>ERZ650304.634-NODE-634-length-16716-cov-5.206290_pt1 | contig 16716 bp, 43 predicted proteins | sample MGYA00376240_ERZ650304 | MGnify/ENA primary metagenome ERZ650304 (study PRJEB26733, sample SAMN07839271) | wastewater metagenome | biome: small river; feature: stream; material: water | place: USA: North Carolina | collected 2016-03-01 ...
TCCCACCTATGAGGCCGCACAGAAGTGGTATCAGGAACGGGGCTACCAGGACTACAGTTCCTGAAGGACCGCCCGCCCTGGACCCCTGTAGGGGACTGGGGCGGTGTCCTGTGAGGACATCCAACATAGTCCGGGACACGAAGAAGCCCGTCCGTGGAACCACCACCACGAACGGGCTTCGATTCGCCTCTTATTGAGAGGTATACTTACTCTTACTGGTCCCTACACTCAGGTCCTCAGCGGTAAGCGACTTGTAATCGGTGAGGTTACCGAACGCCCCACCCAACATGCGCCGCAGCTTACGAGCGTCCTGCTCTTCCTTCGTCCCTCTACGGGCAGCGCGGCGTGCCTCGTTCTTTTCTTTCCATTCCGTCATAGGTCAAGTATAACATACAACGGAGGGGATGTCAACGCAACGGATAAGGAATGTGGTCCTTACGAGTGGACCCGCACATCTGAAGCGCCGAGTAAGCCAAGTCCAGCAGATCGGTGTTCTCATGCACCATCGTGATCAGCGGGATCTCGATACCACCCTCAACAGCCATCGAGGGACGGAACGGGATCTCAGGGAGATGACGCGTCAGAAACGCAACGGCAAGGCAGGCACGCTCGAAAGCGGTCCCCTTGTCGTCATCATCTTCGAAGCGAACCCAACGGATCGGAAGTGTGTTTGTTGCCATGACTCAACAATACACCCATTTCATCGCCGTGTCAACCGTTCAGAAACTTTGTTGAATTGTTTGACATCAACGCCGAAAGGGTATACTGTATAGACATGAGTAACGGAGCAACCAAGGATCACAGCGGTGCCAAGAAGGGCCGCGGTCACTGGGGTCGCAAGCGTGACGCCAAGGCCATCAGCAACAGCAACCGCCGTATCGCTGACAAGGCAGCCTGCAAGGGCTAAGCGGCAAGATCTAGGCGGGAGACGAGTGGTGCGTCTCCCGCCTTTCTTGCGTCCAATTGCAGAACGTTGTCCTCGTACGGTGCCATCGTCCTGTACGCCTGACGCAAACGCTCAGAGAACTTCCCGTCACCATAAGTCCGGGCGAGCCGTTCAGCTTCGTCCATGATCTCTTCCGAGAGTCCTGCTGCGTCCTCAGCGTCCAGCATCTTGTACGCCCAGTCCCCATGGAAGTCCGGGTGGTTCTTCAGCGTGTCCCATTGTTTGGGCGTGAGCATCATGCGATTGTCTTCGTGGATTCGTGGATGATCCGCACGAACTCAATCACGATGTCCTTCGTCTCGTCCGAAGGCGGGTTGATCCCAACCTTGAACGCAGCGTCATTCCACGCATCCTCGTCCAAGGTTGCGAGGGCGCGGGCAGCGAAACGCAGGTTACCCCTACGCTCGTACAGCGCCACGAAGAACGCAGCGAGCAGTCCAGCCTTCTGGTTCTGCGCCGCCTGCTTGTAAGGGTTGATCTCGGGCTTCGTCTCAGTCGTGGTATCACTCATACAACAAGGATACCAAACTCTAGCCCTACTGTCAAGGACTTACTTAGAGACGCTAGAAGAGCCGTTAGGGAGGATCACAGCCAAGATGGCACCTAGACCCCATCCACCCCACAGAAAGCCAATAGCGGGCACGCTAGGGGCGAATGAGTGGACGATACCGAACCCAAGGATAACCATCCACCCGTAGAAGGCAGAAGCAAGAGCGAACAGAAGGATTACGAGTAGGCAACCGCCGAACACAGCAGCCCCAGTAGCACCAGCAGACATGAAAGTCCTTTCGAAGTAGGACATCAGTCTACCACACCCAGAGTCCGTTTACAAATGCACGTGCCCCCGCAATCGCGGGGGCACTACCGATCAGTTACGTTTCGCTTTCGGTGAAGCGCCATGAATCATAAGATCCCCTTGTCTCCTACCATCTATCATGGCTAGCGGTAGGGATTACGAGCAAAGCCAGAAAGCAAAGTCACCGGGTACGACAACCCCAGACGAATTAACTCTGTTAACCTTTACGTGAGCCATTACCTCACGTGGCCTGTCATCCTCAGGTAATGAGCCTTTAGATTCACTCAACGGGTCACCCTCACCGAAGTGAGACGCTTTGAGCCTGAGACCACTATTTATACTCGCTCAAACGAGTCAAGATACTCAATCGCTGCCGTATACCTTAGCTGGATACCTAGCATACCGTCAGATGAGATTCTGTCAAACTATCAGGTGAGTGGCGGCTATCCCGTTTACCGCCACTCGAAACTGGATCATTCTAGCGGGTCCAGTTCAGGTCCGGGTACTCCCTCAGGTCGCAGTTCCGCAACCCCCAGGCATGAGACACGATCCCGGAATCTTGTGTGTCTCCCTACTCCAACCACTATACCATGACGGTAGGTGGTTGTCAAGTGGGATGAGCAAGATTTCTCTCACCCATCCCACCGGATCAGCTGGCGTCAGCGACAGCCTCAGCGTCAGCAACCTTCGCAGGCTTCGCAGCCTTGGCGGTCACCTTGGCGACCGGGGCAGGCGGGGCGTAACGGGCGTAGATCGACTGACCGAGGATCTCATCGGGGTTCTCCGGGTCCGCCACCTGACGGGTAGCGAACTCGAAGTTGAGGATCGTCGGGTCGCTCTTCGCAGCGTTGAACAGGTTGGCGTTCCAGCTGGTGACCGTGGGGGCGACCGGCTTGTCGGAAGGCGTCGTGATGCGTGCCCAGTTGCGGGGGCGCTTGCGCAGTTCCTTGAGGGAACCGGCGATGTCGGCGGGCGGGCGACCGACGTTCAGGTTGGGAAGGGTGGTACCGATGAACTCAGGGGTGATCAGTTCGATTGCCATTTGTTTATACCTCGTTGTTGTTGTTGGGCGATGTTGCCGTTTGCTTTACTTCACTACTTTACACCGTTTCGCAGCTGGTGTAAAGCTGTTTGTTGAGAAAGTTTCCGAAGGTTTGTTTGGTTCGGATTGCCCTCAACAAGAACCACTATACTTGACTGTTGTTAGCTTGTCAAGTAGTTATAGCAGAATTTCTCAGCCGCCGAAAATGGCGTTCAGCGCCTGCATCAGAGGATCACCTGACATCGCAGCGGCAGCCATCGCTCCGTTGTGAAGCACGATCAGGTCATCGTCCTTGCGGAAGATCATGGTCAGGTGGATGTCCTCGAACGGCTCAAGGTGAACCGTCGTTGCGAGCATCGTCGGGTGAACCGTCGAGATGCCCGTCACCGTGGCGAACCGGACCCCGGTGTCATCCTCGGAAACAATGTCGGGAAGAGCGATCGTCGTGCCCTCCTGAAGCGTCTCAGCCTTACCCAGCCCGAAGCCGAGGGCGCACAGTTCGTCCTTCGTCTCCGGGAAGAAGACAGCGTACAGGGAATCGGTCTTGCCAGTGAACTCAGTCATTTCGTACCTCATTGGTTGTTGTTGGTTTCATTGTACTGAACCTGACATTCGTTGTCAAGTAGTTTCAGAAAGATTCTGGTAAGCGAGGTGCTTAGGATGGTTTACCAACATCCCTTAACGCACATAGTTAGCGGTGCGCAGCGACCCCTTAAAGTAGAAAGAAAAACCCGTAGCCTACCAGAATTGCGCCCATGTGACAGACTCGAACTGTCTTCCCCTGATCTCTCAGGTGCTTTACCTTGTTAAGCTAACCGGGTAAGTTCCATTGTAGAGACGGGAACCACGCCTGTCAACAACTAATCCGAAGATTTGTTGATGTTGATCGCTGAACCGCTTGGGACAACCGCAGCCCACTTCATTCGCCGACCCACCAGTCAGCGTCCTTGAGGGAGGGACGGTGATGCAACCCTTCCCAAGCGTCAGCAAGTAGCTGGTCAACCTCTTCGTTCACCACGTCGTTCTCGTCACGGGTGATCGGTTCGTCATCTTCGTAATCGTCGTAATCATCGAACATAGCTAGATCTTACACCCTTTCCTTGTAGTCGTCAACAGCAGCGAAGAAGTCTTTGTAGAAGTAGTGGCCGATCTCGGCTTCCCACTTCACGTCCCACCCGTTGGCAGTCTCAGTCCGGTACACGAACCATGTCACGTAGTCGTCGTTCCACGAACACAGAACGGTCCCGCGGTTCGGGGTGGTGGAAGGGGTGAAATGGAGAACGGTTGCGTTGTTCGCCATTCGCATGTTGCGGATGTCTTTGGGGTCCATTAGTATTCGCCTTTCCAAGAACGCCCACGCGCCTTGTACTTGTCAGTAGGTGTGCTGAACCGGTAAGAACAGTTCGGCAGCCCAGCGTCAATGTCACGTTGACGTGCAGCGGCTCGAACCGAAGCAAGCTCCGGGCGCTGTTGTGTTTTCTTGCGCTTGTTCTTTGCCATGAACCTATGATGCCACACCTTGCAAGGCATGTCAAGCTATTCGCAAACATTTCTGGTAGTTGACATCCACCCTGCCATCCTGTATCGTTAGGTCATGGCAAAGACGCAGATTAACACTCGGGTTGAACTGACCGAGGACACCGAAGTTTACCTGCTGGGTAAGACTCACCGGTTCCCCGCTGGTTCCAAGGGCACAGCGTGCGGTCAAACCGACGACGGACAGCTGTTCGTTGCGTTCGATGTTGACCCGGACGACAGCTACCTTATCCGGGCGCGTGACCTGATCGAACTGTAGGAGGACCCCACGCAGGAGCGTGAGGGACCTCTTCGAACGGGACAGGACCATAACCGTGGACTCGGACCATAGCGGACAGCGCCTCGTCCTCAGTCCCGATCACTTCAGGCTGGACATGGCAACGACCGCATCTGCCGTGCCCTCTCGGGTCCAGCATCAGCGGCCATACGTTGCAATCACAGAACCAGTAAATCACCATTCGGCTTGAGCCTCCGCAGCTGAGATAGCGTCATCAAGCATGTCCTCAAGGAACGCAGCCTTCAGTTGAGCGACAGTGTGAGAAGGGTGCTTGAGCGCCCAGTCCCGGTACGACCCTTCGGTCATCCAGTCCTCGAAACGCTCATCGAACATCTCCTGTTCCCACAGGGCTTGCTGACGCTCGTACTCTTCTGCCATCCACGTCTCATCCATGAACCCAGTATAACCTGCCGGGTTCACGTTGTCAAATGATTGTTGGGAATTCGGTGAGGAATCCGCTCAGAAACGGCATCCCATCGGCAAGGACACCGTTCAGGTGCAGGTCCCCGCCGAACAACTTGACAACCTCGCAGTGGTCAAGCGCCGTCTCTTCGGACAGCAGGTCGTACTTGAACGTCGGGTGGTCCCGATCCTCAGGGTTGATCGGCTGACGGCTGATCGTGTTCCCCTCAAGGTCCAGGGTCCAGTAGCTCGATGATGTCGTGAACAGAACCTTCATTGTGACCTCTTCCCTTTGTTGTATCGAATTGTACTGCAGGAACCGTAACCCCGTCAAGGGATAGGTACAACGTTTCCAACGAACTTGACCAGCACCCATTCGGTGCAGTCATGTCCGTCTTCGATCCACTCGTCACGGTAACGGATTGCTTCATCAACCGTGGAAAAGATACCGTCAGCCGGGTACTCGTAATCGTTTGGGTTGGAACAAGGAACGACCAGCGACGGGCCGTCCTCCCATTCGGTACGCCAAGTGTAATGGTTTAGGTCGATGTCGTCCATTACCACTTCCTCTTTTCTTGGTTGATTTCGGATTGCCAGTCGCCTGCCAGACGCTCAGCGTCCATCCAAGCCGTTTCGCCCTTGAACGTGCGGGCACGCTTGCCGGGTGCCTTCACACGGTGCGCCCCGTAAGGGATGGTGTGCTCTCGACCGAACCCATCGGTGTGGGTAAGGCTGCACGTTTCGATGCTCACCTCATCCAGCGCCGGGAAGGTGTTCGTCTCCGACGTGATGTCGATCCAGTCGCCCTTGACTTTGTAGTTGCTCATAAGAATATCTTACCTCTTTCGATGGTGGTTGTCAACAACTAATCCGAGTAATCCCAACCTTCTTGATGACGATGCATCATGTCAACGTAGGAGTGACCCTGCTCGCAGTACCAGCCGCGGTCCGTTTCGAACGCAGGAGCACCGCATTCCTCTTCCCTCCACATATCCGAAGGGAAGTCCGGTTCGGGGTTGTTGGTCGGAACCATGACGAGCCAGCCGCAACCACCCGCAATGGGGGTCCCGCCTTCCTGTTCGTAAGGATCTTCGTTCGTAAGCATGTCATTAGTATACTCGGCTTTACTGCCGATGTCAACTAACTTCTATGAGAAATTCCTGCGGGCCTTCCAGAAGGGGACGCACTGGATGAACGTGTCGATGATGATGAAAGCGTATGCCATAGATCAATTCTACCTTACAAGGGTTTGATCGCCCGGATCGCCTCAATCTGGGTCCGGGTGAACATCCCCAACCCAAGGAACTGACGGACCCAATCGCTAGGGGACTTCGTGAACCCGTTCTCGTACAGCTGATGCAGCTGGTCCTGCGCCCGCTTGATACGGACCTCGTTACGGAGGGCTTGAGCGAACTCAAGGTCGTCCCAAGCGTTCTCCACCTTGTCCACCCATTGCTCTTTGTTCATGAGAAATCCTCTTCGTCATAGTAGTAGTGCGAAGCGTCGTCGTACAGGTCCCCACCATCATCGTGGTAGTCATCGAACCCGATGTCGTAACGATCCTCGTAGCTGGCGTCAAGGTAAGCATCTTCGTTCATGACATGATCTTACCGCATCCACGATAAGATGTCAACCCTTAAAGCCAACCTTCCTCAACAGTTCTGATCCACGCGTCAGCACCCCAAATCTCAGCCGGATGACGGGACAGGAGCTTCACAGAGAACTTGTCAGCTTCCTTCCATGTCATGTACCCTCGAAGCCTAGGCATACGGAGCGCCGAATGAGGGATACCGTGCGGTTCGCACAACTCCCGGTCGTTACGTCCCGCCGCCATAACAGCATTGAAGAAAGGTAAGGACCTCAACGGATGATGAGTGTTCTTCACTGCACGGAACGCAGCGCCACCCGTAATGTTGTAGACGGACTCACCGGTTTGGACGTTCGCGAAAGTTTCCACCGTGTGCAGCTTCGGGTCCCCAGCAAGATACCCGTTCTCATCTTCGGTGCAATGCAAGATTTGGGGTTCCATGAACTTCCCTAATAGGGCATCAGGACACAGGAATGTCAAGGACATCCCGGTCCGGTCCACAAGCCAACCGTTCTTCTCAGCTGCTTGCAACATGTCTTCTACGGGAGTGAGCCTCGTCCTCTTGTCGGGTTTACTCTTATCGGTCATCTGGCTTAAGTCTACCAGAACCGGACGGGAGTGTCAAGCCAAGCTCGTCGGAAATCTTAGGGTTATCCCCAATCCGGGTATGGCATGGACGGCACACCGCAAGAATGTTGTCCGGGTCCAACCATGCTGTCCCGAACACACCCCCGGACCTTCCACGGGTTAGCTTCTCATGGCAGTCTACACTACGGTTGGGGGTCCTGTCAACCCCATCATACGCGTTCCACACCGGACACGCTTCACATTCAGGTCGTTCCTCAAGGATACGGATCACCAACGGGATACGTTGCTCCGTATACACCCGTTGCGTCCGTTCTGAGCGGGGTTTAAGCCTTCCGGTACGCTTAGGGGCCGGACCCCGCTTGAGGGGCTTAGAACGCCTAGGAGGGGCCGATGGTTTGAGCGAGGTTCTCTTCACCCCGCCATTCTATCAAACCTACTTTGAGATACCGATCGGGTTCTCACCGTCATCGGGGTTCCACCCTGCGAACGGTCCGTCCTGCAACATGTCAAGGAACTCCCGGTCCGAAGTCCCGTTGATCGTTTCCACCGTCCCGATCAGAGTGTGAACCATCGCCTGCGAACGTTCACCATGTTCCTTCACCAACAGTCCCTGCTCAACGCTCATCTGACCGGCTTCGATCAGCTTCGTAGCGTTCTCCGTCATGGACACCGTATAGGTGGTGAGCGCCGCTACAAGCTGGCTGATCTCCGTTACGGACAGTTCCAGTTTGGCGTTGTCGCCGTTCGTATCTACAAGTCTCATATCACTACCTTACATGGAATCGGGTGGGCTGTCAAGTAGAATCTAAGTTATGTCCAAGATGAAACCCGTTTACATTGTGTGGCGTGACGCACACGCCTGCTACCCGTCCTGGGCGGAAGTAGCGTCCATCGAACCCGGCGAGTTTACATGTGAAACAGTCGGGTGGAAGCTCCCTAAGTCCACCAAGCCAGGCTGGACTGTCATCGTCCTAAACCGCACACAATCAGGGCTTGTCGGGGACGGTATCGCTATCCCCGATGAAATGATTGTTAGCTGCGATGTTCTGCCGTTGCCGTCTGAACCGCAAGCGTGATCAGCTGACAACGATGATCGTAATCGGCGTTAGCAGCTGCGATCGCCGCCCGATACTCGGTGTTAGCTTTGATCAAAGCCTCATCATGAATCTCGTCCGCTTTCGCGAACAGTTTCCGTGCCTCAGTTTCGGTCATCGGAGAATGGTGTAACGTTCGTCATCCATGACACCCAGAGTATCAAGGAATTGTTCTGCTGTCAAGTGATACTTGCACACCCGTCCAGCTGAAACAGAAGTTGTTCCGCTACCCACACTCACATGAATACGTCCGGGTGGCGAAGTTGTCCCCAACCCGTACATACTCATCTTCACCGAAGGCACGTCCACCGGTCGCCGTTGAGTGTTCCGTCCGTGAGCGTCCACATACTCCGGGTCGTCCACGTACTCCCGGTCCAGGTACGGTTCGCCCTTAGCGTTCGTTCGCTGCAACGCCTTCACGATACCGAACTTGATCCGGTAGGAGGACCCGTATGCGACCGGCCAGAACCCAAGGTCCCCCGGACGGAGCAGCTGTCCCACTGGGTCCGTCCAGCTTGGGTAGTGGCGCATCGCCTCATAGTCCGGTAACCGTAGATCAACCTCAGGCATGTTTCCCTTTCAACCGAGTATGAACATGATAGCAGCTGGAACCCCATATAGCAAGCCCACCACCAAACATAGTAGAAGGAATACGATGAACACCCAACCGGGTCCCCCATCTTTCGGGGGTTTAGGTTCAGCGTTCTCCCATGATGTCGCGATTAGGTTAACGACATGATGTCTCAAGCGTTCACCCCTGCCATAATCGCGGCGAGCCGATCAGCCTTCACGACCAGCGGGTCGCCCGACTTGAGCGAACCCTTGTAACGCAAGGCTACCACGGAACCACCCGGATCGTCAAATCGACGGTCGTTCGTATCACCATCGACCATTCCTGCCATGGGAAGGGGCCGAAGCTCAGTAGCGCCACGGGGCTTGCCGCCCTTGACATCGACCACCACCGCGACGGAACGACCCGATGCGACTTCGCGGGCGATACCGGTAGCGGTAGACCGCTCAGTGACCGAGTAGGTCAGAGCGTACTTCGCGGGCATCGTAGCGACCGGTCGCGAACGAACAGAATGCTTTGTGTAATCGTAGAACTGAACGTCAGAGTACCGCGCCCAGAACCACGCGGGGAGAACGCGTTCCCAACGGATATCGGAGAATCCGTTCAGCCGCACCGCTAGATCCCGCTTGTTCAGTTCACGATCCAGAGTATGAACGAGAAGCGAAACGAACGCTCGCGGGTCGCTCACAAGAAACGCGGTGCGTGCCTGTCGCGCCCGGAGTACCGCGGGGAACAAACCGTTACCGCTGAACGCCACACAGTGAGCGCGGCATGACTCAGTTGAGAAAGGGCAAACATCCGCGATACCGCTTGCGGAATGGGGCGCGAGAGCCAACATGATCAGCGCTACACCTTCCCCTTTCGCAAGTTTCTCGTTCTCTCCCTCATCGCTCAGGAGCTTACCGGCTGTCTTCGCGAAGCCGAATGTGCTACGATGTTCAGCATAGGTCAGTTCTGCGTCGCGGCGCGTCATCATGTCATCGGGTGTCATCCCCGCGAGGGATTCGATCAGGTGGCTTTCAAGTGCTCGGTAGTTCTGCATGACGCCAGTATGACAAACAAAGCAAGGGATGTCAAACGATTTGTCTGGAATCTTCGAAGAAAACCCCGATGTCACGGAGAGTGACATTCGACCACGGACGGTGGCTACAAATGATTATTCTGTGTTCATGACAGAATTTCATTTAGGACCTCGCGTCGGGTCCCAGGACGAGACGGGACGGACCCGGACGGACACTGTGGACGTTCCCGGTGGAGTCCGGGACGGAAGTCCTGCTCGCACTGTGGACTCACCCGAAGGTGTCCGGGACGCTCGCACTGTGGACGGTTCGCGTGGTGTCCTGGGAACATTTTTGGTGGATGTGGTGGAATGCGGAAATTTGGTGGACTACACTCCGGGTGCTATGGGATTACATATGCCATATGAGGAACGGCTTGTGGAGTTTCATGGAACCTTACCAGCGGATTATGAACCACCTGCTCTTATCAGCATGGAGCGTTGGCCTGCGTGTTTCAACTACCGGCTGTTTCCTTACGCTGATGATCTTATCACGGTTAAGATCCGGCGTCAACTAGTAGAAGACATTGTTGATATGATCCGTGAAATGCTAGATGATAGTGTAAGACGGACAGGGACACCCGAAAATGCAGAAGACCCGTCCATTTCTGAACGGGTCCAACCAGATGTTTATACAAGAAATTCGGTTACATTGTTCCCTGAATTGGCTTAGCATCAAGCATCTGAGTAGCGAGACGTGCCTTAGTTAAGATGGTGTCAATGGAAGCACTGTATGTTTCTACGGCCTTACGCACAGACGTACCGAAGCCTTCTGTGTCTGAGTCGGTTGGGTTTTCAACGGTGGTGTCCATAGTTACTCAACGGTTCTCCCTGTGGTGTGTTGTCTATTCTATACCTTAAGGCAACAGATCTGATACAAATATGACTACACCGTCACATGTCAGTCATGTTAACATGAGGTGTGTGTCTTATATGTGCTCAGAACCCCCACCAAATGGGGGATATCAACACTATTGGTCGGCAGTGAAATGGCGGGTGTGCCGAACCTTAACGTCATCATCAGGGATCTCAGCCAAATCCTCATCATCAAAATCTTCCCATACCCAACTGGTATGAGGCAAAATAACATCATCCTCAACCACAGTAACAGCAACAAGCGGTGCAGCTGGTCGTAACGACAACTCACCAAACAACGTCACATCCACCAAGTCCAATACGTCCTCAGAGTCCTGAGAGTCCAACAAGTCCTGCAAGTCCGACAAGTCCTCACTCATTTCTTAACTCCACAAGTCCCGCAAGTTTTCGAACCTGCTGTGTCCTTAATGAAATGGCAATAGCTGTTGTTCGGGCAACCACTGTCTTTCATCTTATCTGTCTTAGGTGCAGCAGGCCCACGGGTCCCAACTGTTTCAACCTTACCGCCACCCGAATAACGGATAACCGCATCCGAAACTGCTTTACGAATAAAGTCTGAACGGCTCATCGACAACCTTTCAGCTGCCCCATCCACCCTATCCACATCTTCTTCCTTAAGGCGGAAGTTCACCATCACCGACTTAGCCACAACAACATGATAGCACTTGACTGTTCGGTTAGGTCCCTGTAGAATGGGTGCGATGATGGAAATTCGGAACGCACAACAGCTTCAGCAGCTACCCACAGACGCTATCATCGTAGGGTACGGTAACACAGCTGCCCCGTGGGTGAGTGTGAAACGTAAAGCAGGCTGGTGGTTGAACGCGAACAACACCGGCCCTATCCCACATAACTGGACGTACCGGCCCGAGAACTATAAGCTGATTTGGAAGAACGAACCTGCGCAACCTGACGGGTTCATCTGGTGGGGATGGTTAGATGATCAGCCTGTCGGTTCGATTGTTGCTGTTGATTATGCGTCAGGGCCAGCTATTTGTGTTAAGTCCGGGCGCTTCTGGGATGTTTGTCAGATGGATTACCGGAGAACCACATTGACTTCTGCGAACCTTGCGAAACGCCGCGGTTTCCGTATCCTACATATCCCTCACCTGATTGACAACGGAACTTCCGTTGAACTCGGCACCCAAATCCCAAACGAAAGTGCTGGCCCGGTGAGCAACCCTCACAATCCCCTTTAGAATTGGGGCGACAAAAAACGGGCCTCGGCACCCAAAACCAAAACGCCTTGACAAAACCCACCGAAACTGGTATCATCACCCCATGGACAGATACACAACCTCAACCCTCTTCACCTACCTGATCCTGTTCCTCGTCGCGCTCATCACAGGCCCCATCACCGCCTGGTCACTCGTACAAATCGCCTTCTGGTACCTTGCATTCACGCTACTCTTCGACACACTAAACTGGTAGCTGCGGGAGCAGCTGAACAAACCGTGACCCTCATCCAAGACCTCCAAAACATGCGAAACCTACACCTCAACGAAAGCGGAATAGCCCAACTCCTAGGGGAAGCAGCTACAGCATTAGCCCAATATGAAAGGGAACCGCTCCCTGAACCAGAAAACCCACGTCAAGCATTACAGGCAGCACTTAACCGTATCCGTCATCTCTGATCGGTTTCGTTCCTCACAACAAAGTGTAAGACCACAACAGAAACAACATGTGGCGCGGGCCGCAAATATGTGGGGTTTTTCCAGATTTTGAGGGTTTTTCGAAGATGAGGCTTGACATCGAAGGTCAGGTAGCGTACAGTGGTTGTATGGAGCAACGTAGTGTACGGGAAATTTTGGATGTGCTTGATGTGTCAGCTGCTTATGTGGGTGTTATTGCTGATGAGGTTCCTGGTGCGTTTGCTTTGGGTGTGTATCAGGATTTGTGTGATGATCTTTCGGAGTTGCGGGAAGCGTATGAGCTTGAGCGGCGCGCTGCCGGTTGTCTTTCCCGGCCCATCCCATCTGACCCTTCCCGTACAAACCTTTAACTTTCACCCAGGCTACGGCAGAGAACGAGCACTATGACATTCACCCAACTCCCCTATGTTGACACCACTGTTCAATCACCTGACGGGCTAATCGACTTTTGGAAAACCCCTAACGGAACCACCTACAGTATGCCTGCCCTGTACCGTAACCATGTTCAACAGATTGTTGATGCTGCTTGTGGTGCAGGTCATTGTAATGAGCGTGCGATTCAGGATCGTTGCGCTCAGATTCCCTCTTACGCCGCCATCCCATCCCGCCAATACGACGGCACCAAAGGAACATCATGATTGACGAAATAGTAATGGCCGGTTTCACCCTCGCCTACATTATCGTAGCTATTGTGGGTTTTGCTTTCGGTGTCAGCTGGCTCGGAACAATCGGAACAATCCTAGCCGTCATCAGCTTCTGCATCCTCGCAGGGAGCAGCTATGATGAGTAAATCTGACATCCCAGCACAAGAACAGCTGGTATGGCACCTTGAACATGTTGCTGTAACCCGACAACGAGAAGCCGCACAGTTCCGATCTGACGGCACAGCAGGCCCCTGGGAACAGGAAGCACGCGCAGAAGCGTACCTGTACGCCAGAGTTGCTTACAGTCGTCTCGACAACGAACGGAACCTTCTCAAAGCAATGTGCGACATCTTCGACTACATCCCACACTCATAAACCCGATCGCTACCTACCCGTAACCCCTACTTTCCGTTAACCACCCTGAACTTATGTCATTCCCATGACAACCCGTTTGCTGTCTATACAGGGTGAATTAAATCCTGCCCCAGAAACCCCTTGACACCCGCCCATCCATCAGGTAAAGTAGACCCATGATCCTCGGAATTATCCTAACCATCGTCAACATCGGCTCGTTCTCCATCGGTATTTGGAGTGAATCCGTTGTCACAACAGTGTTCGCCATCACCGGTCTGGTAACTAGCGTATTTCTGATCTTGATCAGCGCTTACGAAATCTCAGAAACCACTGTGCGACTCACCGAACTTGGGTACGACAACGTTCAAGTCAATATCAACAATGATCGCGCCACCCTCGACATCAACGGCAAGCGCTACGTTTGTGTTCTCACCCAAGATCCTGACGGTGACGTACGAATCGCCAACAAAGCAGACTGCACTCCCAAGGTGCAGAAGAACGTCAAGTCTGTTACCCCTGAGGATTTCGAATCCAAGTGAAGTGTGGTATACTGTCGGTATGAGAAACCCTTTCAAGCGCCGCCCACCAGTAACAGCCGAACCTCTAATTCCACTTAACCGTGAAGAATGGATTGAACTCAAGCTGTGGGCCGCTAAGACAAGGCTAGAAGAATTAGCCGCAGAAACCCAAGAGGTAGAACTTGATCATAACGATCTTGTGTACCTTCAATCAAACCCTGGTGTGTATGGTATTGGCGCAACCATCATCCCTGAAGAAAACCGTGCCTCATCCAACCCGGAAGCCGCTAAGGTGCTTGCGGAACGTAAACGACCCTGGAACTAACATGACCCATGATGCACTGCTCTCACTCGGTATCACCCTTATCGTGATGAACTCGATCTTCGTGATCATGTTCATCGCTATGGGTATCGTGCCTTTCGCCAACATCTTCCTTCTCGGGTGTGGCATCGGATGCGTACTCGGAGCGTAATGACCGACACGTCAGAAGTTGTCAACGAACTGGCAGCAAACATCAGAAGTAAGCTCGATGAAGCAATCACATTGCATAATCAGCTTGGCCCACTACTCGCGGAACTGTGCGCTGAAAACAACCTGACTCTCAACGAAGCACAAACGGTTGTTCATATGTACAGCCTTGAGAAGCTACTTGAGGCACGTACTGTGATGCGTCGTGTGATTGTTGACGTGCCTTCCGTGGAGAAAGTTAACTGATGATCATCGCTATGATCTGCACCATCATCTGTATCTGTACACTCACGTACGGTATCGCTGTTGACTCCAACACCCTCATCTATATCGGTGTTGTGACGCTCGCTATCCAACTGGTCAACATCGGGTTCTGTTACAACGATCAGGTCGAAATTTACGATCAGGTTGTGCCTCAAATCAAGGGTGACCCTCTTCATATTCGTGTTGACGGGTTCGAGAAAACCATTTCATACATGACCGAAAGCACCAACCAGTTTACATGCGATGTTAACTGGGAAAACGACAAGTGGGTGCTCGGAAATTGTGCCCTTGACATCCGTCTCTAACCCTGATAAGGTAGAACCATGAAGATCCTCACCGAAACCAGCTGCGACGGCGACATCCTTGCCTCTTATGTCGTGGATCACACCGATGGGCCAGCGTTCGATCTCTTCAAGAACGGTGCTACTAAGTTAATCGTTGAGATCGCCACAGGCATCATCTACACATACACGCCGGTCGAAGATGAGTCGCTATGAGTCTTCGATCTGATCTTCGTGAGTGCCTTGACGGTTCTCTGATCCGCTACAAGGGCGGTATCGGATGGAAAGCCAAAGGCAACTGGCATCTGCTCGCGTCACACACCAACAACACGTACAGTGACATCGGGCACTGGAACACCATCATCTGTGAGATCGAAGACTTCAACCTGATTAAGGTTGAAGTCATTGATCTGATCTTTGGTGATCAGCCTGAGATCATCGAAGAGATCCGTACCCCCGAACAGATCACTTACGCTGCCAAGATGGCAAAGCGTGGCCTCCCGTACGCTATCACAGGCAGGAACATGTGATGAACCGAATTGATGTTGTTGTGAACAGCGAGGGTGACCTTATCCCTCTGCACCAGATCACAAAGATTCGTGACAAGATCGAAGAGGATCAAGGTCTGTTCTGGCTTGAAGTCAAAGTTGGTTACAGCGAAAGTTTCACCTGGGAATGGATCGGTGGGTTCAAAACCCCTCTCGAATCCCAAGCGTGGCTTTCCGTTCATTTCCCGAGGGTGTGGGCATGAGATTCCGTTCTGACCTTGAAGCAATCTATTTCACCATCGGTGAACTCGACCAGATTGCACGCACAATCACCGACGACCAAAACGCTGACGAAGCAAACATTCGCCTACAAGCAATTGATGCCCTAGTGGAACTTGAGGCTTACGTGAACACACGCATGAACGTAACATTCGAAGACATTGTGGATGCACCCAACGGTGCCACCATCCGATCCACCGTTAACAACGATGTTTTCCTTAAGACCCAAGGTGTTTGGGTTCAGCTTGGCGTGAACAACATCGACTGGAAATGGGAGAACGGCGAAGTGACAACCGGCACCATGCCTCTTGTTGTGTTCTCTAACGTTGCTGTTGCGCAGCTGGATGATATGGAGTATCATCTGAGTACCCTGGTGACGCCGTGAAGCGCCACGAACGATACCGGGTACAGTTGGATAGCGGAGACATCTACAGGGCTGAGGATGGCCGTACGCGGTTCTCTTTCCTTGACGCCGCATCCATCATGAACCGAATCAACGCATGGAGAGTAATCAAGTGATTATCACCGCACCACAGATCTTCGAACTGGCTCACGGTTCGATCGTAACCACCCCACAACATGACGGGCGACCGATGGTTGGGGTTGTCATTGAGAACCCTGGGCTGACCGGCGATTCACGCTCCCATGTTGAGTGGAGCAACGGTTTGTGGTGGGCGCTTGACGCAGGTCAGGTTTACGAGATCGGTCAAGCTATGTACCTTGGCACTCCTGTTGTTCAGCTTCACGGTGATATTCGGGTTGTAGAACAGGCATGAGCGGTCATCCTTATCTTTCGCATCTTACCGATGATGAACTTCTGGCACTTCACTGTGAAGCGGTAGAACTTGCCGGTGACACCTCTTTTTCTGACCCTCTCGAAATCGCTCCGAACCTTATTCAGCTTCACGCAACCTTACTTTCAGGTAACACCGACTACGGTCGGTATGATCGGCTTCAGATGGTTGCAGATTGGGTTCGTACCGAATACATGGAC
>ERZ650304.635-NODE-635-length-16711-cov-4.969741_pt1 | contig 16711 bp, 21 predicted proteins | sample MGYA00376240_ERZ650304 | MGnify/ENA primary metagenome ERZ650304 (study PRJEB26733, sample SAMN07839271) | wastewater metagenome | biome: small river; feature: stream; material: water | place: USA: North Carolina | collected 2016-03-01 ...
GGGCGGCGCGCAGAAGGCCTCGACGTCCGGGGCCTCGTTCTCGGCCTGGGCCTCATAGGTCACCGGCGGAGGCTACAGACCCTCCCCGGATCGCGCCACCCCGCGCCCGTTCAGGACCAGGTTGGGGGAGTCGAGCGAGATGGCCGGCCCCCGGACCTGGAGCGGGACGTTCAGCTCGAGGAGCATCCGGTCGTTGTTCCAGTCGTCGGGGATCCTCGCGGTGGTGTTCGAGAGCATGCCGACGATCGCCAGGCCCGCGGAGGCCAGGGCGCCGCCCGGGATCGCCACCAGCACCTCGTCGCCCGGCCGGATCGGGAACAGGACCACGCCCGCGCGGCCCGCGCCCAGACTGCCCACCCGGGCCGCCACGACTTCGCCCAGCGGCTCGAGCCGCACGGCCGCCACCAGCCCGAGGGTGCTGGCGAAGACGCACTCGTCGTTCCCGGTGGTGACGAAGGCGCCCGTGTTGGGGTCGTAGGAGCCGACCGTGCCGTTCTCGAACCACGTCCGGGTGTCCTGGCCCGGGCCCCGGAGGGCCACCCGGAGCTTCTCGACGTCGATGCTCTGGAGCGGGCGCGGGGCGCGGCCAGGGCGCCGGTCGTTGGTCTTCACCCCGCGACCCTACACCTCGGGCAGCCGGACCGTGGAGAGCGTCGGAAGCGTCTCCACCCGCGGTGCCGGCGCGCGCGCGCGGACGTAGCTGCGGACCTCGATGTTGGTGGCGAAGCCGGTCTCGACCCCGAAGGTGACCGTGGCGTTGGCGACCCGGAAGACGTCGAGGAGGTCCGACGACCGCATGACCCGGAGGATCTTCTGGGCGTCCTGGGGCCGGAAGCCCAGCCCCACCAGGTACGCGGCCGCGCTCTGCTCGCCTGCGCCGCCGACCATCCGCCGCACCATCAGACCGAGCTCCGAGATCGACGCCGCATCCCCGCCCGCCCTGCGGTCCGCGGGCGCGATGAACAGCTTGATCGGGTCGCCGGCGCGGAGGGCCAGGACGTCGGGCTCCAGCTCGGCCTCGAAGCGCGGGTCGTCGGACCAGGACGCGACGTCGTGGGTGGTGAAGCTGGCGCTGAGCTCCTGGCGCGCGATCGAGTCCCAGATCGCCTCCGCCACCGACTCCAGGATCGCCTGGCTGCGCACGCCGTGGACGACGTGGTTGACGTACTCGATCGCGCCCGCGCCCGAGCCGGCCTGGATGGACGTCGCCGCCCGGGTGACCTGGTTGGGCGGTGGCCAGGTCGCCGTGAGGAGCCGGCGGCTCGAATCGGTGGCGTCGGGGTCGTAGCTGGTGACCCGGATGTTGGGCGCCTTGATGCGCGCCAGCTTGCGCCGGAACCGGAGCCCCTCGACGTTGCGGCCGAACACCATGCGGCGCACGGGGTCGGTGTCACCGAGACGCTCGCGGTGCCCGCCCACCACGGGGAACCGGCGCTGGCTGGTCGCGTAGTGGATGGGGTCGGCCCGGTACAGGGTCCGGGGCCGCATGATCACGAGGTCGAAGCGGTCGATCATCGCGATCAGCCCGTGGCTCACGCACAGGTCGGTGATCGCGTCCCAGAAGCTCTCCTCGCCCGGCTTGGCGCTGTTGCGGAGCACGTAGGGGGTCGGCGCCGGCGGGCCCACGAAGCCCCGCGGCCGCTTCACCCGGTGCAGCTCGGAGGGAGGGATGGCGAGGCGGGCGTACCGGCTCGGGTCCAGCTCGGGCAGCTCGTCGCCTTCCTCGAGCCGGACGAACGGGCCGCGGATCATGGCGAACTGCGGGTAGATGTTCAGCAGGTTGCGGATCACGTCGGGGATCGAGGTGCCCGAACGGATCCGCTTCTGCCCCTGGGGGAGCGTCCTCTTGTCGACCACCCCGCTGTCGGGGAGCAGGAGCGGGATCTTCTGGTCGATGAGCAGCGCGGTCAGGTCCCGGGCCTGGAACTTCAGCTCGTCGCCCTCGCCGTGCGCGCTCTCCGACTCGTCGGCGAAGCCCACGAAGCGCAGGTTGTCCGCCGTCGCCCGCACCACCGAGCCCCCGCCGCGCATGCCCCGCGCGTAGTCCTCGCTCGACACCGTGCCCTCGTAGTGGAGGAGCAGCACGGAGCGGAGGATCCGGGGATCGAGCGGGAGCTGGGTCCACGGCAGGGTCACGGCCAGCTCGTCGGGCGCGCGGTGGCTGTTGATCTTCCGGCTGGAGTCCTTGGGCCGCGTGTCCCCGACGATCATCCACGGGTCCGTGGCCGCCAGGCTCGCCGCCACGCCGACGTCGGCGCCCGAGAGCAGCTCCCCCCGCAGGGCGTCCGAGCGCTCGCGGAGCGTGCGGGCGAGATCGGGATCCGGGCGGTTCTCGTCCTGGATGCTCGTCGGGGTCTCGAGCCCAAAACTGTCCAGGCGCGCCAGGAGGATCGTGCGCGCCGAGACCCGCGCGCGCTGGGCGACCACCGGGGTGTCGCGTCGGAAGACTGCGTCCGTCACCGGGCCGACGATCGCGCATCCGAGGCCAGCCCGTCGAGCCGATCGGGGATGAGCAGCTCGGTCAGGCCTTCGGGCACCCGGGAGTCGGTGAGCCCGTTGGCGCGCGCGAGCCGGCTCCACAGGTCCGGGTCCCCGTAGTAGCGGGCGGCGTAGGTGCGGAGGTCGGTGCCGGCCACGGCTGGGATCCGCAGCGCCACCGAGGGCCGGGCCACCGCTTCGGTCTGGTCTCGGAGCTCGATGGCGTCCGTGGCCAGCGCCACCGCGGCCTCGAGGATGTCGACGACCGACAGGCGGGCCAGCACCACCCGGTCGGCGTCGTCGGAGTCGACGATCGCGCCGATCGACAGCGCCGCCACCGTGTCGGCGGCCGACTTGGCCGCCGCGGCCGCCGCCTCACCCTCGGCGATCACCAGCGCCGACACCGTGCGGTCGATCTCGGCGAGCAGCGCGCCCTTCACGGTCGCGTCCGCGGCCCGCTGCACGGCCTCCTGGGCCTCCACGGCATCCGCGGTCGCCACCGGGATCTCGGCCTCGAACATCGGCCCCGGCGTGGCCACGTCGACCAGCGCCTCCAGGGTGTCGGACAGCGTGGTGGCCGCGCCGACCAGGTTGGACGCGAAGGTGCCGATGTCGAACGGGCTGGCGAACTCCAGGGCCTGCGGCGCCGGCACGCCGTCCCCGTTCCACTCGAAGACCAGATCCCAGCCCAGGTCGCCGAGCCCCCCGGTGGGCACGCCGGGCTTGTAGGTGAACGTCCGGGCGACGCCGGTGCGGATGATGGTCGACCAGCTCACCAGGAGCTGGACGCCCGTGCTGACCAGCTCCTCCATCAGCTCGGCCAGCCCGATCGGCCGGTCGATCCCGATGAAGTGCTCCTTCCAGACCCCGTTGAACGTCGTGGGCAGGAGCTTCCGGCCGATCACCTGCTGGGAGGCCACGGGGTTGCCTGCGTACCAGGTGGTTTTGACCCGAAGCTCGACCCCGAAGCTGACCGAGCCACCGCCGCCCGCCCGATAGGGCAGCTCCCGGCCCGTCAGGGCGATCTTCTGGCCGGCCCGTGGGCCCTCCAGGACCTCGATCACCAGGTCGGTCGGGTCGGAGCGCGCCACGGCCCCCATCTGGCCCCAGCGGGGGCCTCTGCGCTAGGGCCCGTAGACGCCCGCGGCGCCCGCGACGCCGGAACCCTTGGCGGCCTCCGACAGGCTCTCCAGGGCCCGCACGGTGTCGACAACGATCCCGTCCGGGTCCTGGTCGCGGAAGTCCTGGTTGATGTTCACGGTGTCGATCTCGATGAGCGGCCGCTTGTCGCCGAACATGCCCTTCAGCAGCTTGTCCCGCTCGTCCTTGGTCATCCGCAGGCCGTCCATCTTCCGCTCGGCCTCCCTGCCCACCTCGGTCGACCGCCCCAGCCCGTACTTCTGCTCCCGCGCGTCCACGTCCTTCTCGACGTTGGCGATGTACGCCTTGAAGGCGGCCAGCGACTTCTCCTGCTCGTTGGCCGCCCAGCCGAGGCCCGTGAACGTCGACTCCCCGGTGAGCTTGTCGGCCAGCCGGAGCAACTTCACGATCCCATCGCCGAACTTCTCCACGAAGCGGAGCATCTTCGCGTACATGGCATCCGCGATCGTCTCCAGCTTCCCCACGCCCTGCGAGTCCCCGGCCAGCAGCTTGACCGACTCCTCGATCGCCTGGGCCGAGAGGACCACGAACTCGAAGGCGTCGCCGAAGCCCCGGGCGGCGTCCCAGACGATCTCGAGCGTGTCGCCGATGCGGGCGAAGATGCCCAGGCCCTTCGCGGCCGCGTAGATGCCGCCGCCCAGGTAGATCGCGAAGTCGTAGGCCATGTTCCCCCAGCGGGCGACCTCGTCGGCCACCTCGCCGGCCGGCCCCTTCACCGAGTCCACCAGGTCGACGACCCGCTGGAGCGCGTCGCCGGCCTTGTCGTAGAGGGTCGAGCCCGCGCGCTGGAAGATGTCGTCGGTGAGGATGCCGAAGCGGGCCGAGGCCTCGTTCCACCCGCTGGTGAACGCGCCGGCGCCCTTGCCCATCTTCTCCAGAGCTCGGTTGAGCTTGTCGATGCGCTGCTCGGCCGTGTCGGACTTCTTCAGCTTGGCCTCGCTGGCCAGCATGAGCGTGAAGGGGTCGCGGGCCCGGCCGGCCGATGCGGTGAACAGGAGCCGCTCGATCGACGCGCCGGCCTGCCCGGTGTCGGCCTGGAGGGCCTTCGCGGCGAAGGCGGCGTTCTTGACCATGTCGGTCGTGAACTTCCAGCTCTTGCCCGCCGAAAGCGCCATGGGCAGGAGGTCCTCGCCGAGCAACTTGATGTCCTTGGTCGACTCGCCGAGCCCGAACGCGATCGCCTTGTACTCAGCGTAGACGGCGCCGGCGATCTGACCGGCCTTCTCGATCCGGTCGTCGGTCGACGTCCCCTCCTTGAACTTCGTGTAGACGGAGGCGAACGCAGTGAGCTTGTCGATCGAGTCGTCCAGCTCGTCGTTGAGGTTCCAGAGCTTGTTGAACAGGCCCGAGATGACGTTCTTGACCGCCTCGAGCGCCCACTCCGAGGCCTTGGCCGCCAGGTTCGCGACCGTCATGCCCTTGGCGAAGTCGAGCCAGGCGCTCTCGCCCTTCTTGCCCCCCTTGCCGGCCTTCTCGCCCGCCTCCTCGGCGGCGTCGCCGACCTCCTCGAAGTCTTCGACCTTGGGGCCGCCGTCGCTGACGGCGTCCATGAGCTTCGCGACCTTCGCGACCACGTTGGCCAGCTTGTCGAAGGCGGCGAAGGCGGCGGCCGCGCCCTGGAACTCGATCTTCTCGGTGATCTTGTGGACGGTATCGAGATCGGCCATCGCCGGCCCACTCTACCCGAACGGGCCGGGCTCGTTTGAGACCAGATCCGCCAGGGCGCTGACCAGGAAGTCGATCTCGGGGAGGGTGAGTCGCCGGATCTCGGAGATGGGCTGGTGCCCGTAGCGGGCGATGAACGCGATCTTCCGCCAGTGCCCTTCGATCAGATCGCGCTCTTGAAAAACTCGGCGTCCTCGGCGTCGCTGGTGTTGTTCAGCTTGTTGTACGCCGACACGACCAGCATCCGCGCCTTGGGCGAGAGCGCCTTGTAGGCGGTGTCGGACTCGCGCTTGGCGACGTCGAACATCACCATCATCGGCTCGCGCTTGGCCTCCAGGGCCGCGGCCTCCTCGGCCTGAGTGACCTGGCCGGCCCAGGCGATCATGGCCGCCTCATGGGCCAGCCGGGCGCGCTCGCCGTGCGCGGCCTTGGAGGCCGCCAGGGACTCCTCGAAGGTCAGCTCGCGGATGAGGACGCGGGCAGGGTCGGAGGGCCCGCGCGCGCTGGTGGGGATCGTGAAGGTCTTCTGGGTCATCGGTCCTGTCTTCCTGTCATGCCTGCCCGGACGCCGCGGGACTCACGCCCGCCACCAGCCCTCAGAGGGGCTTGTAGTCGGGGGCGTCGAAGGTGACCTTGGAGTTGACGTAGGCGCTGCGGCCGCTCGCCGAGATGCCCGGCGCGGAGAGGACGGCGTCGCTGATCACGACCCGCTTGGTCCCCGCGGGGAAGGCGAGCCGGACGGCGATGTTGATCTGGTCGTCCTGAACCGACGGATCCCGCTTTGCCCGCAGCACCATGTAGTCGATGAGGTCGAAGGCGTCGCCGGTCTCGGGCACGAACTCGAAGTCCCCGCCGCAGCCCTTGTAGACGCTGTCCTTCCGCTCGGTCTTCTCGCCGAGGTACTCGTCGGTCAGCCCCTCCACCTTCACGTTGAAGTTGAAGTTGCGGACGGCGCTGACGCTGCCGACGATGCGGCCCCCGCGGGTCACGCGGATCTCGACTTCGCTTCCTCGGATGCGGCCTTCGCTCATGGCCTCGGTTCTACAGAGGCCCCGGCAGGCCGGTCAACGACGGGCGCGTAAATCGATTTACGGCGTCTCGTTGGCGATGATGACGGAGGCGCCGATCTCGGTGATCAGGAGCAGGAAGTCGTTGCTCTCGAGGAGCTGGACCTGGACCAGCTTGGTGTTGATCCCCGCCCCCTGGAGCGCCTGGGTGTTGGCGCCGTCGGGGTCGATCTTGTAGTCGGCGATGCGCTGGAAGTCCGGCTGGTTCCGGCTCAGGAGCGTCTCGAGGTAGCCGGTCAGGTCGCCCAGGTAGGCGTCCTCGGTCGCCGTCTTCCGGGTCCGCTTCGCGTACCGGAGCGCGATCGTCGACAGGTTGTCCTGGATCTCGTCGGCCATGCGGCGGCGGCTCACCGGAGCTCGGCCCGGGAAGACGGCCGGATCCACCGAGGTGACCCCGGACTGGAACACCCACTCGGAGATCCGGGGGTCGCGGCGGATGGCCATGATCCCCGCCGCCTTGAACGCCCGGTAGTTGGTCTCGCTCCAGACGGTCGGCTGGTTGGCCGTGGTCAGGCCCGGCTCGAGACCCGTGATCCACTGGAGCAGGCCCCCCGACAGCTCATCCTGGGTCGACCGGCCCGGGTTGTCCTCGGCCGGGATGTTGGACAGCACGCACGCCGCCGCCGCGTCACCGCCCACCAGGACCTCGGCCGGCGAGATCGCCGCCTGCGGGTCCAGCTCCTCCAGCTCGGGGATGAGCTGGGTGACGTGCGGGTAGCAGTAGATCCGGCGGTCCGAGCGCGCCACGCCCACACCCTCACCCGTCGTGGCCACCGCGCCCGCCTGGGCGGTCCCGATGACCGGCCGGACCAGCGCGACCGAGCGGGCACCCGAGCGGGCCGCCGTCGCCGCCACCGACAGCAGCGAGGCCCGGATGGCCACCGAGGTCCGGGCGGCCGCGCGGATCTCGGTGTCGTCGTTCACCGGGTTGGTGCCCGGCAGGGTCGCCAGGAGGGCGTCGTTGTAGCGGGTGTCGATGGTCCCCGAGCTCAGCACGGCCAGGAGCGCCGCGTTGGCCGGCGAGCCGTCCAGGGCGCCCGTCGAGGCGTTCAGGCCGAGGGTGGGGTAGGTGGCGCCGGCGCCGATGCCGGCCCGGAACAGGTCGCTGGTGTCGACGGAGTCGACGTCGCCGACCGCCGTCTCGGGCGCGCCCTGGACCGAGAAGATCGGCACGTCCGAGACCGACCGGGTCGCGAAGCCCGCCACCTGGAGCGCCGCCGTGTAGACCGTGGTGGCCGAGATGCTCAGGTCGGTGCCCGCCCGGAAGATGATGTCCTGGGCCAGCGCGAACTCGCGGGTGGGGGCGCTGGCGTCGCGGACCCGGGTGCCGGCCGGGATCAGGATGTCCTGGGCCAGCGCGCCGGCGCCGGTGAGCTGGAGGTTCACGCCTTCGGCCAGCCGCATGTCCACGCGGGTGAGGACCAGCTTGCGGAACTGCTTGCCCCGGATCCACACCGGCCCGCAGCCGTTGCTGAACGGGTTGACCGTCGGGGCCAGCGGGTTCCGCAGGCTCAGCGACATGCCGCCGAAGGTCTGGGTGACCGTCTGGTCCCCCTCCACGACCGTCGGCACGTTGACGGGGCCGCCGGCGAACTCGCCGACCAGGTGCACGACGCCGCCGTTGCGGCCGACCTGCACGCCGCTCGGCGTCTTGTCGACGATGATCGCGCCTTCGATCGCGGTGATCTCGGCCAGGGTGGGGACGGTGTCGTAACGACGGACGAAGCCAGCCACGCATCAGCTATGGCTCATCGCCGGGCTCGCCGTCCACCACCACCCGCACCTGGGGGCGGTGGAGGGTGAGCGGGACGACGCCACAGGCCGTCAGGGTGGCGTCCAGCTCGAAGATGGCCTCCCACCTGTTCTCCCGGGCCGCCCGGTCGGACTCCGGGGCCGCCGAGGACTTCAGCGTGTAGAGGCACGAGCGCTTGTAGTATTCGGGCAGCTCGATCCGCACCCCATAGCGCGGGATGTCCGGGAAGCCAGGGTCGACGCCCCGATCGAACGCCGCCGGGTCCGGCAGGTGGCCGCACTCGACGAACGCCTCCTCCAGGCCCGCGAAGATGGCCCGCCGGGCGTCGTAGGAGACGGCCCGGACGACCACGACGATCGGCACCGTCACCTCGGTGGTCTCGACCAACGCCCACCCCCGGCCCGACCCGTCCCCGTAGGGGTAGGCGGGCTTGCACTTCTCGTCGCACTCATCGGGGTCACCGCCCGACCAGGTGTGCTCGAGGATGTTCGGGGTGAGGAACTCCTCGGTGTAGGTGGCCCGGTCGGCCAGCACGGCCGCCGCGGGCAGGAACCCGTCGCCGGTCGCGTGGTCGTTGAAGCTGGCCCAGCGGTCGTAGATCTTCGCGAGCTTGAACGGCACGGTGGTCCGAGGGAGCGCGTACGTCCGGCCGGCCAGGAACCTCGCCATCCCCAGCGCCACCGCCCCTCGGATGTCGCGCGTCTTATTGAAGGGGTAGTCGGCCAGCTTGCCCACGGACCCCACCCTACTTCTGCTGCACCGCGCTCTGCACGCGCTGGTAGGCCAGCGGCTGCTGCTTCAGCTCCCGGGCCAAATTCTTGACCAGCGCCTCGACGATCTTGGGGTGCGCGCGGCCGAGCACGTTCAGGCCCTCCCGCTTGGTCCGCGCCGCCTTCCTCGAGATCCCCCAGGCCACCCGCCGGGCCTCCTCGCCCTGGAGGCCCAGCTTGCGCTCCACCCACCGGGCCAGCGGCTCGATCGGGATCGGCGCCGGCCGCCGCCCGCCCTCGATCACCCCCGCCTTCAGCGCCGGCGTGGCCGCCGAGTAGAAGACGGCGTTGCCGTCGGGGTCGACCTCCGACCGCCAGCCGCTCTTGTAGTCCCCGGTGTCGATGGGCGGCCGGTAGCCGTGGTCGCGGGGGTCGGGCGGCGGGTCCGGCTCCTTCTTGGGCCGCTTGGCCTTCTTCGCCTTGGCCTTCTTGAAGAAGCGATCCCGGAGCTTCTTGACCAGCTTCTTGCCCAGCCCGACCGGCTTGCGCTTCTGCTTGGTCTTCCCCCGCGTGGCCTTCTCCTCCTCGGTCGCCGTCCGCCGCTGGAAGTCCGGGTCGACCTCCCCGAGCCAGCCGCCGCCCATGATCGACCACTGGATCCAGCGGTGGGCGTCGACCTCCATGGTGATCCGGTTCGCCCGCGTGATCGCCTCGCCATCCCGGCGCGGAAGCGACCGGAGCTCGGCCGGGAGGTCGGCCAGCGAGAGGACCAGGACGGGCACGCCGCCAAGATCGGCCCCATGACCACCACGGACAAGCCCAAGCTCACCCTCGCCGACGTCGACGACCCCTCGCCCCAGATCACGGCGATCAAGACCATCATCACCGGGATCGTCGCCATGCGCGCCCTCGGGCCCGTCCACGGGCGCCAGAAGAAGGGCCACACCATCATGGTCGGCGACCAGATCATCCCCCTCGACGACGCCGACGTCCGCGCGCTCGACGAGCTGGCCGTCAACCTGGTGCATTCGACGAGCGAGATGCTCGAGGCCTTCGACGCCGGCACGCCCGAAGGCCGCGGCCGCATCGCCGCCACCCTCCTCGCCCTGGCCCTCGACTGCGCCTCCGAGTCCGACTGCGTCACCTACCTGTCCACGCTCGGCACCGTGATCCCCGGGCTCACGCCCAAGGCCGCCCCGGGCTCCAAGCCCCTCATGGTCCAGTACGTGGCCGACGTGATGTGCGGGATCCGGAAGGCCACCAAGGACATGGGCCGCCAGGACTAGAAGGTCTCGGCCACCGAGGTCGTCCGCGTCCGGTCGCCCAGCGCCCGCGACAGCCCCACCGTCCACCCGAAGCCGAACGCCCGCAGGGTCGGCACCTTCTCGACGCTGAAGCGCCGGCGCACCGGCTGGGCGTCCGTGGTCGGGCCCTCGGCGACGTAGCCGGGCAGGTCGTAGCCCTTGGGCCGCTGGTTCCGGATCTCCCAGAAGAACGCCAGATCGTCCCGCAACGCCCCGACCCGCTCGCCCCGCGTGTCCGGCATCAGCCCGATCAGCATGTCCTCGGGGTAGCGGAGCGAGATCTCCTCCACGGTCACCGAGCCCTGCTCCTCCACCCCGGTGCTCGCGCCCACCCGCTGGAGCCCGTCGAGCCCGTCGACCAGCGGCCGCGGGAGCAGCTCGACCTCCCGGAACAGGACCGGCCGGCCGATGTCCCGGCCCGCGAACAGCTCGTCCTCGAGCCCATCCACGATGCCGTCCGCGTTCACGTCCCGGGTGAAGCGCACCCAGACCAGGAACACCTGGTAGGGCCGGCCGCCCATGTCGGCGGCGAGCTGGCGGATGCTGTCGGCCACCTGGGCCAGGCCCTCGACCCCGCACCCGCTGGGCACCTCGAAGTCGTCGATCGACCGCCCGCCCGCCACGTCAGCAACCGTTCATCCGCTGGATGGGGATCAGGCCCGTCGACTGCGACTGGTGCATGTTCAGCGGCGCGCCCAGCGCGCTCGCCAGCTTCTTCTTCCAGGCCTCGGCCTCGCCGCGCACCATGTCGCCCTCGGTCTTCTCGTTGTTGTCGTTGCGGAGCTTCATGTCGCCGAGCTGCTGGGCCTTCAGCCGGCACAGCGCGTCCAGCTCCTGGTTCTCCATCTTCTCCAGGGCCGACACGATCTTCAGCACCCGCTCGACCGCCTCGGGGAGCAGGTTCTCCATGGCCTGCTCGACCAGGAACATCGCCTGGGTGGCAGCCGGGAACCCAAGCTGGATCGCCTGGTGCGGATCCACGTTCGGATAGCCCATGAAGTAGCGGACCCGCGCCCGGTCCTGCTCGTTCAGGCGAAGCGGCTGCGGCACCCCTCGGTTCTACACGCGCCGGCGGCGTCTCTACCAGCCCGCTTCCTTGGCGGTGATCTCGGTCAGCTCGATGCCCTGGTTGAGCAGCTCGGCGATCGGGTAGAGGTTCGAGCCGATCGGCTTGCCCTTCTGGAGCACGTACCGCTGACCCGGCAGGCGGACCTCGCCGCCCTTGGTCACCCGGTAGAACTTCTGGGCGACGGCCGCGGCCTGCTCCTCGTTCGCCAGCTTCACCTCGGGCGGCGCGGGCGGCACGTACAGGGCGGCCGCGGCGAAGGCCGACTTCTCGTCCGCCAAGAGCCCCTTGTAGCCCTGGTTGTTGATCTTCACCCGCTCCTCGAGCGAGAGCTCCGCGCCCCCCACGCCCGCCGCCACCGCGGCCTGGTCGGTGAGCTGGTCGACCGTCGCCGGCCGCGCCTCACCATCCGCGCCGCGCTCGGCGAACGTGATCCCCGCCGCCGTCGGGGGAGAACGGGTCGGGGGCTTCTTGTCGGTCTTGGTCGTCTCGGCCATCTCGCGAACGATAGTGGCCAGAACCCCCGGAGGGAAGCTAGATCCCGACCCCTGACAGGAAGAGGGCGGGCGCCGGCACCCACCGGGGGCGCCCACACCGTGCACCAGGTCGGCCCGAAAGGGCCACCCCCTCGGCTATCGACTGCGCTTTGTTTTCGGGGAGGGTGGGTCCGAAGACCCGGACACAGCTTTCGCTGGAAGGACCGCGAAACGCCGCGTGGTCAGCCGAGGGAGTGGAACCGGCCCGAAGACCGGAGCCGGGGCGCTTCATGTTGCCCCGGCGAGCCCTTGCGAGCCCGCCGAGGCCTCACGTCACATCCCAGCGCCGAGGACCCTATCAGGCCCCGTGCTCGAAGACCACGGCGCGCTTGTAGTCGGCCGCCGACGTCAGCGAGCTCTGGTCCGTCGGGCAGGTGAAGTCGCCCGACCAGCTCCAGGTCGAGCTGACCTGCTGCTGGAGCCGATCCTGCGGCGCCCGCATGATCAGCCGGAACCGCTCCAGCATCACCTGGACGCCGTTGTTCACCACGGCGAACTCCGCGATCCGGCCCTGGACGCCCGCGTCGGTGATGTACTTGGACTCGTCCAGGTACTTCTCCTCGAGCGCGCCCATGCCGGTCATGATCGGCCGGTGGATCTGCACCGGAGACGCCAGCGCGTTCTCCAGCTCCGGCGCGAACGAGTGCCCGTACTCGGGATCGTCGTCCACCGTCGACCGCTGCGGGCACTCGGTGTTCCGCAGGAACACCGTGTTGACCAGCATGCCGATCGCGAACTCCCGGTAGAACGTGTCCGGGATCGACTGGCTCAGCCGCTGCACCTCGTTGTCGGCGAAGAGCTGGTTCTCCGAGTCCGGGTCCAGGTGGAGGTGGTACATCCCATCCTCGTGCACCGGGACCAGGTTGGTCCGCATCTTCGACACGCCGGCCCGAACGTCGGCCAGCGTGTAGAGGTCGCTCGAGGTCACGCCGTCGATCGACGCCGCCCCGCCCGACCGCACGATCTCCGAACGGTTCTGCGCCAGCACCGGGTCCCGCGCCGCGCACGAGATCGCCGCGTCGAGGGTCAGGGTGCCGCCGAAGATGTTCTCGCCCGCCACGTCCGCCGACCAGCCGACCACGTTGCGCGCCGTGGGCACGCCCGCGACGATCACCACGATGGGCAGCGGGTTGTTGGGACCCACGTCCACGGGGCGGCCCGTCTGGGCGCTGATCCGGCGGGTGAAGCCGTTGAGCCGCGCCACCGGGAGCGCCGTGCTCGCCACCACCGCGCTCCGCGCCACGGTCGAACCCGCGGTGTAGGCGTTGTAGAGGCGGTCGCGGGCGACCCGGTTGATCGACATGCCGGCGTTGAGCCCGAGCTGGTGGTTGTTGGAGAGCCAGAGGCTCGCCAGCGTCACGTAGCTGGTGGGCATGTGGGTGTCGATCGAGTTGCCGTACTGGCGCGCCGTCGCCTCCCACTGCTCGGTCCGGTACTGGCCGGGCTTCGGATCCTCACCCGTGCGGAGCGCGCGGGTGGTCGGGCGGATCAGGCCTCGACGGGTGAAGGTCTGGTTGGTGCCGAGGTTGGCCTGCCAGAGCTCCGGGAGCGCCTCGGCCCGGAAGATGATCTTCGGGAAGAGGGACTCCTGGAACAGGCGCACCAGGGTCCGGTCCTGGATCGCCGCCAGCACCGTGTCGTTCATGCCGACCGGCAGAGAACCGGCCGTGAGCTGAGACTCCATCTAACTTCTCTCGCTTTCCCGCCGTTCGTCGCCGGCGACTGTCTTCTACATTCCAGGCACGAAACCGTGCGTGTTGCGCAAGTGCGCGTTGAACTGACGCCGGTCCATTCCGTCCACGGTCGCCGGCTTCGTGTCCGCCGGCTTCGGCTCGATCGGAGCACGCGGCGGATTCCCACCGCCGGCCCCGCCCGCGCCACCCGCGCCCGCACCGGCGCCGGCACCCGCGCCAGCGCCAGCACCACCGGCACCAGCACCCGTCTCCGGGCGCTCCGCCGTCGGACCCGCCATGACCGAGCCCTCCTTGAACAGGAGCTTCTTGGTCGGGTCCTTCTTCAGGTTCTCGAAGAACTTGGGCACGAAGTCCGCGCCCGGCTCCTCGGTGAGCTTCTCGGCCTCGCGGCGCAGGAGCGTCTTCGCGTAGTCGAGGTCGACCACGCCGGCGTTGGCCGCGGCGACCGAGATCTCCGCGTCCGCCTTCGCCTCGGCGAGCTGGCCGGTCAGGTCGAGCTTGTCGGCCTCGAGCTGCTCGTTGGCCTTCTCGGCCCGGCTGGCCCGCAGCTCGGCCGCGTCCAGCTTCTGCTGGAGCTTCTGCATCTCGCGCTTCTGGGCATCCTCGGCCGCCTTGCGCTTCTCCTCGTCGCCCATCCCGGACTCCCGCTTCTGCTTGAGGTCCTGGACGAGACCCTCGAGGTCCTCGCGCCGGAAGTCGCTAGGCAGACCCAGGGCCTCCGCGATCGGCCGCAGCATCGCCCGCGACATCCGCTGCGCGCGCTTGAGCACTGCCGCATCGCCGGCGCCGCGGCCACCACCGCCCCCCTCGGGGGCCTTCTTCGCTTCGTTCGCCATCGTCGTCTCTCCCGTTCACGCCCCGCTGGGGCGGCCTGTCACCGCGGTGGTCATCGACGCCGGGTCCGCCAAGCGCTGGGCGCGCTCAGATTCCTCGTCGACCACCGCGGGGGTATCGGACCCGTGTGGAGGGCTACTGGCCCGCGATCCCGGAGACGCCGCGGTCGCCCAGGGGGCGCTCGAAGCCCGAGATGATGCTGCCCACCCGGTCGTTGCGGATGTACCAGGCCGACGCCGCCGTCACCGCGTCGGCGACGGAGAAGCGGAGGCCGGTGCCGCCGTTCCAGGCCACCTCGCCCGTGGCCGGCTGATACCGGCCGGTGGCGTCCAGGATGATGGTCTTCCGGCCGGTCACGCCCGCCGCGGTCGCCACCACGTGGAGCAGGCCGTTGCTCGGCGCCGGCGCGTTGGCCAGCGTCAGCGCGCTCGAGGTCACGGCGGCCGCGGCCTCCGTGGCGGTGCTGGCCGCCACCAGCATCGCGATGATGTCGGCCAGGCGGGCCTGCCCGATGGCGGGGGCGAGCTGGTTGGCGTCGCCTCGGTTGATGGTGTCGCGAAGAGAAGACATGGTTTCTGGTACTCACTTTCCGGGCGTGCTCAGACGCCCCCGATGAACAGCTCGATGTCGGCGTTGCCGCGGATGGAGAGCGCCGTCGCTCGCTGCGTCCGGCTGACCCAGATCTCCGTGTCCGAGACGGGGATGATCTGGTCGACGTTGGTGCCCACGGTGCGGCGCAGCTCGACGGAGCCGCCGCGCACCTTCAGAACCAGGAAGGCGACCTGGGTGATGTTGGTGCCGGCCAGCAGGTCCTGCCACGTCACCGCGTCAGCGATGGTGAAGGATCGCGAGACCTCGGCGCCGGAGGTGTAGGCCTCCTCGAGCTTCATCACCGTCTGGGCCGAGGGGAACGTGGCGCACACGCAGTCGCCGGCGTTCACCTTGAGCGCGCCGTGGAGCTCGATGGACTTGCTGACCGGCATGGCCTACTGCCCGCCCTTCAGCTTGTAGGGCGTCTTGTCGTCCTGCACCGGCATCTGGCTGGTGCCGAACTTCTCCTCCGGCGAGGCGGTGTCCGCGCGGTTCTTGTACTTGCCCCCGTACGGATCCGGGTCGTTGGGGTTGGAGCCCACCTTCTTCTCGGTGGTCAGCTTCTCGTCGGCCATTGCGTGCTCTCCTTGTAAACCGATTTACCGGGTCGTTGGGAAGATCCGTCAGCCCTTCAGCTTGTACGGCACCGGATCGTGGCCACCCTCGGCGCCCTTCACGAAGTTGGGCCCCCGGGTGTTCTTGGCCCGCTGGGCCTGGGGGTGGTTGGAGGGCAGGCCCTCCTCGCCGTTGTACCCGCCCGCCGGGCCGGTCTTGGCGGCCGCGCTGGCGATGGCGGCGATGCCGCCCTTCTGGTTCTCGTTCTCGCTCATGTTTTCTCGGTCCTTTCTTGGGGTCGCGGCGCCGGTCACCGCAGCTTGAACGGCTTGGTCTCGTTCTTGGCCGGCTTCTCCTCGATGCCGCCCTGGGTGCGGAAGCGGATGTCGGCCAGCGTCTCGTTCCCCTTCCGCATGGCCTGTTCGCCGCTCGCCCGGGGCTGCTTGGGGGGCAGCTCACCGGGTTCGCCGACATCGAACGGGAAGTGGTCGGGGGCTTTCTCGTCGCCAGAGGTGTAGTCGGGGAAGGTCTTCTTGGCCATCACCCTGGGAGTACGCCGGGCGGGGCCTCTTGATCAAACCTTCGGCCCGTGGCGGACGGACGAGCCGGACGGCGGGGTGACCTCCAGCGAGGCCTCCACGGGCGTTCGGGACTCCGGCGGGGGGCGGGGGAGGTCGGTCGTGGAGGTCACGACCGTCTCGCGGGTCATCCGGGTGGTCGTGCGGGGGACCCGGTCGAGCAGCTCGCGGGTCAGCTCCTCGAGCCGGGAGATCTGCGCGTCCTTGGCGTCGAGCTGGCGGGCCTGGGTCTGGTTGATGATCTCCATGGCCGCCACGGTCTGCTCCAACCCGTCGATCTTCTCGTCTTGGGCGTCGATCTTCCGAGACATGTCGGCGATCTGGAGCTCGGCCTTGGCCTCGCGGGCCTTGTAGGCCTCGACGATCTCCTTCCAGTTGCTGACGTGGATGGTCAGGGCCTGGGCTTCCACGACGTCCGTCTCCGCGGTGATCTTCGAGACGCTCGCGACGGTCACCTCGGCGCTGGCCTCGAGGCCCGCCGCCTCCGCCTTCGCCTTGCGGCGGTCCATCGCCCGGGTGATCAGCCGGTCGACGGTCCCACCCGTTACCAGGGCGAGGACGACCGCGCTCACCAGCTCATAGGTATCGGCCACATCCAGACCGTGCGTGTAGTCCAGTGCCGAGCGCAAGTGTTCTCCGCGGGCCGAAGCTCGGGCTCTCCGACCTCCGGGTCACAGATCGGAAGAGCACACGTCTGAACTCCAGTCACTTAGGCATAT
>ERZ650304.636-NODE-636-length-16710-cov-7.624017_pt1 | contig 16710 bp, 18 predicted proteins | sample MGYA00376240_ERZ650304 | MGnify/ENA primary metagenome ERZ650304 (study PRJEB26733, sample SAMN07839271) | wastewater metagenome | biome: small river; feature: stream; material: water | place: USA: North Carolina | collected 2016-03-01 ...
TGGCTATCGGAAGTGACTTGAGGGCGGCCACTAAACGGCATGAGGGAACGCATTGCCCAAGCGGCCGCGGCGTCCGGTAGGTCCATGAATTCTGAGATCGTTATCCGGCTTGAACAGTCGTTCGATACGGACGACAACTTGCTTAAGCTTGAGCGTGGTTCGCCCGAGGTGGAGCGCATCGTCTCGGAACTGGTTCGGCATCTGGAATCGACTGGTATTGATTTGACACCAGCGCTTGTTCACCCCCGCCAGAAGAAGGCAAAGTGACTTGAGATGCCTGACATCGACCTAGAGCCTCACGAATATCGACCGCGCGGCGCCCTGCGCATCTGGTCGCGTGGAATGGTGCTCAAATTCGGCTTGGTAGCGTTCGCCTTCGAGGCGCTGATGTGGTGGGGAGTCCAGCGTCCTTCTTCCGGGACGATAAGCAAGACTAGGGCGAGAGCAGCCTACCGGCGATCAGCGGAAGAGCGGCCGGCGCCATGATCTCGGGAGACATCCGCGCCGCCAGCGCACGCGATACCGCATCAAGCGTCGTCTGCGGGATGCGATTGGACATCAGGGCACGAGCGACAGCCTCGTTGGTGGACGAGCGGCGCAGGCCGGCCCCGGCCGTCGCCGCCTTCTGCAACGCCGCGGCGATCATGCCGGCGCCGGTTGCGCGCAGCGTGTCGGTCGGCGTGACGGTCTCGAATTCCTTCTGCGCCGCGGTGCGCGCCGCTGTCTCGCTGTTCTGGGTGACGACATTGGCCGTTCCTGCGTAGGTCCGCTCGCGCTCGAGGATGTGCAAGAGCCGGTCGGCCTTGTCGGCCCCGAACAGTGTCACCAGCCGGTCGCGGTTCCACGAGCCATCGCCTTTGAGCGCCGTCTTGAGCGCGTTCAGGTCGTTCGTCGTCGTGCCGATGATCCGCTCGATCTCAGCGCGGGCGCCCTGCAACAGCCGGAAGGGCACGGCGGACGGACCAATGCCGCGCTCGGGAACAGCGCCCTGCGCCATCTGCGCCTGCAATTCAGTGGGCCTGACGGCGGTGCGCCCGCTGTCCAGTACCTGCTGGCCCGCGCCCAGCGCCTCCCGCTCCCGGGCCAATTCCTCGAACTTCGCATCGACCGCCTTCAGGCCGGGCACAGCATCGCCCAGCATCGCGTCGATCTGCCGGCGGACATTGCTGAGGGCGCCGATGACCTTCGGGTTGGTCTCGCCGGCCAGCATGCCGTCAACCGCCTGTCGGGTCTCGAACAGCGTGCCGGGGTTCGGGTCGAGCGTGCCCGGAACGCCCTGGACGTCGAGCATGGCGCGGACGCGCTGCAGCGCCTGCTGCGCCGGGCCGCGCATGTTCACGATGTCGGCCTCGATGCCCTGGGCAATCGGCGTCGTGTCAACGGCACGTGCGCCGTCCAGCGCCGCGCGATAGGCCGGGCCAAGCGCTTGCATGTTGCCTTCGATGCCACCCGTGATCTCGGACGGCACCGGCGCCGGACCAAGCGTCGCGTTCACATCGCCGATGATGCGCCCGTTGGTGCCGGCAGCGCGGTCGGCAAGGCCGCTGCGCACGATCTGTTGCGCTTCGCCGGGAAGCGACGCCAGAGCGCCCGCCTGGCGCTGGAGGTTCGGCCCGAGATCGGCCAGCACCGCATCCGGCCCGAGCGCGTCCAGCCGGGCCTGCACGTCATTGACGGGGATACGATCGCTTTGCAGCGCGCGGGCGATCGCCTTCTCGCCGGGGTCAAACGTGTTGCCGGTGAGAGCGCGCACGCCGCCACGCAAGGCTGCGCTGATGGCCGGGAACGCGGCGCCGACGCCCGCCCCGAATTCGGCCTGACGCAGAGCGTCTTCATTCGATTTGCCGCGGACCTTCGCATCCGCTCCGGAGATCAGCGCGCCAGAGAGCCCGCCCAGCCCGATCCGGCTGGCAAGCCCGCCGGTGACGCCCAGCAGCCGGCCGCCCAGCGCGGTTGCACCCAGCGGCGCCAGTGCAAGCGTCGGCCCTGCCAGATCGCCGGCAATCTTCGCATTGCCGTACTGTTCAGCATCGGCGGCGTTGATCTTGGCCCGCGTCCCCGGCGCCTCGCCATAGGTCAGCTCATCGAGGCGCTGGGCCATGCTCTTGAGCGTCGGCCCGGCAATCGGGATGGCGTCGAGTGTCGAGTTGGCCAGCGTCGAGATCGGGTCGAGGATCGGCACCGAGGACGGCTCATAGCCTGGTGCGGCCTCGCGCGGCTGCCCATCATAGCCGATGGCGGCCAATAGCGGCCCGATGGCCGGCAGGCCTGACAAATTCGGCTGCACGACCATTTTCTTAGGCGCGACAGGAATGCCGCCCTTGAAGCGCGGCCCCTTGCCGCTGCCGGCACTATCCACAGGAATTCCGTTGAAGCGGGCCATCAGGGCTTTCGGTACGTCATGCCATCGTCAGGGTCGATGTAGAGCGCGCCGCTGGGGAGCGCGTTGAACTCGGCTTCAGTCGTCGGACGGGCCGGCGCGTTCTTGGTATCCGCCTGCGTCTTGTACTTCGAGAACCCCTCGAACGGGTCGGGCAGCGCGCGGATCTGCTGCTCCGCCTCCTGCCACGAAATGCCGCCCTGCTCTTTCGGCATGAAAGCCTTCGATGCGATCTCTGCCGCAGCCTGGTTGCGCTGCTGGAGTGCCGAAAGCGTCTGCAGGATGATTTGGTTACCCTCGGGCGTCTTGCCCAGCCCCGGAAGGCTGCTGAGGAACTGGCGTGCATCAAAGTCCGAGGTGGCACCCGCGCCCGCCGGCCGCATCTGCGGGGCAAGGCGGTCGATGATCGACTGATAGGCCTGCATTTCCGGCAAGCCCTTGATGTCGATGCCCACCGCTTGAGCGTAGGGCCCAAGAGCCTGCGTGATTTCAGCGCCCTTGCCCGTCTCAAGTTGCGCCCCGAGGGCGGCAAGCGTCTTGAGGTCGCCGACCATTTTTGAGGCCTGCGAACCGGCGTCGATATAGGAGCCGAGCCGATCCGCTGCCGTCTTGTCGGCCTGCTTGGCAAACTCGGTTGAATTGTCACCGGTATTGACCTGGACGAGCGGTTCTGCCGGCGCCTTCACGCCACCCAGCGGCTCCCACTGCCCCGTCTGTGCATTCCACTGCACCTTCTGGATGCGGCCGGTTTGCGGGTCGTACTGCTCTTCGACCTTCGGCGGCTCCGGGGGCTTCTGCACCGGATTGCGCATCTGGTCCAACTGCGTCTGTGCCGTCTCGATCTGGAGCTTGCGCAGCGGATCGTTGTTCTGCTGATCCTGCTGCCACAGCGCGGTTGCAACGGCGGACTGCTGAGGCGTCGCCATGTCGTTGCCGATCACGCCCATGAAATCCTTGGAGGCGAGCGCGTCGGCAATCTTCTGCTGCGCGGCCTTCTCTGCCGCGTTGGTGCTGTTGTCACGGAACGCAGCGACACCCTCGCCGGCCAGCGAGCCGGCCAGTGACCACGGCCCCGGCGGGACATAGCCATCGGGCGCACGCAGGGCATCCGCGATCTTGCGGGCGCGATCCATTTCGGCCTTGGTGACGGGCTGGTTTCCCTGCCAGAAAAACGGCGCGATTGACGGCGAAAGTCCGGCCATCAGGCGGCCCTCCCCATCATCATCAGGCGGGCGTAGTTCACGCGACGATAGCCGGTCGCGGGATCGCGATGCACCACGCTGGGGTGGTGACGTTCCGCGTCCTGAGCAACGACACCAACGCCCGGCTCACCGGTGCCCTTCCACTTCCAGGTCTTCACCGGCACGCCGGCCACCTTGGCGCCGGTTGCCTGAATGTCCGTCTTGAGCCGCTCATCGGAGAAGAGGCCGATGGCGGCCTTGCCGAGCCCGAACAGCCCGCCCATCAGGTCGGACTGCTGCTGCTGCCAGTTCTGGTTCGCCGTCTGGTAGGCCTGCTGCTGAATGCCCGCAACGTCCGTACCCGCCACGCCGGTTTGCGGTGTCGCCAGTTGCCCGCCCTGTCCGCTAAGCGCGAGGAAGTCGTTGATCGGCGAATTGTGCTGCGCCAGCGCGTCGGAGACCGCCTGCTGGTGGCCATTGAGGATCAGGGAGTTGAACGCATCATTCTCGCCCTGGTTGGCGATGTCATGGGCCTGCTGGTATGCTGCCGAGCCGGGCCGAATGCCGCGGTTGATCAGGTCGGTTTCGGTTTCTTGTCGGCGCTGCGTGAGCATGGGATCGAGACGCGACCGGCCAAGCTCGATCAGCCGCGCTTCCGTCGCATCATTGCTGAGGTCAAGCGGCCCGGTTCCCGTCGCGCGGTCGAACATCGCTCGAACCGGCGCGGAAAACTGCTGGTCGACGGCGTATTTCGGGGTGCCGTCCGCGTTGGTGCCGATCTGCGAATACTTGACTGAGCCGAACGGCGTCGACTGGTCGGTCTGGTTGAGGTTGGTCTGCGCAACGGCGGTGCCGATGTTGCTCTTGGTCTGCTCCTGGATCAGCTTGATCGGATCGGGCGCCTGCGGCTGTCCTTTCTTGGCCATGTCCTAGATCCTTTTCTCGCGCCACTGCTCAACCGTGAGCGTGTAGATGCATTCCGCTTCGTCCCGGCTGCGCAGCCTCGGGATCACGAATTCCGCGAACCCGAAGCGCCGCGCGATGTGCCGCATGCGGATGTTGTGCTCACCGACACGCAGCACCACCACCTGGCAGCCAAGCTGAGTAAACGGGTATTCGAACATTTGGCGAAGTGACTTGTGTGTCAGCCATTTCGGGCTGTCGGCTGCGCTCGATAGCTCGATGACGCCGGCCTCGGGATGCCAGTTGTGATAGACCGTCCCGGCGATCATCTTGCCGCCATCCATCCAGGCGATGCAGGTGCAGTCCCCGAACCCACGCTGGCTGCCGGTGCGGGCGGCGACGAACGCCGCGACCTCTGCATCCCGGCCGGTTTCCGCGGTGATCACGCCACCACGCCCCCGACCTTGTAAATCAAATCGAAGCTGGTCAACTCGACTTCCGGCGATGACGTGGCGCCCGATGTGATCTGCACTTGCGGCGCAGCGACGATCCCGGCATTGGCCAGCGACTGCCACTCAATGCTGGCGGTCGGGTCGGCGTCGTCGGTATCCCACAACGCAACGTCCCACAGACCCTCGTCCCATAGGGAACTGGCAATGCCGGACGCGGCGGCCGGCGGCGTGTCGAAGCTCTGCGCATAGTCGGTCGAGACGGTCAGCAGCGGCGTGAACGGCCGGCTGGCGCGGAACACGGCGCGCGCCGACACGAATTCCTTGTAGGCCCCCTCCGCCCCGCAGTGATCCCAGGCCATGGCCAACCGGGCATAGAACGGCTGCCCGTCATCCTGCCCGCCGGTCTCCGCCTCAAGGACCGTGCCGTCATTGGTCCCGAAATAGACGATGCCATCGTGGAGAACGAGCGCCCGCGTATCCCATCCCGAAATAGTCGCCCATGCACCCGTCTCGAGGTTGACCACAAACGCCAGCGTGTCCTGCGTCGATTCCGCCATCGGCGCGGAGACAATCGCGATCTGCCGCTCGGTCCATTTGGCGATCTCCCACGGGTAGGCATCGCGGGCCTCTGCCGTTTCGGTCCACAGCGGCTCGATCGGGCGCGACACGGCGGTCAAGCCAATGGCGCCGGGGTCTTTCGTGATCGAGGCAGAGACGGCGACAAGGCCGGTCTTCGTGGCCATGAGCAGATCGCCGCCGGCCGACATCGTGGCCTTGCGCCCAAGCGGCGGGGCACCGTCATAGCGGCCAACCAGTGACCAGTCCGAACCCCCCGGATAGGCGCCCTGGAAAACGACGATCTCGCCAAGGTCGGAGACGAACACGCACTTGTCGTCAATGCCGTCGCCGGCATCGAGAGACCAGGTGCCGCCGAAATGGAGGTTCCCGCCCTTCTGGAAAATGCCGTTCAGCGTGAACTTGGTCGCCGACCCGCCGATGGCATCCACACCGAGATACCAGGCGTCCTGCGTGTTCTTCTGCACGAAATAGAGCCGGTTGCGGTAGACCCACGCATGCACCAGCGTCGACGTGGCGACGCCCGTAATCGCCGGGGTCGAAACGCCCGTGATCTCCGTCCACGTCGAGCCGTCGTAAAGCTCGAGGCTGTCCGCGCCATTGACGCAGACCATGTAGGCCCCGCCAGAGGTCCGGTAGTTCACCCCGATCCAGTAGTTGCCGGTGAGCCCGCTCACATCGGCGGACGGCGCAGCATCAGGATCGGCGGGGGACGTGATGTCGAAAATCTCGCCATCGGACGCCGCGAACAGCTTGCGCGTCGACCCCGCAAAATACGACATCAGGCTTTCAACCGGACTGGTGCCGACCGTGGCCCGCTTGATCGAGCCGCGCCGGACGCGGACGCCGCGCGCAATCGGGATCCAGTTGTCGAGGACGATGGCACCCTGTGCCTTCATCGCAGCGAGGTTTTCGTTGACGACGAGCCCGCGCGTTGGAGCTCGAAAGCTGCGCGTCTGTCCCGGCTGGGCTCTGCCGGCGGCGCCCGCCCGGCTCCACATCAGCTAGCAGGCCCCAAGGCCGGCACCGGCAGGCTTGCATAGGGCGATTCCGCTTTGGGCACGTCACCCATGCGGATCACCTTGACGCCGCGGTCATCGGTCGAAAGGCGCGAGGCCAGCATCTCGAACTCACCCTGGTACGACGCGAATTCGAGGCCGCGCTTGCGCATCCAGCGCCAGATCGTGCCCAGTTCGAGCAGCTTTCCCGGCAGATAGGTCAGATCGGCATCGCCCTGCCATTCATCGGTGCGCGCCGCGGAGTGGGAAATCCAGCCCGACGAAATGTAGGAGTAGGTCACCGTCTCGCCGGACGCGATGGCCTGCGTGAATTCGATCGTGCTGCCGACGATACGATAGCCATAGGACGGCGTTGCACCCATCGACTGCAGCACGGTCCACTGACCATTGCTGGTCACGGCGCGGAAGGCCCGGCGCATGTCGTCGGACCACACCGCCGGGTCGCTTTCCTCATCGCGGCGCGTCAGGCGCTTGAAGTCGGAGGCGAGGCTGTAGGACGTGCTGCCGTCCCCCGTGATCGTGCCATCCAGCGTGCAGTTCGCCCAATCGAAGCGGTCAAGCAGTTCGCGCGCCGTGTCGTACATGTAGCGGATGAGCTGGATGTAGCTCGTGCCGGTGTTGGTCGCGAACAAGGACGGGATGGCCAGCGAGCATTCGCCGGCTGCGTTGTCCATCCAGTCCTTGAGCACGTCCATGGTCAGGCCGCCTTGGCCGGCTTCTTGCCGCCGACAGTTTCAGCTTGGGCCCTCGCGCTTTCCTCGAGCAGCGCCATCGCCGCGTCGAGCTGCTGGCGGAGGCCATCGATTTCGGTCTGCTGCGCCTCGAGCTTATCCACAACTTCTTTGCCGGACAGCGTTTCGAGATAGGCGCCGGCCATGCGCTTGAGTTCGCGCACGTTGGGCAGCCTGATCTTGCCGATCATGTTCTCGTGGAGGTCGCGCACATCTTCGATGGACTTGAGGCCAACCGATGTGAGGGCCTTGACCTGATCGGGGTTGAGCGCGGTCCAGGCGGCGAGCGGAATGCCGTATTCGGGCAGCGCCTGCCCGCTGAGCCACGCGTCGAAGGCGGGCTGGATCTGTGCCCAGCGATGGGCGAAGAACGCCTGCTTTTCGCTGGCCTCCTGCCCTTCGGCGTACTTGACGTTTTCGGGGTCGAGGTGGCGAACGCGCTCCTCGGTCACCGAGGACTGCGGCATGCCGCGGTTGGCGTATTTCACCCAGTACTCGGGGGCGTTTTCCTCGATCACCTCGCCGGGCCGGCCATCGGGATAGCGCGGCCCGCGCTTGCTGTAGGTGCCGCTGACGCGGAAGCCGTAGATGATGAGGTCGCGGGGGTTGTCAGCCATGAATGGTCTCCTTGGAAGGTGTGGGCTGGCCGGGGATTTTCGGTCCCCGGCCAGATGTCAGATCAGGCGACGCACTTGAGGAAGACCTGCTTTTCGCTGGCGTCGATCGCCACGGCGCAGACATCCTTGTAGACACCGGTGGAGTCGGCCTCAGCCGCCTTGGTCAGAGCCTTGTCGGCTGCGCCCTTGACGGTGAGCGGGTCGCCGTCGCCGGCAGAGCCACCGAGGGCAACGGCGAGGGTGCAGTTGCCGTAGGTCTGGATCCACAGATACGACAGGTCCGTGGTGACCGCGACACAGGCGGCGCCGGCCCCGATGGGCTGGCCCGATGCGTCGGAGTTGTCGGCCTCGACGGTATGCGCGTCGAAACCGGTGTCATCGACATAGAACAGCATGTCACCGACGGCGAGCGTGAGATCGGCGGTGCCATTGGAGTACTTGACGTACTTGTAGCGCTTGCCGTCGTAGGCTTCGTGGATGATGCCGGGGGTGTAACGCGGCGTGGTGCTGGCCGCAGTGGTCACGTCGATACCGACGAGATTCATGATCGCGATCCTTTCTTACGACGCGTCGAGCAGGATGCCCTGGCGGGCACGGTTCGAGCAGACGAGGTTGCCCATCCAGTAGATGGGGACGATCACCGCGTCCTGGTTGGTGGGCTTCTTCTCGTCGTCGGCGGTCCACTGCGCGTCGCGGTGCTGCGCGAGGTACAGATAGTCCGTGTTGAGGAAGTAGCCCTTCTCGGCGGTCGACGTGAAATTGGTGTTGTTGTCGAAGATCACGTCGGCCTTCTTGTACTTCAGCGACGAGAAGCCCACGGAGCCTTCGTCCGACTTGTTGACGTAGCGCTGGTACTGCTGCTGCGACGCCTCAAAGACGGTGAAGAAGTCGTAGGACAGGGTGATCAGGTCGGGCATGTCGACGCCGCGGACGGTGGCCAGCCAGAGCGCGTTGAACTCGCCCAGAATGGTGTCCTTGGTGTAGGCATTGGAGCTGGCGATTTCGCGATACTGGTTGCGCCAGAACGTGAAGGTGCCCGAGTCGATGCCACCCACCGTCCCCTGACCGTTGGTCTGGATGATGTTGGCGAGGCCGCCGATCTGGTTGGTCAGCGAGCCATCGGAATAGAGGTCCACCGAGAAGCCGTTGGCCGCCGACTTGTAGGCGTTGCGCTTCTTGGTCTTGACCAGATCGAACATCTGGCTCTTGCCCGAGTTGGAGCGCAACTCGCGACCGGACGCGACGACGTGCAGCGCCACCTGTGCCCAGTCGAACTTGGCCGAGGTCAGCACGTCCGAGGCGTTGGTGTTCAGCGGGTCATAGCCGGTATAGCGCTGATAGGTGCCGTTGGCGGCGTACTCCAGCGGGATCGCGATTTCGGTGCCGCCGTCGAGGTTCTTGATCTTGCCCTTTTCCTTGAGCTTGCGGGAAAGGCCGTTGTGGTCCGACATGTTGTCCGCGATCTCGGGCGCGGTATTACGGAGCGAGGTGGTGACCAGCTCCGTAAAGACGGTAGAGGGGTTCGCCATCTACTTCATCCCTTTTGGTGCTTGGCCCAGACTTCCTCCATCAGCTCGTCTTCAGACGGCGTGCGAGGCTTTCCGGGGCCGGTTGATGTGACATTCACGCTGGTCGCCCGCTTGGCCCCCGGAGCCTTTTGGCTGGCGTCCTTGGCGGCGGCGATCGCGGCCTGAGACTTCGCCCGAAGGGTAGGACTGGCTTCTACTGCGGCGGTATAGGCATGATCGAACACGGCTGCTTTAGCGGCGTCCAGACCGAGGGTCTTCCATGCCTTGTTGATCCAGAAAACGAGGTCTTCGGGCTCGATCTCCTTGGCGAGCGGCTTGCTTTCCAGCAAGCGGCTGACTTCGGCGTCGTGGTCCCGCTTCGCGGCCTTCTGGTCGATGATCTGCTCGATGCGGGAAGGGTCGGACGACTGGCGCACAAGGCCTTCCAGACGCCTCACTTCCGCGAGCAACTGAACTTCGCGCTGCGACTGGCTGCCCTCGCCGGCGGGCTGACCGCCAAGCATGGCCGCAACCTGGTCACGGATGCCGTAGGTATCCATGATCTGCAGAATCGTGCCGCTCGGGTCGGCGTCCATCGCGCGCTGAATGTTGAACAGATAGGCCACGCCTTCGGCCGGGCTCTGCGGGCCATCATAAGTGCCGCCGGAGCGTTCCGCGGCCTGGCGCAGATAGTTGGCGACTTCCTGCCCGACGCCGCCCAATGGCTCGAGCGCGGCCACCTTGCGGCCAAGGTCCGACGATTTGACGTGGAGATCGTTGGAGAATTCGGCCAGATCGGTCTTGAGGTCGGCGGGGAGCTTGCCCCACAATTCCTCACGGCCTTTCCAGTTCGGGGGGAGAGGCACATCGGCCGCGACCGTCGAAGTGTCGGCCGGGGCCTCTCCCTCCGACCCACCTTCCAGGGGGGCTTTGTCCGCCGCCTTGGCGGGATCGGTGCTGGAGAACCGGCCATCATCGGCGCGGTCGGCGCCATTGTTGACCATGAGGCGGTCCCAGACCTTATCGAAGGCCTGATCTTCCGACATGGGGCCGGAACTGGTGTCCATCATGGCCGGCGCCGGGGCGCTGGTCGGTTCGGCAGTGGAGAGACTTTCGACGGTCATGGTCAGGCTGCGCTCTGTTTGTGCTTGTGCTGGTCGCGCCACTCGGCATTGACCGGGTGGTCGCGGAATTCTTCGGCGACGGTGCCGCCAAACTTCTTGGCGAAGCGCTCATTGCGGAACTTGCCGCCGGTCGGGCTGTCGGCAGTATCCCACTCGCGGCAATTGTTGCGCTCGAGGTCGTCCTTGCGTTCCATGCGGGACGAGATGACGCGGCCATCAATCGGAGACTGGTACTCCGGCATTGGGGCCATGATCATCGGGCGCACGGGCACATAGGGAGCGGACGGGTCAACCGCGGGGTTGCCGTCCTTGTCCACGAACGCAGTGCCGTTCCAGAGATACCGTGCCATGACGCTGTTTTGCGCCACGTGAAACAGGGGGCGAAGTGACTTGAACCCCCCTCAGATGTGGCTAGGGCGTGGGGGGCTTACTCCTCCACTGGCCATTCCGGCGTTGCCACCACGACCGCGTCCGTGCGAAGCGCGAGACAGGACGCTGGCTCCTCGAAATCCTCCGGCTCTTGGTAGAACCACGGAGGGCCAAGCAACGGCACCGTCCAGTTGCCGTTGGCATCTTCACGGACAACTGCCCATGTCGCATTGGCTTCTGAGGTCAGCGCGCCGTACTGGACGGCGCACTCGGCATTGTATGCATCAGCGGCCGTCTTGTTGGCGGCTGGCCATTTGCAGAACAGGGTAGCCATCAGGCGATACCTCCACGGGTTTTGAGATAGGTCAGCATTTGCGCGGCTTCGGCGTCCGAGAGCGGTGCCGTCACCGCCACGAGGCTAAGTACGCCCTTTAAGAACCCAGAAGCCGTGTCGGAATTGAGCGCCCCGATACGGGTGCGCGTACTGCCAATCGATGGAACGACCGCTGATGTTGATCCGACAACACCGTCGACGTCCACCCGCACATCTGTGAGCGAACTGACCGCCCGGACAACGTGCCGACCGGAATAGTCGCCAGTACCGGAAGGGGTGACGCTGCTAGATCCGTTGCCGATTCTGGCCTGTGCAACATTGGCTCCTGTGGATACCGCGCGCTGCATGGTGCGGCGCGACGCTGCAGTATTGCCGCCATAGGAAAACACGGCGCGCACTGTGCTGTCAGCGGCAAGCGCCGTCTGATCCAACAGCGTCCAAATCTCGCACCCGGTGGTCCCTACGGGGAACACGCCTACGCCGGCATAGGTCAGCTCATCATCCGAGCCGTCGAACGTCACGCCAGGGCGGCTGTTGAAGCTGGTCGCCGAATACAAGGGGCGCCCCGCACCTACCGCCTGAGCCGCCGAATAGGCGTTCTTTGCCGATCTCCATGCCGTAACCGCCGCCCCGGATAGGTCGATGGTCGTCCCGCGTTCTGCATCCCACATGTCGTAGAGGGACGCACCAAGACTGAGCGGCGACCATCCCCCCCCGCCCTGACCTAGGGCGAGCCCTCCCGAGCCTTGGAATGAACCCATGCTAAGGGACGGGATTTGCATGTTACGAGGCGACTGTCGTCACAGTGGCGGCAGCGGTGTCGTCATCGGACCGCGCCCAGATTTGGTCGCCTGTCGTCAGCCCGCCCCACGAGAACGAGCGGAATAGATCACCGCGCGAGCCGATCAGCACATAGGTCGTTGCCGCATCGGCCGGCACCGAAGGACCGACATAAATGCGCACCAGCGAATGGCCGCCCTTATGTTGTACGACACCCGACGCTGAGCCATCTGCCAGCTTGACGTAAGTAGTCCCCGACAGAGACGTGGTAACAGTACTAGCGGCCATCAGTTGGCTCCTTGCGGTTGTGCGGCCTGCAACGCCCTTTCGTGGGCCTGCTGGTTGGCCGCCATGATCTGGTCATGGGCCATGGTGGTAAGCCCGAGTTCGCGCGCCAAATCCGCTTCGAGGGTGGCGCTGTCCACGTCGGTTTGCGCGGCGATGCGCGCGGCGACGATCTTGGTGATGTTGTCCAGCATGTTCTGCCGCTCGGACGAGGCGATCTCGAGTTCGCGGATGCGGGCGTCTGAGGCCGCCGCAGCTTCCTTGATTTCCAGATCCTTCATGGCGATCTGTGCGTCCGCCTGTGCCCTCTGGGCATCGGCTTGGGCCTTCGCACCGGCAGCCTGTGCCTTCGCGCCTTCCACCTGCGCCTTGAGCTCGGCTTCGCTGGGCTGCGGCGGCTGCGGATTCGTGCGCGCCTGTTCGGCCTGCACCTTGGCATACTCGACCATCTTGCTCACGGCGTCTTCCGCCGATCGGCCAAGGTCGAAGTTCCCAAGCGCGGCGTTGTAGAGCGTCAGGATGCCTTCCATCGCCGCCGGGCCGCTCTGTGCAATCGGCGCCATGCCGGTAAAGAAGCTCGCCGTCCCCGCGAGGAATTCGTTCATCTCCTGCTTCTTCTGCGTCAGGTCGGCGCGCACCGTGGAATTGCTCTCCACGTCGACGCGGTAATAGGTGGCGAGCGGCTGGCGCAGAAGAAGCATGACGGCGGTCTTCTGCTGCACCTGTTCCGGCGTGTCGGTCGGCTTGGGCAGGATCGGGATGCCCGTCATCCTCTCGAGCGTGCGCAGCGAGAACTTGGCCGGGATGATCTCCGCCATGGCCACGAACAGGTCACGCGCCGACCGCTCGATCATGCGCTGCATCTTGCGGATGCGGAGCGAGCCCCATTGCGTCTTGATCTGCTGCGCCGTCGCCGTCTCGCTCGCCGACGATGCGCCGCGCACGATGTCGGAAATCCCGGTGATCTCGTAGATCGCGGATTTGGTCAGGTCGCGGTTCTTGAACAGTTCGGCCAGAACGGGCTGGAATTTCTCAACCGGCCACCAGGTCAGCGCGCCGGCAATGCCGCCCTGCATCTGCGCCAGCATCTCGACGTTGTTGATCGGGATAAGCTCGTTATCGTCAGCCGTTGCCCAAGCCATCAGGTCGTTGGCGACGCCGCCAAGGAAGGCGCCCTTGACCTTCATCGCCGCCGTGATCACGGAAATGCGCTTGGTCAGGATGTCGAGTTCGTCGGCCAGCTTCTTGTAGATCGAGAACGGATTGACCGGCATGGTGCGCCCGACAATCTCGATGGGCTGAACCGGACGGATGGTCGGGTAGAACCCAGACCACCCGAGCGGATCGGCAATGCGCTTGAGCACATCGCCCTTGTCAGAGACGAAGATCACCTCCTTCTTGTCGCGATTCCAGATCTCGTACATGACCAGATCGGAGCCGGCCTCACCGAAGAGGTCGCCGTCCGGCCCGGTCTGCTGCTTCACCAGCGTCTCATCGGCAAAGGACTTGGCGTCCTCGCACTGCATGACGTGGCGGAACGATTCCCACGGCCGATCTTCCCAGCGCTTGCACGGGCCGTGCTGGTAGTCGCGCCAGCTCACCGCCTCGAACGTCAGGCGCTCGCCTGTGACCGCAACATCGTCCGGCACATTCGGCGGCGCGTCGTCGGCCTCGTCCTGCTCGCCTTCGGCAATGTCCTCTGCCTCGTCTTGCGCAGAGGTGTCGGTTTCCTGCGTCTCGGCATGGAAGCGGAGGCGGAGGACGCCACGGCCGGCGAGGAATGCATCGTGCGCCTGCCCTTCAAGCTCGGCGTCCAGGCGGCTGTCATCGACCTGCACCATGATCGCGCGTTCGATGATGTCGCCGACCGTCTTGGCGACCGGATCGTCATCCCCGAAGCGACGGCGGACGTTCGGGATCGGCGCCGAATTGATGATCGCCGGGACAATGGTTTCGACGTTCGAGTGCAGGATGTTGTAGTCGTAGAGCTTGCCGGTTCGCGCGTCGGACCCGCTCTCGTTGGTATAGGCCTTGACCGCGGCTTCGGCGTCCTTCTTCCAGATTTCCTCGCGCTTCCAGCCGCTCTCGATGCGATCGATCCAGGCCTTGCCCTCCACCTTGAGGGACTTTCCCTCCGGCGACATTTCGGGCTGCTTTTTCGCGGACTTTGCCATGCGGCATGTGTGCCCCAGCGCGTCACATCGGCGGAAGTGACTTGAGGCTACCGGCCAGAGGCGCGGCGCTTCACCATCGCAGCCACAGCGTCCTTGACCGACAAATTGCCCATGACCGTGCCATCGGGTTTGGCGACGTATTCAAGCGCACTTGGCTTTTTTACCGGTGGCGGTTCGGCCTTGGCCATGCGCCAGCCCAGCGACAGGTAGCGGAACGATGAGCCGATATGCTCAGCCCAGTCCTTCACCGGATGGTCGCGGAAGGTCTTCAACTCGTCGTCCCATTCGCGCCGGTAGTTCTTGAGCCCGTCGCAGCCCAGTTCGCAGCGCTCGCCGCGCTCATCGTCTCCGGCATGGAAGCGCGCCAGCTTGATCGTCTGCCGGCCGGCGTTGATGCCTTCCGCCACCGACACCTTGGCCACGCGGGTTGGTTTCCGCTTCAACAGCCTCAGCGTCTCGAAGCGATTGCGCCCGGTGCCCCATTCCTCGGTGAGGATGTCATGCGGCACATAGTCGTTGCCGACATAGCCGCGCTCAGAGAGCCACAGGCACCATTGCTCGAGGTCGTCGGTGTCGGGCCGGTAAAAATCCACGATGCGCGGGCCGGGCTCGCCGGGGATCACCTGAAAGCACCAGATCGGGTTGTTGACGGCTTTGCCCAAATCCCACGCCGTGTGGACCGGATAGTCGGGATGGATGGCCACGGCCTGCATGCGGCCTTCGCGGTCCGCCGCGGCCATCTCCGCGCCCCAATAGGCGCCAAGGATCGCTGCGTTGAAGCTACAGAGGTATTCCTGCTCGAATTGAGCCCGTCCGAGATCGTCGCCATAGAGCGCCTGGTACTCGGCCAGCGATTCCGCGAGCTGGTCGGCGGTGAGCGCGCCAGTGTCCAGTACGCTTGACACTTCGGCAAACCACCTCTCCGGGTGCGCCCGCGCATGATCCAGCATCGCCTTGGCGTGATTGTTGCCGCGCGGCGTCGTGATGAAGGCGGCCCAGCCGTTGTTTTCCTCGAGCATCGGGCGGTGATAGGCCCATGCCGATGGGTTCGCCAAAGCCCACTCCGAATAGGCAATCCCGGCGACGCCGGCACCCACCGTCGCATCGTACCGGTCGGACCCGATCAACTGCCACGTCGAGCCGTTGCGAAACTTGATGAGCATCTGCTGCTCGTCTTTGCTTTCCCGCAGATCTGGCGGGAAAGCCTCATCGATCCGCCGGCGGCCGGTGTGCGCGTTGACGCCGTTCCATAGCGCCTTTCTGGCCTGTTCGTACTCCGGCATGCAGTGCCAGTATGAGGCAACGCGGCGATGCGCTAGCTCGCAAGTGGCGGCAAGAACGATCTCGTCCTTACCCCAGCGACGATGAGCGATTTCAATGGCGCGGGCGCCGGGCGTGTTGACCAGGTATTCGTGAAATGGCCGCTGATACCACCGGATGCGCCGCTGGACGTTCACTTGGTCTCATAGACGTTCTGGAAGGTGATGCCGATCGGCCCTCCGTCGCCACCGGTCAACTGCATCGGCAGCACCTTGCCGATGAGCGCGGCGAATGCCTTGATGTCGTTCTGCGCCACGAAGCGCAAATATCCAGTCAGCCCGTCTTTGCCGGCGCCGTCGTGTCCGACCTGCTCAGCGGCGAGAAGGATGGCATCCTTGAGGACGGCTGTGGTCTTGTTGGGCGTGCCCTTCTTGCGACCCTTGCCGCGATTTCCAGCAGAGGCCGTAGAACTGCCTACTTTGCGGGCAGCAGAAGTCATGCGTGCGCGCCCTCCAACTGCGCTCTGGTCGCCAGGTGACGCACCGCGGCGCGCGGATCCTTCGCCTTGCGGGCCTCCCTGAGATGGCGGCCAACGGTGTCGAGGTCAATACGGAGCTTGGCCGCGATGGCTTCCTCAGTCCAGCCGGCAGCCCAGTGGATGAGGACAGCTTCGCGGCGGATGTGCGTGATCGGGTGGGCCTTGTGGCCTTCCCGGTTGCGAGAGCTGAATTCCCAGAATTTGGTTCGTGCTGCCATTTGCCCCTATGCCACCTTAGTGAAGTGCGGTGGTCGTCTGCGAAGCGGCTTGCGGGCTTGCCCTCGCCTTGATGTTGGCAACGGCCTTGGCGACGACAGGCGCTGGCCATGATTTCTTGGTCATGTAGGACTTGACGGTTTCCCCGCTCACGGCCTCGCATTCGCGGAAAAGCTCTTCTTGGGAGCGGAAGACCTGCACAGGTTCTTCAGTCGGGTCATCGCGCACATGCGCGCCTTCTTTTCTATATGGTTCTGGAAGAT
>ERZ650304.637-NODE-637-length-16668-cov-6.807019_pt1 | contig 16668 bp, 26 predicted proteins | sample MGYA00376240_ERZ650304 | MGnify/ENA primary metagenome ERZ650304 (study PRJEB26733, sample SAMN07839271) | wastewater metagenome | biome: small river; feature: stream; material: water | place: USA: North Carolina | collected 2016-03-01 ...
ACATATTTCGACCGTCCACCGTCAGAAATTCAATTTTTTGTGCTGTTATCCATGGTCGTTCTTCTCGTGTATATTTCATCATCTCAATCCTTCCTTTCTTGTGGTGGTTCGTTTTCGGCCAAACTTAGACATTCTTTACCCATACCTATATTTTCTACATTTGAAGACATTTCTATGCAATTTGCCAAACCCTTACTGTATGACAAGGCGCGAACTTGAAAGTCCGAATTGTTGTCAAACCTGCAAACTTGAATTTCTATAGTGTCTTTAGGGCATGAAAAATGCCTATCAAAGTTATCCTGCCCCCGCTTCATGTGCTCGATGGCGTGGGTGAGGGCTTGCGCTTCAATCGCGTTTTTGCCATTAGGCGCATCATTCTCAATGTCGCGTAACATATAATTTAATAGGCCAATAGCTTCCTGCGTGTTCATTTTGTTTTCCTTTCAATTATACCACCTTGGCGCGTGACTAGGTACTCTTGACCTGTTTTATTATCTGTCAAAACACGCATGCCACACCTGTCATTCCAAGCGCGGTCGCAATCGTCTATTGGTTCAAAATATTGAATTGTATAAAGAACAATAAACGCCATGAAGAGAAAAACAAGAATCATATCAAATACGCCTTTTGTAAATTCGCGCCCTATTTTTCTATATTCGTTAATCATTTTGTTTTCCTTGTGATGTTGTAATTCTGGTCAATAAAATCAATTTCGCCTTTTATAGTCAAAACGTATTCCTTTAACCGATTTAGATCATACCCCGTTATTTCATCTCCCCATTCTTTACCTAATAACATCTCATCTATTTTACGGGTTAGAACGTTAAATGCAGAGATTGCTATCGGCAGATTGTTGACGCAATGAACGGCATGGTTAAAATAATCCCACCAATCTGAGTTATAGAAGAACATGTCATTGGTTATATTTACGTTCTTCCCATCTTTAAGGATATATAAAGTCTTACCATTCTCTGATACAGGGATGATCTTCCATGGTGTAGGTGTTGGTTTGATGTCAACGTTGCGCATATTTTACCCCTTGTTTAAATCCATCCCACTTCATACTCGTTTCTTCGTGTAGATAATTACCTCCGAAGTGTTTATGAATTAAATGCGGATAGTTTCCGTTCGCCGTCATCCATTTTTCAAAATGGTCACGCATTGCATCCAAATCCACAGTCTCGAATTTTTGAATTTTTTCTAACCTCCACAAAAGATCGTTGCATTCATCCGCTACCAAGGTCAGGCCATGCGCGGCGGCCCAGTCCCAGACGATATTTTGTTCTGGCGACATTCTAAAACCTTCCGGAATTTCCACCGTCTCGGCCTTGACCTGCGGGGCGTCCAACGCGGATTGCAGGGCGGCGCGGATACAGGCGCCATTCACGCGCATATCTTTTATGGCGCAATTTATATCGGCTAGAATAGATGGACGATTTATAAGTAGCAGTTCTTGAGGTGCCTCTATCATTCCTTTCAATTCAGAAAGCCAGCCATCTAAACGATTTATACTTTCCAACGCATCTTTAATTTCATCTTTGGTCATTTAATTTGATCCATGTTGTTTCCTGTAAAACTTGGCGCGGCGTTTTTTGTTCTACAAAATCTTTTGTCCAATCATGACTTTTTATGCGAGCAATATTCTTTTCCAATAACCTTTTTGCTTTTGCAATCTTTTCAAGGGTAAGTTCTGACATCACAACCCCCAGGACGAAAAGAAAACGGCCAGGACAACGCAAAGAACTGACGAGCATCCCAAAACGCCGTCAAAGATACCAATCATATAGATCTCGCCGCCTTTAACCTCTGAATTATCATTCGCGGGCCGGATGATCCGTTCCAGTTGTTTTGCGCGGTCATACGCCAAAAATTGTTCGCGGGTCATTTCTTTTTCTCATCGCGTTTGATTTCGCGTATACGTTTTTCAATCGATTTCATCAGAGCTTTCCGAGCTGGGCCAATACCCATTGATTTTAATTGTCCACACTCATCCTTAGTCAAATAACCAAATGATTGATGCTTTTCCATTTAATCTATCCTTTCTTCTTTTTTGACGCATTTCGTGAATGATTTTGTCATCATATCGATCGACGTAGCCGCGTTTAGGCATTCATCAATTGTTTCATATCTCTTTGCGTCCATGGTGTAAGTTGAGGCCGAACTCAAAGAGATAACAACAAGTATGTAAAATGTGTTCGTCATTTTAAAGCATCCTTAACCGCATCGAGTTGCTTGTTTAATTTTTCGATCAATTCTTGCAATTCGCCGATTGTTTTTTGCCTAACATTCAGCGTATTGATTATGTCTTCAACATTTTTGTTTTCCATTTTACCACCCACACACTTCCGGACCGTGACCAATGGCGACACAAAAGAAAGACATCGCCCAGGCAAATCCAAAAAACAAAACAACCATTCCAAAGGCCGTTATCATTATACCAAGATCAGATTTAATCATTTTAAAATCTCCTTTTTTGTTTTTGACACCATGATAATCTCATACCTCGGGCAGGGTGTCAATACATTTTTTTACTCTCTTGCAAATATTTTTATCAGGTAATCCATGCGCGGGTTTTCCTTGTCAACTTTCCCGCGCCGTATCGTAAACACATCAATCAGGCAATCATCCAGGATCAATCCGCGCCCAACAAGGAAATCAACCGACAGTTTTTCAAAGTTCATGATATCGCGCGGGATCGACCGATCTTTAAAATAAATATCGACCTCGATATGGTAAGATGGTTTCATCGGTTCAGGTAATGCCCAGATCGCCGCAAGTAACATTTTGTTGTAATCAAATTTTGATCCAGGGTGTGTCCGCACGTAATTCCGGATCAATTCATCCTTCTGACTATTCATAATAGTGATATGCTCTTCAATTGCCTTAGGAAGGCCGTACATCGATTTTAATGCATCGACGCTAAATTGTACCGCCCTCCTGGTCTTAACGCGCCCAGCCCCCCTCGTTTTGTTCGCATAGGCCGCATTAACGGACGGAGGTATCGGCAGACTGATTTTGATCTCTTGCATCATATAACTTTCCATATTTCTGAATTAAGTGCAGAACCGACGTGTGATCCCTGTTCATTGCCTCGCCGATCCGTTTCAAACTGTACCCATCCTGGCGCAATTTGCACGCAAGGGCCGCGCGGGCCTGGATCAAATCACGATCACGACGCGGACCCAGGATTTGGGCAACACGCAACGGACCATGACCCGCCTCTTTGCAAAGGGCCGCTAATCTTCTCTCGACGCACTCGATACCCACTGGCCAAACGTTGATCGCCATGATTACCCCTCCCGACGCATCGAAACATGAATGCGCTTTCCTGGAAATATTTTCGATAGATCAAAATCGCATTTGTGCTGGCCCTGCGGGTATTCACACAAAATGGCATCTGTTTCGCGATCACGAATCACTTGCGTCCAGACGATACCCGTGTACCGCGCGGATGAGTTTACTCGACTCTTTTCAAAATCTTTATGTTGGATTGCAATTTTTCGAATATCCGCAGGTGTAGGAAAATTTCGGCTCGATGCCATCCATTCCTTAAAAGCAGATGTTATGTATTTGATTTCCATATCTTCTAGAGAAAGATTAAAACCCAATAAAATATTTTCCAGGCTTTCAGGTTCTTTGCCGTAAATATTAAAAATATCAAAACTCTGTTTGAGAAGGGCCTGCAATTGTGAGATGAACTGCGCCTTGTTCGAGTATCCGTCTTGCGGATTGATCCAAGGCAAGATCCGCTCGTTGGGACTTGGTAAGTTGGTTGCTGCTTGTTTGAACATTTTGATTTCCCTTCAAGTTTTCGTTAATAACCCATTGAGCTTTAAATCCAGCCCAATTATTCATGCAAGATTTTTCGAGAGCTTGGTTTAAGGTCCATCCAAGTTTTTGGGCTTCCTGCAGAATCCCTTTGATAGCCGTTTCGGTAACGGGAGATTTTTTTGCCTTACGTATAATCAAAAAGTCTTCCCATATTTTTTCGCAAACATCATTTGGCTTTTCAAATTTTTCAGATTTTTTTCTAATAGAACTTACGTTAGTAAGTTCTATATCTTTTCTTAATTTATTATATTCTTTATCAGTGGTTAGTTGTTGGTTAGTTGTTGGTTGATTGTTGGTTGATCCGTTGGTTGATGATTGGTACTCATCCCATTTAACTACTTGAATTACTGAGAACTTATTTGTTGTTTTGATGGTTATCTCGTTGGTTGATTTGAGGTGCTCTAGCGCGGTCCTTACAGATTGCTCCGAAAACCCCAAAATGGAACTTAATTCCTTACGGCCATAAACCGCCGCACCAGCAGGGATGTCTCCGCCCATGTATCGAGTTGGATTATAATTCACAGTTAATAGTAAATGTATGAATAAGTCCCTAGTTGGAGGGTGTTTATACCATTCCCATTCTGTTATTTTTCTATGGATTTTTACCCATGAAGTGTCAATCAAGATTTCCCAATCTTTCTTCCCAATACAAAAAATGACGGCGGCCCTGCCGATTGGGATAAGCAGGCGAGCCGGAGCTACCGGACCGCCAAGAACAATGATACTAAATATTTTTAATCTGTCAACGGGTCATGGAACTTTATTTTATTTCAATAAAAAACCCCACCGCGTGGGGCACGGTGGGGTAAAAACAGGATAGATTGGTTATTGCAAGGACCCTTCTAATTCCCGTATTTTATTCTCGATTTTCTCAAAGGATGCCGTCGTCGGTTGGATCCGGTCACTCACATACTGACTGAATTGCGACGCATGAACCCCCGACAATTTGGCAAATTGGTATTGCCGGATTTTGAGCTTTCTCAATCGAGGGACCCAAGTATCAATAATCTGTTTTGTGTCTATCTTCATTCTAACCACCTTGTTAATGAATTTATGACATACTAAAAAGATAATGTCAACATTAAAAATATTTATTGACAGGGGGTTTAAATTGTGTAGAATAGAGAAATCAACAGGGAGATTTTTACCATGCACGCAACAATGATCAACGTAACACCAAGCAAATTTTGGGCATATCTCAACAAGATATTGCGCCGAAAAACATACTGTACCATCGCCTATAATTCCGTCCGCAACCGTGGATATGATTGGTTTGATGACGACTATGAAACACCCGAGCAAGCCCTAAAGGCCGCCCAGAATTATTTTGATTCCGAATGCCAAGAATGCGTTTATGAAAGTGATATTCCAAAATTTATACGCAATATGCCCGTCACCCTAGCCCGTTATTATTTCTTTAACGATGAACGCCGTTATGTCGAGGCCAAAGAAACTACCCTCTATTTTGAATATTACAGAGATTAAAATGATTACCAAAATCCGCGATAATATACACTGGAGAGAATTGCGCCGCAAGCACATTGGCGCATCTGAAATCAGTTGTTTGTTTGGTGAAAGTTCATACCTGACACCCTACTCCCTTTATCACGCCAAAAAAGGGAATTTGCCAGACAACAACGACAACATCTTGGCGCGTTTCGGCCAGCTTATGGAGCCAGTCATCGCCGCCCTGATCACAGAGCATTACCAGTGGGATATGGTAAAATGCGACGAATACCATGAACATCCGAAATATCCATGGCTTGGGTGTACCCTTGATTATTATTGCACGCACCCCGAGCATGGGCCAGGCATCGTCCAAATCAAAAACGTCCAGGACTTTGCCCCCGGATGGACATCGACCCGCGCCCCTCGCATGGTCGAGTTGCAAGTTCAACAAGAACTAATGGTTACAAATGCGGCCAGGATTGCAGAAGGCTTACCACCGTTCCGTTGGACGGCGATCGGGTCAATGCACGCCGGGAACCCCGAAGATATACGAGTTATGTTTCGAGAACTGGATACGCGCGTATGCGATTTGATCATAAAGCGATCATCACAGTTCTGGCTTGACCTGACCAATGGGAAGGAACCGCCCTTATTGGGAAGCCAAGATTACGATACGGTTGTCGACCTGTTTAAGGCCGCCGACGAGATGACGCACGATTTTATTGATCTGACGGGAAACCGCGAATTTGAACAATGGGCCAGGGATTACCTGCACGCATCATCCGAAGAATTGGCACAGAAAAAGATTAAGGAAGAAATGAAAGCCCGCATCCTGCACGCGATGATGAAGGTCGGGCCAGACCCTTTACGGATCACAACAGCCCACACGGGCAACGTGTCCGTGACCGTTAAATTCTCAACAAACGGCGCATTGAGAATGAAAGTACTTGAAGCCGCAACCACAACAGATCCGCTTGATCAATTCGTACCGTAGGGAATATCATGAACGTACAATCACCATCCAATTTACCCATCGTATCGCGCATCAATACAGAATTGCGCCCAGCCCTTGAACGCCTGGCCCCCGAGCTTGCCAGCGTCCTGCCCGCCCACATAAGCCCAGAGAAGATGATCCGTATGGTCATCACGGCCGTTCAGGATACCCCGTCATTGATGGATTGCGAGCGCACCAGCCTATTCCGCGCCGTCATGACTGCCGCCGTATTGGGTCTTGAGGTTGACGCAAAGATTGGCCTTGCCTACATCCTGCCATTTTATGATCGCGGGACAAAACGCGCCCAGTTTATTCCAGGGTATAAGGGATATATCACCCTTGCCCAAAATGCGGGGTTTTACGTATCAGGCAATATCGTCCGAGCGGGCGATGACTTTGAGTTTGAATATGGGACAAGTCAATTCATTCGGCACCGTGTCAAAGACCCGTTTGGGAATAACAGGGGTGAGATCGTCGGGGCCTATGCCATTGCCAAGAACCCGCAAGGGGTCGAGATATTCAAGGTTATGGGGCTTGAAGATATATTCAAAGCCAGGGCGGCCAGCGCGTCATACAAGGCGTATGCCAAGGACCCAAGCAAGAAAACCCCATGGATTGACAATCCAGCGCCTATGTATATTAAAACAGCAATACGCGCCCTGGCCCCGCAACTGCCCACCATGGTGCAACGGGCCGCCGCGATCGAAACACATCATGAAACCACAGGACACGCCGCATACATCGAGAAAGACGAAGGATCCGGCGCAATCGACGTGGTTTTCGAAAAAGAGATAACCGCCCCACAAGGCGTTTATGATACGTCAACCCAACCAGATCTTATGTCGGAGTTAAAATAATGGATAAAAAATACTTATTGGACCTTGTAAATTGGGCCGAAATGCAAATATTTGTCATGAAACAAGGTGAATATAACCCGCCCGATATGCACGTACTGCCAAAGGGAAAGCTGATCGAGATATTCGAGGCATTTAAGTATTGCGTCAATTCATACGGTGAGGACCCGGCCGTCGCGGCCATCGAGCCGATGAAAGAATTGAACCAAAGAGACCGGATCAAATATTTTCTTGTGCACAATCCAAGATCAACCCTGTCAGAGATTGCAAGCGCGATCGGCAATAAATCCGTGGCCAATGTCCAAAAAACTATCAACATCATGATTAAAGAAGGCGTTGTCAACAAGTACGATGATGGCACCTTTACGGTAAACTTGCTTTTATCAGAGGTGTAAAATGTTTGGATTTACTGCTGAATTATTGAAGTTACAAGAGACTGTGAATAAAATACAACCAACAAGGAAACGTTTAAATTTAAATGATTTCCTTGAAGGCGGTTATTCTATCGAAGGAATAGAATTAATGGATCTTGCCTGTGCAATTCTTAAAATGCACCGTATTACGGACCGATTACCGGACGGTGTAAAAATAGATTTCTATAAGGAAAATTTTCGGGTAACAAAATATTTTCATTTTACTGCCGATCCTTTAAAAGAATTGGCGGGCATATCGGCAGAGCTTGACAAGTTAATAGATTTTGAAAACACAATAAATGCCGTAAAAAAAGCCAAGGTCAAAGATTGGAAGGATAGAAAATGAAAAACTTTAACACCGAGCGCATTGAATTGATCTTAATATTTTCGGGGGCTTTCCTTGGCGCGTATCTGTTTTGTATGGCGTTTGCAACGGTATGTCGTGGCCTTTTTATCACGCTCAATATGAACTGAAAAGACGGCCCTTTATTGGGCCGTTTTCTTTATAAAACTTTGACAAGCGATCAATTGGAGCCTGTACCTTTCGGCATCTCCTGCGTAGTCGTATAGGGTGCCAGAATTGACCCCATCCGCCCGACCATATCCTTGTCCTTTGGCGGACGCATCACATCGGCAGGGGGCACCGGAAATTGGCACACATGACCGCACGCGGTTAAGGTCAGACAGCCGAGCATTAAGATCGTCAAGATTATTTTGGTATTCATTTGACACCTCATAAGATATGTTTTGGGACGCGCGGCAAGCCGCCTTTAATTGGGTCTCTTGCGCCGACAACCGCGCCGACAGGACGACAATATGCAGGAGATACGCAAAGACCATGGCGATACCCGCCCCCGCGATCAATTGCCAATATTTAAAGAACATGGGCATCTTTCCGGCCTTTCATAACATCCGCGCCCTTGCCCCCCAGGTAACCCCCGACATATGCACCGAGGTAAAACCCCAGCATACCTTCCGACGGGTTGGTTAAAAGGACATACGACGCAGGGAAAATCGATATAAAACACAACAAGCGGGTCATCGATAAAGATCCTTCATCCGCCTGAAAAAATTCTAAAATCCGTTTCATGATACCCCCCTCAATAGGTCTGTCACCTCTTTGGCACGTTGTGGCGTTTGTTTTGCCCACTTGCTCAATATGGCATTATCCGCCGCCGCGTTGTATTTCCCTTCCTTTATCATACCTAAAGTCTTGACAAATTTCAAAACCCCAGTGACCCCCATTTGGTAACACATATTGTGCACAGCCCTTTGGACATGTTCAGGGTGGGTCTTTAACCACGGCATGACCGTGTTCACTTTGTCCACATTATCGTCCACATGGCGTTTCAGCATTAACGCGCATATGTCTTCGGGAATGCCGCCGCCCGCCCTCTGGTCTATCAACGTTCCATACCCAATTGTAGCATACCCAAGATTATCGAAATACATATGAGGGACAAAGCCCTCATGACGTTTCAAATCATCTAAAAGTTTGTTCTTGTCCATTTTTGCCTCTGAATAGTGAATACATTTTGTGTAGGTCTACGTTGAAATTTACCGTATTTCCTTGTTGATAGATAAATTAAAAGGGGCGAATTGCCCCTTTCTGAATTGCATTCGTAACACGCGGCCGCATAATTAAAAAGAATGTTTTTGCCCCCTTTTGATTTTGGCGTTATGTGTTCGATTGTCGCCGTACGTTTTTTCCCTAATTTTAAAGTCATTTTTTCAGAGCAATAACAGCAAAATCCGCATTGCTCATTAAATAAATCAACAATCGCGCCTTTTCTTTCTGACATTATTCTATTTTTTATCTGCCTTTCCGTCTAATTTTGCATCAATAGATTTCAGGTAATCTTTTATGTCACGGATATCGTCTTTAATCTCATTCTTTTGATCACGGATTTTGTCGTTAAATTCACGATTTTGCTTTTCAATTGTTTCAGAAACTTCAATGTATCTTTGCTCAAGTTGGGATAAACGGTTTTCCGTGTTTGCATACCATAGTATGCCTGCAATCAATATGCACGCGGTTGTGGTCACGTGCCCGACCGACACATGGTTGTCAAACTTTAAAATGGGCTGTTTCTTTTTAGACATCTTGTTTCACATTGCATACGATTGATCAAAAGCGGTCTCGACATCTTCTTTGGAAGTCATACTTAAAATATCCGAATAAACATCGGCCTCGGCGGCATAGCACTTTTGAACGTGATCCGCGACCGCATCCGAAATGGCGATGATCTGCGCGGCATTTAATGTGACAAATCCGGCCGGAGTTTTCCAACGTACCGTGTATAAGTTATCTTCTTTTGCCCGAACGTACGCACCTGTCAGGATCGCGCGGCTTTCACGATCCGTCTGAATTTGTACGCCGTTGACCGTGATCCCACCCGTTTCTTTTTGATACCGATATGCAGGGAGATGATCTATAATAGCCTGTTCGCGGGCTTGATCTAAATGCACCGCATACCCAACAGGGTCTTTAACCCCATCCAAAACATTGTTTCTGATAATAACTTCCATAATAAACCCCTATTGGTATTGAACACTCATCTTTCCAGCATTAAATGCTGGACTACCAACGATAAACAATCTCACCCGATCCAACGTTTGCGAGAGTGATTTTGTCCCAGTAGAAATCATAAACGTGGAATTACCTGTTGCCGATCCGATAGAAATACAGCTCCATTCATTGGTCGCCGCATCAATTAAATTTAATATAAATTTTCCTTGTGTTGCCGTGTTATTCCTTGGCATACGAAACTCTGTTGTTACGCTTGTAAACGCAATTGTTGGAGCGGATGTAAGCGATGAATAATCTGTATTGTACCCCGTTGTTTCGATCCCTCCAGCGTCACCAAGTTGTAGCGCAAGATTTCCAGAGGTGCCACTATTAACGCCGTTTAAATCAATTACGATTTGTTTTGCAGTTGATGGAATACCAGTTATATCGATAGCAGTCCCTGATGTTGTGGCAGTTGTTACAAGTGTGGGGCCAGAAGCTGTCGCAACAATAGCTTGCCCACTCGCCCTCTGATACGTCACGACGCGCCAGTTAGCACCAGAGATATGCACGCACTCTGCAACATCACCAGCGGCGGTCGTAATGCTCGCACCACCTGGAAGAATTAGCGACGTGGCGTTATGAGTCAGGGTCAAAGCCCCCGCAAAGACAACCCAAACATGCTTGCGAGAGAATGTGGCAGGGGTTCCAAATGACGTGATTGTTGTGGTGCCCGTGACCGTAACAAAATCACTATCCGCCGCACCTAGGGCCGTTGTGCCAGCCGATGCAATATTTGTTCCAAGAGAGGCCAAATGGCGACGGTTTACCCAGTTTGTCCCGTTATAATCAAGACTATCGCCCGCCGTCAAACTTGTGAATACGGTTGGCAAGCTTGCAATCGTTCCCAAAGTTACGCCAACAACATTACCGCCAGTTCCTTGGAAAGCCAATAATTGACCATCAACAGGGGCCGCCGTAATTGTCGCAGTCGGAATATTCAACGTCTCATCAAATTTAAGGGATTTCCCAACATCACGGCCCAGACGTTGACACATCCGGACAATATTATCAAATTGGTTATTCAGCACATTGGCAAAGAGATCGCCAGCTTGGTTAAAGTCAGATGACCCAAAAGAGGTCCCGCGTGCATATTGTGTATCAAGCAACATCGTATAAATATCACCCGCTTGTGCAGGAGTCGCCGATCCGGCCAAGACAGCAACGCCGCCCAGATCCTGGTTTAATTGATTATCGGCAATTGTGTACGTGCTATTTAAAACGAGAACTTCATCAACCACGCCGCGCGTGCGTACGACCCTTAATTCAGAGCGATCGGAGATCTTAAAATCCCAGGGAATGGATAATTCGCCGCCTGTTGCGACGACTTGTGCGATCCCATCATTTAAATTCATAGACATATTGCGTTACCTCTTTTCCGGTAGATTAAATATACCAGAAGTACCCTCGACCATTCCATCATAAAGATACCTGAAACCGATAGCATTTTGGAAGGGCATATATCGCCGCCAACGATTTAAATCGGTCTCCGTCATATTGCCGTATGTTGATAAAGATTGCGTCGTCGTCCCAAAATCCTGCACGATCCGCGCACTCGGCCCAAGTGCCGTTTCTAACGTATTTCGGTTGATATACCGTGTCGCGGGCGATACACCCAGGGCCGGACGCATACCGATCCGATTGGCCGATAATTTTTCCGTGATATTGTTGACCTCACCAAAGAAACCCAACATCCCAGAACGGTCAATTCCTTCCATTAACCAGTCTTGCGGTTTATCAGACGTTTCCTTGCCCGCCAGCGTGGCTTTTAGGGCGTACGACATCATCCCGAGGCCGACCATGGAGGCCATGCCCATGACCAGGCGTTTGTCGCCCAGGGCCAACCGTTGCGCCGACCGCGCCAACAAGCGATCATTTGCCGCAAACATAAATGACTTAAATTGCATAATGCTTGTTACCGCGCCACCCTTTTTCGTTGTCTTGGGTATCTCTGTCCCAGGCTTAATGATCAAGGTATCGACTTCCTTGGCAACAGCCACGCGCAGACGACGTTGAACATCCGCGACGACGGCGTTGTCCACATCCCATGATTTGATATTCGGGACATACAGACGGCCACCAATACCTCCGCCCTCGACAGATCCATGTTTTGTAAACTGATCCGCAATAACGGCCATATCTTCTTTTGACAGGAACCGCGCCCCAATTTCAGCTGTTTCAAGTTTCGTCAATCTTTGCCCGTTTGCTTGTTTCATGGCCAGGGTGACAATCCGGTCCTGTTCTAAAACAGCCGCCAACGGGCGCAAAGCATCCAACCAGATATTCATCAAAGAAATCTTTTGCATTGCACCAGACATATAATTTAGGCCGCCCTCGACCTTATTTGCCGCAGGGGCATATACATCGGCATCATAAATTTTGGCGTATCGATCGTTCATCACGCTTTCAACGCCGACGATCATTTTCTTTGCATCGTCCATTGACATCTTGCGGAGGTCCGACCGCATACCCTCGACAAAAGACGGTAACAGGTTTCCGAACACCTTGCGCATCCCATATTGAGACACCAACGTCCCGACATCCGCCGCCGACGAAATAGCCATCTCTCCCATAAGGGACAGATAATTGACTTGGCGCATGGTCCGCAAAGCCGTCGGCAGGGCTTTAAAGTAATCATCCCGATTTGCGTACAATCCGCGGTGCATGGCAATCGTATCCCGAAGATCTTCTAAATCCTGTTCTTTTTGTTTTTGGATCTTTGCCTTTGCCTTTGGCGTTTTGGCCGCGTCTTCCAACTTCTTATAATCATCACTTACGGCCCGCAAGATATGTTGTTCGTCAACCGTGCCGAAACGACGATACATCAACAAATCAGGGACAACAGACCGCATTTGGGCCGACATCATTTGATTTGGGTCACTGTGCAGAAAATCTTCTAATGAATACTTCTTGCCTTTAAATTCCCATTGATACGTGTCCGGCATTGTCAGTTTACGGGCTTTGTTCCCGCGCGTGCCAGCCTTGGCAGGGTTGACACCCCGCGCACTGCTCATGACATCTTCATATTCCAAAAGACCCATGGGCGACCCAAGGATACGTTCAACCGTTGTCCTGGCATTCCCTTGCAATTCTTCATCCCAGATTTTGGCTTTAAATTTGATCGTATCAATATCATCATACATCTTTTTCATATTCTTTGACGACGCGGCCAGGTCTTTGCGGCCTTGTTTTAATACATCGGCCACATTCGTACGGTTCGCGCGGATCTCATCAACCGACTTTTTGACACTCATCAAATCGGTCAAAGCATTATCCAGGTCATCGTTCATGGATTTGATCGTGCGTTCATACCGTGACAAGTTCAATTGCATCTCACGATATTTGGCCCGTTGCGCCGTCGTACTCGGCGAAAACTCTTTAAACGCATCACCGCCGTTTAATTGCCCCATATAGAAATCAAGTTCTTTGGCGGTTTTGATATTTGCCAAAGACACCCCAAGGCGGCGGTCCATCTCAAGGTCCAATTCGTCAATCATATCCGCGCGGGATTGAGCATCGATTACCTTGTCCAGTACGGCGGGATCATAGACAGGCGACAATTTTGCATCCTGTTCGATCAGGTTTAAAAGGTCATTTACATCGCTATCTTCCGGCAACCATCCGCGCTCTGCCAATGTCTCGCGCATCATGTCCAATGGCTTTCCGTCCTTCCGGAATACAGACCGCGCTTGCGTGTCCAAAATCCCGCGTACGTCTTGACGGTTATTTTGACCAGCCGTTGATTGACCCATAAGATCAGACCCCATGGCCTCTTTATCTTCTGCAATCCCGCCCAGTTTCCGGATAGTGGGCAATAACCGAAATTCGTCCAACTTCCCAATAGGGTTTGATTTAATATCTTTGAACAAATTATTTACGTATTCTTGCGCGGGTTCAATATCCATCGGCTCAACAGCACTCGCCCGCTTTTGAAGTTCGTCATAATTGCGCATGATCTTTGTCAAATCGCGCTCATGGGCGCGGATTTTACCGTCCAGGCGTGACATTTCTTTCAATGTCTCGCGTTCATTCACCCTTTGATCTGTCGCTACCCGAGAAAGAGAACGACGCAAGGTCTCACGCGCGACCCGCGCGGATTGCAATTCGGCCTCTTTTGCCGATAATTGGGCGACAGTTTCATCACGTGATTTGATATAATATTGTGTAAGGCCGTGTTCAAATGCCTCACGATCTGCAACGATCTTGTCATGGTTATAAATACGCATAAACCAGCTTTCAGCCGTTCCCTGTAGATCGGGCATATCTTTCAGATATCCACTGTCCAACATCTCTTTCAGGACAACCCCAGACACCTGACGATTTGCGCTTGCCGCCTTTTCAATAAACGGGTTTGCATCGGCAAAATCCGTAAATTCTGATTTATCATTGCGACGCATCGCCATCCCGACGCGATCATAAAACTGTTGACGGGTTAAAATACCAGCTTTATTTGACAAACCCGTCACGTCTTTGACATCGTTTGCCAGCCAATTGCCCGTCTTTCCCGTCAACGATTTGCGGTAAGACATATATGCGTCTTGCGTCATTTCCCGCGCGTTGCTTTCCAGGGCGAAATAAACCCGCTTTTCTGCCTCGATCGGGATCATACTGGCCTGGCCCTGCATATTGCCTTTGGTCATCAAGGACGTTTCATTGATCTGTGCATTAAAACGACGCACGGCCTCTGATGGGCTTGCCCGCAGACGTGTTTGTGGCCCAATGAATTGACCAGTACGGGCCACTCCCAGGGTGTTCAATGGTTCCAATGTCTCTTTTGTAATACCGTCCGTTACACGCGCCGCGCCCGCCGTACCCGCGCCAAAATTAGATATCTCGACATCATTCGAGAACCCGCGCAACATACTGTCATACCCTTTGGAAAAGGCATCCCGCGTGCTTGGGTCAAGTGTTTGCATGGCCAAAGGCCCCATGACAGCCGATAAGGCACCAACCGCCCCGATAGCCATCAAGGCATCATCCTGGTTAAAGTTTGGGTCAACCTGTGCGACGACCGCCTCTTGAATACCTTGCGCCGCCGCCCCGATTGTGCCCGTTGCCAATGCCGTCGCACCAAGGCTTTTTGTCGCTTTTGCGACCTTTGACGCGGCCCCCATCATCGGTACAAAGTTGACCGGATCGGCCAAGCCCCACATCAACTGATACCCAACCCCAGACCATCCGCCATCGGCCAGTATACGTTCATTCTCAACAGATTGATCAACCATTGCCTTGCGGTGCAAATATTCATCTTTTGACCCAGCATCACCCAGATAACCAGCCCATCCGGATACATCATCAGCGATTATATCATCATAGGCATCATATTCAGGATCATCATGAAACTTCGGCCCAAAAAAATGGTCATACCCAGCCATCGACATCTTTCCCAGAAAACTTTCACCAAAGGCCGCCGTCGATACGCCGACAGATCCTTGTTGAATTGTTTCAGGCGGGGGTTCAAGTTTAAACCCGCGATTGCTCAATACTTCATTGACGTATTGTTCTTCTTTCCTAACGGGCATCTGCTAACCTCTTAGAAATTTTTTTGACGTAGTTTCGGGTTTCAGCATAAGGGAATTTGTCGATAAAGTCATTCATGGTAATCTCGTTTTTGCGAGGGTCGCCATGTTTATCTAAATATTTATCAACAGCCCCAGGCCCAGCGTTGTATGCCATCAAGGCCAAGGTCATATCGCCAAAAGTATCGACCTGTTTATTAAAATAGGCTTGCCCGATTGTCTTGTTGTACGACGCATCATTCCGATATTTGCTTTCATCAAAGTCCAGACCCGCCAATTTGGCCGCCTCGGGTGCCGTTTCAGGCATAACTTGGGCAATACCTAACGCGCCCTTATTGCTTTTTAGGGGTTGTCCGTCACTTCCAAATTGCCGACCTCCGCTTTCTTGTTGGATGATACCCAGTTCAAAGACATCGGCGGGGTTCATTGTAGATATGCCACGGTTAAATTTACCCGCATTCCAATCGCGCAACCATTTTTTATAGTCATATCCAACGTTTAAACCCTGTTCTTTTTTGAAATATTTTTCGTCCAGTTTTCCTTGGGCTTTCATGGTGTTAAAATGAACACGCGCCTCACGGTCTGGTTTCCAAGTGTACCCAAGACTGTCAAAGCGATCCGCCGTCCGGTCGCTTAATGTCATCAAGTATTCAGGGAATTTTGTGGATGGATCGGCGCGGGGGTCCGCAACCAGTTCAACATTGTCAAAATCTTCTGGTTTAACGCCCGGCAAACTCTCATAAGCCAAGGCCAAATCGTCTTTCATCCAGGTCGTATCCGTATCATTCGGGACAGCATAATGCACCTCGGGGGCCAAGCGCATAAACCCTTCTTTCGAAAATGTTGTCGGGTGATAAAGGCCCGCCGTCAATTTGGTCGCGGCCTCTTTGGCATATTTCTCATCACGTGTCGCAATGTATTTTGTTGTAAATATCTTGCGGAAATCGTTCGCCGCTTGTCGTGTGATCGCGTCTTGCGTGTCCGGTGCCGTAAAGGGCAGGATGTTTTTATCAATGGCACAGATCGGAAGAGCGTCGTG
>ERZ650304.638-NODE-638-length-16668-cov-4.943839_pt1 | contig 16668 bp, 20 predicted proteins | sample MGYA00376240_ERZ650304 | MGnify/ENA primary metagenome ERZ650304 (study PRJEB26733, sample SAMN07839271) | wastewater metagenome | biome: small river; feature: stream; material: water | place: USA: North Carolina | collected 2016-03-01 ...
GATTCTTTATCGTCATACTTGATGGAACGGCTACTGCGTATCCAACAACTTTTTGGGTGTAGGCACCACCTTCTTTTGTTGTTGTTACGGCTACTAAGTCCATTTTACTGAGCTCTTCCAGCTCTTTTGACGTAAAAAGGAACAACCCCGTGTGTTCAAGATCTTTCATTCCCTTGTTCACAAAGTGATTCTCCACCTGGAGATCCATGATTTTGTATCCGAAAGTTTCTATTTCGGACGGTGGAACGATACTGCTTACCAACTCCACTTTTTCACTTGTTAATATACTCATATTAAAATTTTTCTTGAGTCTATACCAAAACAAGAAAATTTGGAAGAGTCTCTATATTTCTATGTCTAGAAGTGTAGGGCAGTGGTCGCTTCCCATTTGCTCTGTCAGATTTTCAGATTTTAGTACTTTTTTAGAAATTTTTTCTGAAACGAAGAAATAATCAATACGCCAACCAACATTTCTAGCTCTCGCCCCAGCGAAATGGCTCCACCAAGTATAATGTCCGCCACTTTTCGTGAAAATTCTAAAGGCATCAACAAAACCTTTTTTTATTACGTTATCAATTCCAACTCTTTCTTCGTTTGTGAATCCTTTTTTGCCAATATTTTCTTTTGGCCGGGCAAGATCTAGTTCGGTGTGCGCAACATTCAAGTCCCCGCAAAAAATTACAGGTTTCTTTTTATTTAAAGTAGAAACATATTCTAGAAATGCTGGATCCCAAGCTTTGTGTCGAAGAGGAATTCTGGATAAATCATCTTTTGCATTTGGGGTATAAACATTCACGATAAAAAACTTTTTGAATTCTAAAGCAATAACTCGGCCTTCTTCATCCGGGTTTCCATATTTATCCTTTAGCTTATATTTTTTTATTATATTACTCGGGAAATTCAGAAGAACTTTTTCTGGTTTTATTTTTGTAAAAATAGCAGTTCCACTGTAACCCTTTTTTGAAGCCGAATTCCAGTATTCTTCGTAATCTTTCAAATCAACTTCAGACTGACTTTTTTCAGCCTTTGTTTCTTGAAGACAGATAATGTCAGGTTTGTATTTACTAACAAAAGGCACAAATAGGTTCTTTTTGTGCACCGCACGGATCCCATTAACGTTCCAAGAAATAACTCTCATATCGAATAGGTTAGGTTGTTTTAATTTTTGTTAATAATAAAACTAGCACATCTCGCCCCGTAGCATCCTGAGCCAAGTGAAGGATTGCTGTGGGGTTCCAAGAAATAACTCTCATTAGCTTATTTTAGTTTATTTCGTGGATTATTGAGACTTGACAATCTCTATCAATTTGCTATAATGTTACCAGAAGATAATTTTTATTTTAATATATTTAGGCATACCAATTTGCCATTGGAAAGCCTGTTTTGGTTAGCCGCTCACTCCTCAGTGGGCGGTTTTTATTTTTTTAGATTTATGTAATTATTTAGACAAAAGTTCTTTTATGATAAAAACACGCACAATTGTGAGCGGGGTAATTGCCTTGGCTCATATAATCTTAATGCCCCTTACTGACGCAGGTCTTAAAGGTAATAGTATAGTTGGTTTGTATAAATTTGATTGGTGGGTGGTTACATCCATAGTAATCCTTTTTTGTTTAATCTTAACTTTAATGATATTAACCACTGAAGAGAAAAAGGTAAGATTTTTCAGTTTCCTTAACACTTTTGCCGGGGTTGTTATAGGATGTTGGTTTGTTTTTGTTTTCGCTAATAATTTAACAAACCTAGAAAATAGTGCAAAAGTATCTTTCCTCATAACTTTGGGATATTTTTTTGGACTGTTACTTACTGGTTTCATTATTGGTTGGCTGTTTGACAAAGTTTTCAAAAAGAGTAGATTATAGCAAGAAATTGTTCCGGTCGGTTCTTAAACCGGCCTCAACATAAAGATGTGTTTTCATGGGGATAGCTCCTGGATCCGAGTCCTTCGGTGAAGGGAGCTTTTAAAAAATTTTCTTTTCATACTTGAACATTTTTCAAGTTTAAACCGCGCCTGGCAGGGTGCGGTTTTTTTTATTTATTTAATATTCAGCAGGTATTGTCCTGGGTGGCGCAAAGGAATTACTTTCTTCTTAAAACGGTTACAAATCTTAGAGCTTTATCCTCTCCCATTATTTGTTCAACAAGAGCAATTGTTTCAAAGTCTTTTACAAACATGGTTCCAAGTTCTTCTTTGGTAAAAAAGTGATAATGCATTTCATGAATTAAGAAGTCTGGACTACTACTTTCTTTTGGTTTTACAGGACCATAAGTTGTGTTGTTTTTTGATAATTCAATTAATAGAACCAAACCTTCTGGTTTTGTAACTCTGGCTATTTCGCTTATATAATTTTCCCACTCGGAAACTCTCAGGTGCTGAAGTGTTCCAATGTCTAAGATTGCATCGAATGATGAGTCAGTAAAAGGTATATCCAATACATCTCCTGTTTTAAATCTCAGACTTTTTTCTAAACCTTCCATCTTTACCGCCATGTTATTTTTTTCAACAATCTGAGGAACATAATCAAGTCCGATTATTTTTACTCCTTCTCTAGCAAGTAAAAAGTCCACTCTGCCACGTCCAGAACCAAGATCTAGTATTAGTGAATCGTTTGGCAATCTTGATATAAATGGCTCTAGAACGTCTCGGTAATCATTTAGTGTCCATGTATCTGTTCCAGTTAAATATGCTTGTGAAAAAAAGTTTTTTCTTTGGTCTTCCATTGTTTATTTATTATCTCACGGAATTATTTTCTTGAGTGGAATTTCTTGTGTATATCCCTTAATTGCTTATCGGTTACATGGGTATATATTTGAGTGGTAGAAATGTTCGCATGTCCAAGCATCATCTGCACACTTCTTATGTCTGCGCCATTTTGAAGAAGGTCTGTTGCAAAAGAGTGGCGCAAAACGTGAGGAGTAACTCTTTTTGAAATACCGGCTTTGATTGCGTAGAATTTTACCGCTCGTTCTATTGATCTTGGAGTGAGTCTCCCGCGAGATCCTTTACCACTTCTTCTTGATAGATCAACAAACATTGCTTCGTCCATATCTTTTCTTTTCGATAAATAATTTTTTATTGCCTCTTTCGCTGAGTCAGAAAGGAAAACGACTCGAACTTTTTCACCTTTTCCTCTAATTGAAAATTCTTCTTTTGATAAATCCAGATCTCGATTAAGTGAACAAAGTTCTGAAAGACGAAGTCCAGTTGAAAAAAACAATTCAAGAATGGCTTTATCCCTAAGGCCCTTTTCTTTTGTTAAGTCTGGTGCTTTCATTAATCTATCAAGTTCGTCTATCGATATAAGATCAATGTGTCTTTCTCGAATTTTTGCCAACTCTATTTTGTCAGGGGAGAGAGACTTCACTCCTCGTTTCATAAGGTATTTAAGAAAAACCCTGAGAGCAATCAAGTGATAGTTCTGAGTATTTTTTTTCATTGTGGCACTTGCTTGTCCACGAACTTTTACTCCCGGTGCACGATTTAGACTAAGTCTATATTCACGAATATTATCATCGTTTATATCGCTTGGTGTTTTTACTTTTGAGAATTCAAAAAATCGAGTCAGATAGCGATCATAGTTTTCGACTGTTTTAAGACTATTTCCTTTTTCAATTTCAATCGATTCTAGAAACTCTCTTTTTAGTTTTTGCAGGTCGTTCATTGATCCTATTATCTCATTTTTTTAGTGTCGCACAACATATTTTGTATTTAGTATCTTAAAGATGGTATAAATAGACAAAATGAACTTTATGAAAATTAATATTTTTTTAGGACTTATCATTAATATGATAGTAATTGTGTACCTATTGATGGTAACAGAGATTGTGGTAGTGGTGGTTTTTGACTTAGATTTAAATAATCACATGGTTGTAGTTTTAGTCTCGACTTTACTATTTTTATCTCAGGTTATTTGGATAAAGAACGAAGAAAAAGGATGGATAAAGATGATGGATAAGTGTTTTGGGGTGAAAATATCGACCGATTAGGGTCGATTTTGTATTTTAGGTAGGGGGCTTGCCCCCACACCTTTTATTTCATTGAAGGCTTTCAGATATCCTTCTCTTTAGTTGACCAAGCGCTTTCCCGTCTTTTTTTAGAGACTCTTCTCTTTTTCGTGCGTCTATTTCTTTATAAAAAGCTTCATAATATCTAAGTTCAAAGGGTTTACGTGGTCTAGTAGATTTTACCTTCCCACTATTATGCTCTAAAAGCCTTCGTCTTAAGTTGTCAGTTGAGCCAATATAGAGTTTTTTGTCGATTTTACTCTTTAATATATAGAGATAGAACATATTTTAATTATAACTTAAGACTATGAGATGAAAGGTGTAGGGGGCTTGCAAAATTTCTTAAAGTATGCTAAAGTATTGGAACGCAATAAGGCGAAACAAATTTTATGCTTACCACAAAAAAGAAACAAAAAGTAATAAAAGGCTTCCAAAAGCACGAAACTGACACTGGTTCAGATCCTGTTCAAGTTGGAATCTTGTCTACAAGAATAGATGAACTAGCGGGTCACTTGAAGAAACACAAGAAAGACAATGGTTCTCGCCGTGGACTTATCAAAATGGTTGCTGAAAGAAGAAAGATTATGAAAAATCTTGAAAAAAGCGACAAAAAATCTTTTGATAAAATTTCAAAAATACTAAAATCATAATCACTTCGCCCTTAGGGGCGATTTGATTTTCTCTCCTTATTGCGCGTCGGAATTTTTATAAGAAAAATATATAGGTATTTTGGTTTTAAGCTAAAAGCTGTAACCTGGCACCTATAACCTATTTTATGGCTATTTTTAAACACCCCACAGCAAAGTTTATTGCACACTAAACAATAAACTTGCTACGGGGCAGGATGCTAACGTTTTATACTATAGTTAATTTATTCATTTAATTTTTTAAAATAACATTTATGGCAATTTTTAAACACAAAGAACAGCGCGTTGCTGTTTTCATCGATACACAAAATTTGTATCACAGCGCAAAAAATTTATACAAAAGAAAAGTAAACTTCGGAAATATTTTGAAGGAAGCAGTTGCAGGTAGAAAGCTTGTTCGGGCTATTGCTTATGTCATTGATTCTGATTCAAAAGAAGAACAGGCATTTTTTGATGCACTTAATAAAGCAGGGATTGAGACTAGAGTCAAAGGTCTACAAGTTTTTTCCGATGGATCAAAGAAGGCCGATTGGGATATTGGAATGGCAGTAGATGCCATGCTTATGGCACCCAAGGTAGACGCAATTATTCTCATGACTGGAGACGGAGACTTTGTTCCGCTTGTAGAATATCTACGGCAAACAACTCAAATGGAAGCTTGTACTTTCGGGCAATCTGCCTCAATTACTCTAAAAGAATCAGTTGATCATTTCTTAGATCTTTCTGAAAACCCAAAGAAATATCTTATTGAAGGTAGGGGATAAGGGTAGCTTGAATTAATACAGGGTACAGAAGGAGATAAGCGTGGTAAAAGCCTTAGAAATAGGGCTTTTTTCACTTGACAAAACCACATTAAAATGCTATACTACCATAGTAAACAATTGTAAATTCACAAAACTAAATACCAAAACAAATGAAAAACAAAACATTATTTTTCGCAACTGTTTTTTCTTTAATTCTGATAACTGGTTTAACTTCATGTGGAGGAAGCTCCCGTGAAAGACAACCAACAGATGCGTGCTCCACTTATAAGAGCACCATTGAAATTTTGGACAACGAAATCGCAAGTCTGCGTCTTGAAATTCAAAATCTCAAAGCAGAAAAAGAAGAAGAAAAAAATAACTGTCCTGACCCGTTGTTACATCAATACTCTTTGAAAACACTTAATAATGCTGACAGAGATATTCCTTATAAAGTTATCTTAATAGAAAACATTCCTGCTTATAGTGATGATTCTGGAAAAGAAACTAAAATAGGAATACATACTACTGCATTAATTAGAAGTGAAGACAAACATGCGAATGACATTTACATAAGTCAGTTGTATGAAGATGATGAAAATGGCAACGATGCACCGAAGGTGAAAGCCGGAGACGTGGTGTGGATAGAAGATGTAAACATTGGCGAGGGAACAACGGAAACCACCCTCATCAAAAAATAATTTATTTGGGTTTTCAAATGTGGACCGCTCCGAAATTTAGTAGGGGCGGTTTTTTATTGTCTATTTTTAGCAAAAACCCTTTGGAAACAGGGTAAATAAGCACCTTCTAGATACTCTAGGTATAAGCCTGTAGGGGTTGACTTTTCTGGCCTTTTGTGCTATCATATATTCAAACAATTTGAAAAATGAATAACAACGAAAACCAAACGACTTTTGGCTCTCAGGTTAAAAACTTGGGTAGTCAGATTCGCATTTTTTTCGCAACCCTAGGTGGTTGTGATCGCGAAACAATTTCCCGTTGCCCATCTGGCGACATCAATGTTAAAGCTTCTCTTGGAGTTTTAATGTTACTTGTATGTATTATTGCCGGAGTTGGCATGGCCAATATGGCTCCAATGTTCGTATCGAATGTTGGAATTATTGTAGCCATTGCCATTTTGTGGGCAGGTTTTATCCTTTCACTGGATCGTGGTTTTATTAGCGGAATGGACCGCAACTACGCCAATGGTGGTAAACGAAACTGGTTTATGGATATAGGAATGATGATCGTAAGATTTACATTTATATTTTTTACGTCATATCTTGTTGCAATTTCATTGGAGATTCAAATCTTCAAAACAGAAATTGACAAGGTGATTGTAGAAAAAGCACGGATCGAATCTGTGCAGGTAAAAGACTCAATCCAAAATCAAAAAAATATTCTTTATGCTGAATTAGATGAAGCGAAAGCTAAGTTAGACGCTGCTTCGGGAAAGCAAAACGATTACCTCGAATCAATTCGTGCGGAGGTAGATGCTTTGTCTGACAGTGTTCGTGCACAGGAACAGGCCATTGCTGGTGAGATTGAAGGATTAGTAGGAAGCGGGAAAAAAGGGTATGGACCCGCAGCGAAGAAAAAAGAAGAGTATCTTGAATCTGAAAAACAACGCCTCGCAGCAATGCAGGTGGAATATGAAAGATTACGCGTTGAAAGCCCTTCTGCAATGGCGTTTGCTGAGGAACAGCAGAAATATAAACGGTTCCTTGATCAGCATAAAAAGGATTTAGCTGAGCTTGATAAAGCAGAAACTGAAGCTTTAAAAAGTGTTAGCGATAATACAACTTATGGCTTTCAGGATCGCTTTAATGCATTGAAGGACTTAAAGTCTGGAAACAATTCATTTCTTATCTGGGCGGTTTGGTTTATGATATTTTTGATTGAAACTTCACCAATTTTAATGAAGTTGATGATCAAACCGGGGGTTTACGAAAATCAGTTAAAACTGAGCTTCGAAGAACACTATGCCGGTGAATATCAGGAGACTTTAACAGCCTCTGCAAAGAAAATTCATGATGGTGAAGTTGCCAGAATGAATAATGAAAAAGAAATGTTTGAGCTTAACAAAGCTCACGCTGAAGCTCGTGCTGAAAATCTGGTAAAAGAAGCTGAAAGTATAACTAAGGAATATGAAGCAAAGGAAGAAATTATGAAAGCAAAAATATCTTTCTTGACCAAATTAGTTACAAGGAAAAATTCTGTGCTTCAAAAAATCAATGAATTTACCAGCAATTCATATGCCGGTAAAAAAGAGATGAAGGAAACTCAGGAAAAGATGGTAAGAAAGTTCATCAAAGAGTTTGAAGAAAATTAAGTTATGAGCCATTTATATGGCGACCGCGCAGAATTCTGCGCGGTTTTTTATTTCCTTTTAAAAAAGGTCTTCTTTTGTTAAGATGATAAAAATAGTTGAATATGAAAAAAGAAAATAAAAGTTACCAAGGTAAAATAACCAAGGTAGCAAGGGAATTAACAAAGATACCTCAAGTGTTTTTTGACGAAGAGGGAGAATCGGACTCTCTTTATAAACCGATACTTTGTAACGAGGGTTCAGCTAAAGTTGCCTTCATCTCTTTATTCCCAGAATTAAGAAAAAATATTCCCGTTTAATTTACGGGTTTTTTTATTTCGACAAAAGTTGGAATTTTAATTTTTAAAAATAAAAAATCCCGCAACCTGCGGGTTTTAATAATTTGCCAGTTCTACATCCTCTGTCCAGTCTTCGAAAAGTTCTGGTGGTTGGTCGTTGGTGAATTTTTTTATAATAACAACCCCGCCAAAACAAAAATATCTTTTTTCATTCATATCATAGAAATAATACGAATCCTTTTTGTTAAACTGTAGGGTTTCAATTAACTCTTTTGAGTATTCGAGCTCTCTTTCGAGAGAGTCGATTTTCTTTTCTTTTTGGATAAGGAGAATTGAAACTTCCTCTTTTGCTTTTTCCTTTTCTTTAAATTCATTTATTCCCCACAAAAGAATGGCACCAACTAAACCTGTTGTTAGGATTACGGCCAAAATAATCACTATAATTCTGTTCATAAGATCAATTTTTTAGGAGTATCTTCTTTTTTAAGTCGAATGTCAATTAAACAAAAACCCACCCCCTTTAATAAGAGGTGGGGTAGAGTTATTTCTTAGAAAACCACTCTTCCTGCGTTATCTGAAGTGTTACAAAGTCGTGGTATTCTCCGTTTCGGAAAATTGCTTCTGGGTATCTGGCGACTTCTTTGTATCCGCATTTTTCAGCATAACGGAGAGAGGCTTTGTTGAAACCATAGACTCTAGAATAAATTATTCTTAGATTTAAATCCTCAAACAACCATTTTAGTAAAAGTTTCTTGGCATCGGTTGCATATCCTTTGCCGTGAAATTCTTCTTTACCAATCAAGGTTCCAGTTATGGTCGTTCTGTTTATCCAATCAATCTTGTCCGTCCCCATGGTGCCGATCAGTTGATCGTTTTCTTTGAGGACAACTCCAAAAGTGAAAGAATTTCCGTCAGACCTATGCTTTTTCTTTATCCAGTCCAGTTCGCTTTCGAAAGAGACTGGTAGAAAATTTCCAAGATTTTTCCAAATCTTTGGGTTGTTGCGAAATTGAGTGATGATCTCTGCTTCGGATTCATCTAATAGTCGGAGATAAGTTTTTTCTCCAACTAAGTAAGGTTTTTCTTTTACCATTTTATTAAATTTTTTGTGAACAGTTTTTCGAATTCGGTATTCGAATTAACCGCCCAAGAAAGTAGATTTAATTAAAAATCCCAGCTTCCGTTGAGCTGGGACCTTTCGACCACAAAATATTTATGAGGTCAGGAGCTCAACACAAGCAGAAAGAGAAGAGATACAAGTCTCTCCATTCATAGTAAAGACGCCCGCGTGGGAAGCTCTACTTAATCTGCATGTGTTATTAGTTTTCATATTTTTATATTATCATTTTTTGGGGTTTTGTCAAACAAATAAAAAAGCCAGCGTTTGCCGGCTAAAAAACTACCTCTTCACCTATTTGTATATGATCAACCTTTCTATTGGTTTTATAAATTTTTCCTACCGGCTTTCCTTCTTTGAAGTAATAACAGTTGGAAAAATTATTCCCATATCTTTTCTCCCAAGATCTCTCAGTCTCTTTCGGGTCTGACAAAGATTTAAGTTTTTTAATTTGCTCTTTTATATATAAATCCTGATTTTCAATTTTTACATATCCAACACAAGTGTCGTTTTCTCCAAAAATCATTTTGATTGGCCCAAGTTCGATCAAGTATTTTAAATGATCTTTATTTGTTTTGAAGCCGGTTTTCCCGTACATTACATATACTTCAGGGGTTCCAAATTCTAACTTGAATACTGGGTTATCGATTGGTTCTCCTCTATCTGCCAATTGAAACCTAATGTTATTACTAAGACCGTTTAAAAAGTGAGGTGAATCAAGGATCTTTAGTGTGTCTTTTTCGGAAATATACATAAGGAAAAGGGGTCTATTTTCGTACCCTTCTTTATTTAAAAGAACTTTCATAAAATTATTTTTGTCAGATTATACAAAAAAAATAATATTTATACAAACTAACAAAAAACCGGCATTGTGCCGGTTTTTTGTTAGTTCAAGTTTTCTAAAAATTCTAGAACCTTTTGGTTTCGCAGAACCTCTTCGACATAAAGCCTTGCTCGTAATGGATCAACTCCTTCGTATTTACTCATCAAGTCTTTTACGTTGTTTTCAATTTCTTCTTCTGTTGGAGCGATTTTTTCTTCTTTACCAATTTTTTCAATTGCAAGAGAAAGTTTCGCTCTCTTCTCTGCGTCATCATGAAATTCTTTTCGAATGTCGTCTTCTGTTTTTCCAATTCTTTTCAAATAATCATTCCAATCAAGTCCCATGTTAGCGATGTCGCTTTCTAGTTTTTCGATTATTTTGTTTTCTTCAAAAGAAACAAGGATATCAGGAACTTCAACTTTCATATCTTCTAGAACTTTTTCTAAAATGGCAATTCTTATTTTTTCTTTTTCTTGCCACTTTTTCTCATCTAGAAGTTGATCTTTAAATTTAGATTTGAAGTCATCAACGTTTTCAAACTTCCCAAGACTTTTTACATATTCGTCATCAAGCGGAGGCAGATTCTTTTCTTCTAAAGCGTCTCCATGTTCATGATTGTCGTGAGAGTGACCTTCTGCGTGAAGGGCTTCATGAGCACGATATTTTCTGAGTTTCAAAATACCTTCTTCTAACTCTTCGTCAGTTATTGAAACTTCTTTTGAATCTTTATTTTTTTCTTTAGCTATCTTTTTATAATCAGGAAGAGTTATTTCTGGCACCACTGCTGTTGTAATTTTGAATCCAAGAGGATTATCAAGAGCAATTTTTGTAAGAGTTATTTCTGGTCTTCCAATTGCATCTATTTTCTCTTCTTTTATTATTTCTGGATAAACTTCTGCCAGAGCAAGTTCTGCCATTTCTTCTAGAAGAGCTCTGTCTCCTATGTGTTTTAAAACAAGGTCGCGAGGAGCTTTTCCTTTTCTAAAACCTGGCAACTCAACAGCATCTGTGAAGTTATCTAGAGCTTTTTCTTTGAAACTCATAAAAGTTTCTGTGTCGATCTCTCCAGTTATTGCGATTCTGCTTTTTTCTAATTTTTCGATTTCTATTTTTGGTGTTTTCATTTTTGTATTAATTTACTGACAAGAAATATACTGAGGCTAGCACAAGTAAAACTACAACAACTAAAGTTCCGAGTTTTATTTTCCCTTTTTGTATCATACAGATTAAGAGACTTTTGGTCTGATTTCCTTGTCATACCTTTCGATACATTCATCAATTATTTCCATAGCGGTATCCGCTCCAAAGAATCCTAGAACTTTACAAGTGCCTGGTTTCTTTAGATCTTTGTAGTGTTCGAAATAGTGCTCCACTTCTTTTGCCCAGTGTTCTCCGAAATATTCGTAAGACTCTATGTGATCCATTCTCTTGTCGTCATTTAGAACGGTAATTATTTTGTCGTCTCTTTCTCCTCCGTCTTCAAATTTTATAACTCCAATAACACGAAGTTCGGCTAATGATCCTGGGACAAGATTCTCTCCCACTCCTGCAATAATGAAATCCAAAAGGTCTCCATCTTGGTCAAAAGTAGAAGGGATTGCTCCATAAACTGCAGGGTAGGCGAGTGAAGAATATCCAACTCGATCAAGTTTCAAGTGTCCTGTTTCAGTTATGAATTCATATTTATTTATAGATTGTGAATTTATCTCAACCAATCCGTTTATAATCTTCTCTTCTTTGTTTACGAAAGCAGGGAGAATGTGAAGTAGGTTTGGTTGGATTCTTGAGATTGGGTAATCTATGTTTGCCATAATATTGGTTGAAAGTTTATAGTTTTAATTTTTTATAAAGAAGAATTATTCTTCGTCTGTCTTCTTTACTTCTTCGTTTTCGACTTCTTCTTCCTTTTCCTCTTCTTTGTTTTCTACATCCTCTTCGATTTCTTCTTCAGTAGATTCCTCAGAGTCAGTTGTTAGATTTTTTAGATCAGATAGTTTTACAAATCCAGCTTCATCTTCAAGACGAACTTCTTCTCCATCACTTGAAGCGAATTCTTCACCCTTAACTCCTTTTATGTCTATTCTCCAACCAGTTAGTTTGGCAGCCAGACGAACATTTTGTCCTCCTTTTCCAATCGCAAGAGACAGTTGGTCATCTGCTACTTCAATTGTTGCTGTTCTTCCTTCTGTATCGATTGCCACGTCCAAAACTTTTGCTGGAGAAAGAGAATTTGAAATAAATGTTGCTGGATCTTCAGCCCAAGGAATAATGTCTATTTTTTCTCCTGATAGTTCATTCATAACTGTTGTTACTCGAACTCCTCGTCCTCCAACACAAGATCCAACTGGATCAACTCTTTCATCATTTGAGAAAACAGCTATCTTTGATCTTGATCCTGGTTCACGAGCGATTGCTTTTATTTCTACAACACCGCTTGCTATCTCAGGCGCTTCAACTGCGAAGAGCATCTCTATAAATCTAGGATGAGTTCTAGAAAGACGAAGAACTATTCCTCTTGGTGTTTCATCTACTTCATATAGATAAGCTTTTATTCTGTCTCCTCTTTTCCAATGTTCTCCTTGAATTTGCTCTTCAAACGGCATTATTCCTGTTGCTCGGTGTAAATCAACGAACATTGCTCCGCGGTCAATTTTTGAAACATAACCAGAAACAATTTCTCCTTCTTTTGCTCCGTATTCATCAACAATAGAGCTTCTTTCTGCTTCACGAATTTTTTGGATTATTACTTGCTTTGCTGTTTGGGCTGCGATTCTTCCGAAATCCTCTTTTGCTTCTAGAGGGAAAACTATTTCACTGTCTAATTCTGCATCTTTTTTGATTCTCTCTGCATCCTCGAGCATTATGTGTTTTTCTGGATTGTATCTTGTTCTCTCGTCTCCTTCTTCTGGAACATCTTCTTCATCCTCTGGAACAACTCGAACGGTTGATTCATCAACTACTATTTTTACTTGGTAGAATTCAGTTTCTCCAGTTTCAAAGTTAAATTTACATCTAACGATTTGATCTCTTTTTCCGTATTCTTTTTTGTAAGCAGCGGCAAGAGAAAACTCAATTGCTTCGATTATTTTGTCTTGAGGAACTTTCCGTTCTTCCTCTAATTGTATAGCTGCTAATTTAAGCGCTTTTAGGTCTAACATATTTAATTGTTATTCAATTATTTAATAAATAAAGCCGGAGACCATCCGACTTGTAATGTTCGTAATATATCAGAAAAGACGCATTTCGGCAACCAAGGAAATAAGACAGATGAATATCCACAAAAAAACATTTTTTACACCTTTTATTTTTCTTAGGTGTTATAATCCATACATATGGAAACAACTGTTCAACCAAACATTTCTCCTGCTACAGATTTTTCTAATGCAGGAAAGGGAGATAAGAGAAGAAAAATAAAACAATATGTAATTTCGATTGTAGTTATAGCTATTTTTTTGACAGGTGTTTATTTTCTGATTTCAAAATTTGAGAGAAACAGACCACTTTCTGACAAGGAAAAATTACAACTTCTTGAGCAGTTAAAAGCTGAAGCGGGACCTGGGCCAACAGATGTAGAAAAGAAAGACCTTTTGGTTGGACTTAAAGCAGAAGCAACAGAAGATGTTATTTCTGATTCTGATAAACAGTCACTTTTATCATCTTTAAACGAGACTGAATAAACATGCAAATTACTAAAAAACTTAAATTAGCTTTATTTTTATCAGCTTTTTTGGTTGTAGCTTCTATTGTTCTACCGGTAAAAGGAGCGGGGGGATCAGTGACAGGAACTGCCTGGTCACCAAATATTGGATGGATATTTATGAATTGTGCGTCACAACCATCAGCTGGTGGAGGTGGAAATGTTTGTGGAACAAATAATTATGGAGTAACCGCTTCTGAAGGAGGGGCTCTTTCTGGGTATGGATGGTCACCGAATGTTGGTTGGGTGAATTTTTCTGGGGTAAGTATTTTGCCTGGAATGGCACCTGGAACTAGTGTTGTCACTGGTTTCGCTAGTTTTTTGGGCGGTGGAGCATTCGAAGGACCAACTGAGGACGGATGGGATGGGCTTGTTTCTTTAGCGGGTGCAGGTTACGGAGTGACAATTTCTCCAACTGGAGATGCTAGTGGATATGGATGGGGAGATGATGTTGTTGGTTGGGTTGATTTTTCAGGTGTGACTTTCCCACCAACAGAAGCAACTGGTCTTACTTTATATGCTACCCCTGCTTCCGTTGTTTATACAGGAACTCCTGGATCTGTTTCTCTAAACTGGGTAGCTCCAGTTGGTAGTGGATATGTTCAATGTCGGCCAAATTCTGGGGTTAATACAACAACAGGAGAGGTTTCTTCTTGGATGACAATCCCAACTCTTATGCCTCCAAACGGTATCCAAAGCGGTGTCACTGTTCCCGGTCCTGCCTTCAGCTCAGTTTCTTTCTCAATTGCCTGCATAAAATCTGGAGAAACTTGGGATATGGCTGATATTGCTTCAACAAGTGTACCGATAACAAGTGAGTCTGGAGATGCTTTCGTTAACCTTACAGATATATGTATTGCTCCTGGAGACACTGGAACTTTATCTTGGGATTCATCCGACACAATTTCTTGTACTGGAAGTGGAATAGGATTTTCTACTGCTGGGTCAACAAGTGGAAGTGATGACGTAAATCCAAGCGACACAACTAATTATTCTATTTCTTGTTCTGTTTCTGCAGCCGCAGGAGGAGGAACAGTAGAAGACGAAGCAACAGTTACTGTTTCTAACGACTGTGGAGCTAACAGTGCACCTTTTGTTAACTTGATAGGAGCTTGTATTGAAACAGGTTCTGGTCCAGAAAATATTTCTTGGACATCTTCTTATACAACTTATTGTTCTGCTGATTATCAGGAAGACTTTGATACTGGAGGAGATACTTCTGGTAGTGATAGTGTTAACCCAGCAAGTACGGCAAGTTATAAGATTTCTTGTGATGTTGCAGAAGCCGAAGGAGGGGGAACAATATCAGATACAGCAACAGTTCTTGTTCAAGATAGTTGTGCCGGAGTGATATGTACAGATTTGGAAGATTGTCCGGGAGGAATTCCTAAGTTTGAGTATCGAGAGAACTAAGATGTTGATAAAAGATTTTTATTAAAAGTAAATTACAAGTAAAATTAAAAGTATGAAAATAAACAAAGCATTTATACACACCATAAAAGGAATCGCGATTGGGCTTGTTCTTGTCGCTGGGATTTCTTATGTTCAAGCTGCATGGGCACCTCCAGCGGGAGCGCCGAGTGAGGCAAACAATGCTCCAGCTCCGATCAACGTGAGCAGTAGTAACCAAGCAAAAGAAGGATGGCTATCTATTGGAACTACAGCAAGCCCGAATGTTCAAATAGAAATCACTACTCCAACTGACACTGGAACTGCGTGGATAGATATTTTACAGGTTTGGAAAACAAGTCAGTTTGTAGGCTCAGCAAAATTCGGTAAAGATGGTCAAGCTGGAGTTGTAAATATTGTAGAGCCTTCTGCAAAAGTTAACATCGGTTATGATACGACACCTTTCGTTACTCCTACTGGTCCAGAAGAACTAAATGTTTCTGGAGATATTCTATCTACTGCTCTTGTTAATGCAGGACCTGGTTTTGATATAACCTTAAAAGGACAGTCAGATGATTGGTATCCAACAATGCTTTGTGCTGATACAAATGGAAAGATTGTTTTGTGTAGAGACCTTCCTGGTGTTCCATATGTGGAAGGAGAATACGATCCAATTTCAATTGATCTAACTCTTAATGATGTTGCAGAATTTCCACCAACAAATGGTTGTGACGCTGATGATATTAATTTCACAACAAGCATCTCTGGAACAGATACAACACCTACATATTCTTGGACAATAGTGAAAACTGCTGGTACAGGAGCTGGAACTCTCTGGTCACCAGCGACCCTTTCTGGATCTGCTCCAAGTGTTTCATTATTTAGACATGCTTCAACAATGAGAACATTTTCTATTACTGTTACAGCTACAGATGATGAAGGAAACACTGACTCAGACACTGTAACGAAAAATGTTCAATCAGTTTCTTGGTACGAAACTAACGAGCTAGGTGGAGGTGCAATGTGTCCAGATTAAAAATAGATTTTGTAAACAAAAACCCTTGCAAGTTGCAAGGGTTTTTTCGTTAAGCTTAAATGTTGGGATATTTTAGAGCTTAATGAACTTTTTATTTTTTGCCAGGTATATCCCAGCAGGTTGATCGAAGCAAAGGATTTCACTTCCTGGAAAAATTTCTTTTTCCAAAATCTTTTGTCCGGAAATATTGTATATTTCCAGCAAAAAGTTTTGCTTTGAATTTATAACCAAGTTCTCACCTGATATATAAAGTTCAAAATTTTCAGAAATATTTTCAGTTACTGAAACCTCTTCTTCGGGTTCACCGAGTTTCGCTATGAATTTATTGGCACAGATATTTTCCACAAAATCATCACCCCACTCTGCTTTGAGAGGAGACATTCCTGGGTTTGCAACACCATACCAGTATCCATTTATCCAAAATGTTCTTTCGAACATTAAGGTTGAATCTGAGTCAACTATTACTTCCCAGGATATTCCATCATCTTTTAATCGAAATGGTCCAGGAGATATATGAAGTTTATTTTCGAGAACAAATAAATGTCCTCCACCAGATATTTTGCCCCAGTTTATACCATCGAAGGTATATAACTTTGTTACAAGGTCT
>ERZ650304.639-NODE-639-length-16656-cov-5.905006_pt1 | contig 16656 bp, 20 predicted proteins | sample MGYA00376240_ERZ650304 | MGnify/ENA primary metagenome ERZ650304 (study PRJEB26733, sample SAMN07839271) | wastewater metagenome | biome: small river; feature: stream; material: water | place: USA: North Carolina | collected 2016-03-01 ...
CAGCACTACCGCGGCACTAGCAATGGGTGACGCATTGGCTGTTGCATTACTTGATTCCAGAGGATTTCAAGCTGAAGACTTTATTCGCTCCCATCCCGGTGGCAGACTGGGTCGTAAGCAACTCATGCACGTCAGCGAAGTGATGCGCAGTTTTGCAGACACTCCAAAGATTTCTATCGATGCATCTTTACAAGACGCCTTATTAGAGATGACTTCAAAACGTATGGGCATGGTGGTGATTCTGGATGCCAACAAAAAAGTGTTTGGCATATTGACCGATGGTGACTTACGTCGCCTTCTAGAAAAAACCACCAACCTAGATGGCATCAAACTCGAGAGCGCAACTACTGCCGATCCTCGCACCATCCCAGCAGAACTGCTGGCCGAAGAAGCGATTGAGATGATGGAGAAGCATCGCATCAATCACCTAGTGGTGACTGATGACAAAGGCCATTTATTAGGCGCCCTAAATCTGCATGATTTATTTGCAGCCAAAGTTATTTAATCTCTTTAGCAATCGATCTATTCATGCCCAGCGCCTTTAGTACTCATAACACCAACCCGTTAGCCCAATATCCCCAAGCCTGGGAGCGCGCAGGCAAGGTAAAACTCTTAGTTCTAGACGTAGATGGCGTCTTAACGAATGGTCAAGTGTGGATTGGCGCCGATGGTAAAGAATCTTTAAAAGCCTTTGATATTCAAGATGGCTTGGGCATCAAGCTATTAGAACAATGTGGTATTCCTACTGCAATCATCACTGGCAGAAATTCCAAAATGGTTTTGGCACGCTGCGAAGAGCTCGGAATTAAACATGTCCACATGGGTGTTGAAAACAAAGCCATTGCATTGGCCGAAGTTATTAAATCATTAGGGCTCACTTCAGCAGATTGTGCTGTTATGGGTGACGACTGGCCAGACATGCAAATGATGAAACAGGCTGGTTTAAGAATTTGTCCAGCGCAAGGTCATGAGGCCGTTAAAGAATTTGCTCACTTAGTGACCACCCGTAACGGCGGCAATAGTGCTGTACGTGAAGTGTGTGATCTCATTCTTAAAGCACAGAATCGCTACGAAGAATTACTAGCCAAGGCCCGTAGCTAAGCAATGCAGCTGAATACCCAACAAATTAAGCTTGGTATTGGTCGCACACTGTTGCGTCTGATGCCGTTGATTTTGATGGGTGCCCTTACGCTAGAACTTTTTGGTTGGTACAAAAAAATACTCCGCCGGAAAAATCTCCTCTAGAGCGAGTACGACTTCATGAGCCTGATTACACCATTAAAGATGGCGCACTATCTGCGCTAAATGAATTGGGAAACACTAAATATCGAATTTTGGGCGTGAAGGTCACCCACTATGATGATGACGCATCCATCGATATTCTGACGCCCCGCATGCGTTTGTTTCAAGCTGATAAGGCGCCGGTAACAGTCAAATCTGACACTGGACATCTCGATGGTGATCTCACCATTTTGGATTTATACGATAACGCCAGCATTTTCCGACCTGCTCAAGAAGCCACAGCAACTCAGCCAGCCACTTTAAGAATGTTGGCTAGCTCTAGTTATTTCAAAGTTTTAATTAACGACGACATTATTGAAACGAATCGACCTATTACTCTAGAGCAGGGAATGTCGATCATGAACTCTACAGATGGTGGAGTATTTAATAATATTGAACAAAGTATGGTGCTTAGCGGTCAAGTTAAGGGTCGCATTGAACGCGCTCCACGGAGAAATCCATAATGCGCATCATTCATAGCCGCCAGGCTCCCGCTCTTCTGAGCTGCCTTGTATTAGCACTCTCTATAGCGAGTCCAGCGCACGCTGAAAAAGCAGATCAAGACAAGCCCGTTATTTTGGAAGCAGAGAAAGTTTCCGTAAACGACGTTAAACAAATTTATGACCTCAACGGCCAAGTTCTCCTCATCAAAGGCAGCATTATTGTTACCGGTGAAGATGGGCACATTACAGTCGATCCTCAAGGTTATGAATTTGTTGATGTCATTGGCAACCCCAATGAGGTAGCTAGCTTCAGGCAACGTCGCGAAGGACTTGCAGATGAATTTATGCAAGGGCGTGGCGCCCAGGTTACTTATGATGCCAAAACAGAGTTTCTAACAATCACTGGCGACGCCAGCCTGAAACGCTTGCTCAATATGCAAATGCTCGATCAATTAAAGGGCTGGAAAATTGAGTACGATGATGTAAAGCAGTACTATCGTGTCATCCCTCCAAAGGATGCAAAGCCAGAAGATCTACCATTAGCAAGAGCCATCCTTTCACCAAGACGAAAAGCAACATTAGAGAAATGACAGCGGATTTAACTCAAGCCAATAATGCGCCCACACTCAGCGCCCATAACCTACAAAAACGTTATGGCTCAAGGACTGTAGTTCGAGACGTATCTGTTCAAGTGCGATGTGGAGAGGTGGTAGGTTTGTTGGGCCCCAATGGAGCGGGTAAAACAACTTCCTTCTACATGATTGTTGGCCTCGTCCCCCTCGATGGCGGAAATATTGTTCTTGATGGTGCAGATATTACGCACTTACCAATTCACGAGAGAGCCCGCATGGGCCTTTCTTATTTGCCGCAAGAGGCTTCCGTATTCAGAAAACTCAACGTAGCTGAAAACATCCAAGCTGTACTTGAGCTCCAAGTTCAGGGTGGCAAACCCCTCAGCAAAGCTGAGATTGCCAATCGCCTAGATGAGCTCTTGGGCGAACTCCAGATTAGCCATCTGCGCAATAATCCAGCCCTTTCCCTTTCGGGTGGCGAGCGTAGGCGCGTTGAGATTGCAAGAGCCCTTGCTTCCCAACCTAAATTTATTCTGTTGGATGAACCCTTTGCAGGCGTTGACCCTATTGCCGTTGGGGAAATTCAGCGTATCGTGCGCTTCTTGCGAGACCGTCAAATTGGGGTTCTGATTACCGACCATAATGTCCGCGAAACTCTAGGCATCTGCGACCACGCTTACATCATCAGCGAAGGTAGCGTATTAGCCGAAGGGAAACCAGATCAGATTATTCAAAACGATGCCGTTAGAAGAGTCTATCTGGGTGAAAACTTCCGGATGTAAGCCCAGCAAGGCTTCCGACCTTTTTAGCAATAAAAATCGCTTCACCCTCTTGGTTTTCAGCAAATTCGCTGATACGCTGGAGGCTCATGGTTTATTTTTCCCAAAAAAACAGCTCAAAAAATTTCAGGGGCCTGCTGCGCACCCCAGGCATCAGTATGCGCACGCATCAATAGTATCTATACAAGGAGTTGCTAATGAATTTAAAAATTAATAGCCGTCATGTAGAAGTTACACCCGCAATGCGCTCACACCTTGAGGCGGGGCTAGCCAAAATTCGTAAGCACTTTGACCATGTGATTGATGCGTCCGCCTTCCTGATAGTGGATAAGGCCAAGGAAAAGGATCTTCGCCAAAGCGCTGAGATCACTATTCACCTTAAGGGGAAGGACTTGTTCGCTGAAGCACATAACGCCGACCTCTATCATGCAATGGATGCGGTGGTAGATAAACTGGAGCGTCAAGTTGTCAAACACAAAGAAAAGATCCAAGATCATCACCACGAAAAGCATTTTGAGTGATCTCTTGCGTCAGGACACCTATAATCAATTCACATGAATGCCCTGACCCATCTTTTTACTCCCGACTGCATTGCATTGGACGTACCTGCCAAAAGTAGGGCCGATGCATTTGCAGCCGCTGGAGAGCTGTTTGCCAAACAAACAGGGATCGACAAAAATTCTGTAGTCGAGTTCCTTAATGCACGCGAAGATTTAGGCTCTACCGCCCTTGGTGCTGGGGTAGCCATTCCACATGGACGAGTTAAAGGCTTGAAACAGCCAAGCGCTGCCTTTATGCGACTCCAAGATCCTATTGAGTTTGCAGCCCCCGACGGCGAACCAGTATCAATTCTGATTTTCTTACTGGTGCCTGAGAAAGCGACGCAACAGCATTTAGAAATCCTATCTTCAATTGCTCAACTGCTATCAGACGCAGATGCGCGCCAAACTTTACTTTCATCTACAGACCCCTCAAAAGTTTGTGACCTCCTACAACGCTGGGGTACAGCAAAATGACTCAGCCATTACTCCTAGACGGAGTAACTGCTCAGCAGATTTTTGATGACAATGTTTCAGAGTTAAAACTTTCTTGGATTGGTGGCCTTGAAGGCGCTGATCGCACTTTTCCGCCTGAGGCTGTAAAAGCCGCTGCTGCCAGCTCTGACTTGGTGGGGCACTTAAATCTAATCCACCCGAGCCGTATACAAATCTTCGGCGAGCAAGAGGTCGACTATCACGCTGCTCTGGAGCCAAAACAAAAACAAGAGCAAATTGCGAGCTTGATTTCTAAAACGCCTCCTTGCGTCATCGTTGCCGACGGCAAGAGTGCAGACCCTGATTTACAACTGTTCTGCCAGCGTTCTTCAACACCTTTATTCACAACTGCAATTTCTGCTGCAGAGGTAATTGATCATTTACGCACCTACCTAACCAAAATTGGCGCCCCTCAGATCACGATGCACGGTGTCTTTATGGATATCTTGGGCTTGGGCGTCCTCCTCACGGGTGAATCCGGTCTCGGCAAGAGTGAATTGGGTCTTGAGTTGATCTCAAGGGGTCACGGACTGGTTGCGGATGATGCAGTTGACTTTGCGCGGCTTGGGCCAGATTACATTGAAGGTCGCTGCCCTGTTATCTTGCGTAACTTACTCGAAGTTCGTGGATTGGGTTTATTAGATATTCGGACGATCTTTGGTGAAACAGCCGTTCGTCGCAAATTAAAACTTCGCTTGATTGTTCAACTTGTACGTAGAACTGATGGTGAATTTGAGCGTTTGCCGCTGGAAGCCCAGCACATTGATGTCTTGGGTATTCCAATCCGCACGGTCAAAATTCAGGTTGCTGCCGGTCGCAACTTAGCCGTTCTGGTTGAGGCAGCGGTCCGCAATACGATTTTGCAATTGCGTGGCATTGATACGCTGAAGGAATTCATTGAGCGCCAACGCCTGCAGATGAATGCAGAGGCGGACTCCATTAAGTCACAGGGTCGCTTACTTTAAGTTATGCAAATTAATCTGATTACCGGAATCTCAGGCTCAGGTAAATCAGTAGCCCTGAGGGCTTTTGAAGATGCAGGCTATGACTGCGTCGACAACCTTCCTGTTTCTCTTTTAGAAAATCTCATCTCCACTCTAGAGCAAGAGCAATGCGAGCGAGTTGCGGTTGCCATCGATGCTCGTCGAGGACAATCCATTGCAGAGCTGCCATCTATTCTTGAGAACTTACGCAAAAATCATCAGGTCCGAGTTGTATTCTTAAATGCCGATACCAATACGTTGGTGCAACGCTTTTCAGAAACACGTCGTCGCCACCCCTTATCTACCAATGCCAAGCAGTCCCAATCAGCAACGCTCATTGAGGCTATTGATAAAGAACGTAGCCTGCTAGAGCCCCTACGCGCCCAAGCACACAGCATTGATACCAGCAACATTCCTGCTCATGCGCTGCGCTCTTGGATTCAGGATCTTCTCAAAGACAAGCCTGTTGGCTTGACTGTGGTGTTTGAATCGTTTGGCTTTAAAAAAGGTGTGCCTAGCGAGGCAGATCTCGTTTTTGATGTGCGCTGCCTACCCAACCCTCACTACGACAAAGTCCTAAGACCGCTTACCGGCAATGACAAACCTGTCAAAGAGTTCTTAGAAAAAATTCCAGAGGTAGTGAATATGGAAGCGGACATTACGCAATTCATTCATCGCTGGCTGCCGCATTACATTGCCGATGGACGCAGTTATCTAACGGTGGCTATTGGCTGCACTGGTGGTCAACACCGCTCGGTTTATTTAGTCAATCGCTTAAGCGAATACTTTCGCAGCCAAAAAGACTTCAGTAACTTGCAGCTTAATTTTTTAGATCGCCACCGCGAACTAGACTCAATCCCTGTAGCAAAATCTTAATCGGTTGCGGTAGGCCGTAGCGTCCCAACTGATTCAAGGGTACCCACTTTAAATCCGGGTTTGAAAGCGTCAACTCCTTTGAGCAATTTGCTTGCCATATATGCATCCATAGACGTCTATGAGTAAATACATGCTTAATTTCATTTGTCTTTTGGAAGGGCTTACAAGCCTTTGCAAGAGCCAAAGTCTTTTCTTGAGGCATCGCAGCTTGAAATAATTCTAGTGAGCTTAAATCAGCATCTGTAGAGCCTAGAACCCTAGGCTTCCAGGCTGATTCAGGCAAAGACCAGAGGCCACCCCAAATCGCTTTACTAGGACGCTTTTGCAGCAGAACAGAATTGCCCGAACGGACCAACAACATATTGCAGTCGAATTCAGGAGATTTCGTTTTCTTGGTTTTTTGCGGAAGTAGAAGTACTTGATCGCTCAAATTAGCCTGGCAGTCTTTTGTAAAAGGGCACTTTTTTTCAGAACCCAAACAAACCGGTTTACGTGATGTGCACCAGGTTGCACCAAAGTCCATCAAGGCTTGCGTATATACCGGCATATCAACAGATTCTTTTGGCAGCAAATCAGTTGCCAGATTCCAAAGTTGATCATTCACGGCCTTATCTTGAATGCTACCTTCAACGGCAAATAAACGCGCCAAGATACGCTTAACATTAGCATCCAAAATGGGTGCACGCTCATGAAAAGCAAAGGCAGCAACCGCGCCCGCAGTAGAGCGACCAATGCCTTTTAATTGTTCTAGCAAAACGGGATCGCTTGGAAACTTCCCCGCAAATTCTGTCATGACTTGCTTTGCACATGAATGCAAATTTCTAGCGCGAGAGTAGTAGCCCAAGCCAGCCCATTCAGCTAACACTTCATCAATATCTGCAGCGGCCAATTTTTTTACCGTTGGAAAGCGCTTCATAAAGCGTGGGTAGCGCTCAAGCACAGTGGCAACCTGAGTTTGTTGCAGCATAATTTCAGACACCCATACAGCGTATGGATCTCGATTGCCTTGCCACGGTAAGCCAGAGCGTCCGCTGACGCCATGCCAAGCAATTAACTTTGGCGCAAAGGTGTTAATCAGCGCTTTTGACATTGTGGGCAAAAGTAGGTGGAGCGCTGACCCTGCACTATCTGACTAATGGGCGTTTTGCATACCTTGCATGGCAACCCCTTGCGATCATAGACCTTGGTTTGAACCATGAAATGCCCTGGGTCGCCATCGCTATTCACAAAATCTTTTAGTGAGCTACCGCCAGCATCAATCGCTTTTTTCAGTATCAATCTGACAGCATTTGCAAGACGCGAACATTGTGGTCGAGTTAATTTTCCAGCCGCCTTAGCCGGATGAATGCCTGCCTCAAATAAGCTTTCAGAACAATAAATATTGCCGACGCCGACAACTGCTTGGCCTGCTAAAAGAAATTGTTTAACTGCGACAGTACGCTTGCGCGAAGCTTGGTACAAAATCTCTGCGCCCAATTCTCCCGAAAACTCTGGAGAGAATGGCTCCACTCCCAGCTTTTGCAAAAGCGTAAATTTTTCAATAGGGCCCTTAGATTTAGGGTGCCACAAAACGGCGCCAAATTTTCTGGGGTCATGCAAACGCAAACTCAACTTACCAAATTCCAGTGTTACTCGATCATGGGTCTTAAGGGGATCAGAACTTGGCAACACACGCAAGGTTCCTGTCATCCCTAAATGAATAAGCAAATAACCCGTATCCATTTCCAATAGGAGGTACTTGCCGCGACGTTCTATGGTGCTGACCTTTTGCCCGGGCAAGGATTTACTTAGACTGGCGGGGACAGGCCAACGCAAGCGCCCGTCAATGATTTTGACGGCGGTGACTTTGCGTCCCTCAAGGTGGGGCGCAATTCCTAATCGTGTGACCTCTACTTCTGGAAGTTCTGGCATAAATGGATTGTAGATTCGCGGATTAGAATGTGCTTATGAGTAAATTCGCACTGAAACCTCTAATACAGGCTTTATTCCTGGCGACCTTGGCTGGTGGAGTCATTTCACACGCCCAAGCGCAGCCACAGGCAAATGGATTACAAACCGGTGAAGCCATCTTTGAGGTGCTTGCCTCCGAAATTGCTCTCCAACGTGGCGAGGCTGGCTTGGCCTACAACACCTATCTGGAGATGGCGCGCCAATACAAAGATCCTAGACTAGCCCAAAGAGCGATGGAAATAGCGATTGCGGGCGGCTCGCCAGACCTAGCCATGCAAGCTGCTAAGACTTGGGATGAACTATCTCCAGCCTCAGATTCAAAGCCGAAAGAAGTCTTAGTGACTCTTCTGATTCTTAGTAATCGCTGGTCTGATGCAGTTAAGCCGGCTATCGCCTTGCTACGACAGCAAACTCCTGCACAACAAGAAAACACTCTTTTGCAATTACAAGCACTGCTTGCCAAAGCAAAAGATGAATCAGATGCGCTGCGTGCGTTTTATGAAATCGCGTCAACCGTCAAAATTGCACCCAAAGATCCTGGTTTGCTCTACACCTATGCAATGTCTGCTGAAAAAGTTGGCCGCATCGATGTCATGGAAAAAACCTTGCGCGATATTTTGCGTAAATACCCAAATGATGTGAATTCTTTGAATGCTCTCGGTTACTCTCTGGCTGATCGCAATGTACAACTACCAGAAGCCTTTGCATTAATCAGTAAAGCGCATCAACTATCGCCAAAAGACAGTTTCATTTTGGATAGCTTGGGTTGGGTGAATTTTCGCTTAGGAAAAAACGCTCTTGCCTTAGAGCAACTGCAACAAGCATTCGCCATGAAACCAGAAGCAGATATCGCCGCCCATGTTGGAGAGGTTTTGTGGGTTATGAATCGACAGAGCGAAGCAGAAGAGATCTGGCGACAAGGTCAAAAATTGGATGCCAATAACCCAACGCTCAAGGAAACCCTTAAGCGCTTTAAGCCCGGCTGGACTAGGGATGATCAAACAGCCAAAGGTTCTTGGGATGGTCGTTTCGCAGTCAAAGTTATTGGCTTAACTGAAACACAAAACCAAGGTGGCTCAGGCGGATTTACCTTAACGCAAGAATCGTTAAAAGATGTACTGGAGATACGCAATCCCATGGGTGGATCAATTGCAAAAATTACCATCACGCCAGGTGAAGCAACTCTGGAGAGCGATGGAAAAGTAGTGACTGCAGTAGACGCTGACACCTTGGTACAAAACACCCTAGGACTCCCTCTGCCAGCAAGGGGTCTATCTAACTGGTTAAGGGGTGAAGTTCGTGCCGGCAGTGAAGCAAGTGTTGATAGAAATGCTAAGGGCCAGGTGAACAAGATTAGTCAAGATGGCTGGGATCTACTTTATACGTGGAGCAATACCGGTCGCCTAGAGAAACTCACTATGACACGCAGTTCGAATATTGGTTCAATTGATATTCGTCTTGTATTTGACAGACCGAATGATTAAGCAAGAAAAATATGGTGCGCCTCGATTCTTTATCTCTTCGCTCGCCAGCTAAGCTCAATCTTTTTTTGCACATTGTTGGGCGCAGAGAAGATGGTTATCACCTACTTCAATCTGTCTTTCAACTCATTGACTGGTGTGACACGCTCCACTTAAAACGCATTCCTGAAAATGAAGTGCGCCGAGTAAACCCCATCCCTGGAGTTGCGCCTGAACAAGACTTAGTAGTACGCGCTGCAAACTTGTTGAAAGATTTTTGCAAGCTTGAGGCTGGGGTTGAAATTGATCTGCAAAAAGAAATTCCGATGGGTGCAGGAATGGGTGGCGGATCCTCTGATGCAGCAAGCACATTGATTGGCCTCAACGCTCTTTGGAATCTCAATCTATCCAATGAAACTCTTTGTAACTTGGGTTTAAAGCTAGGGGCTGATGTTCCATTCTTTATTTTTGGCAAAAATGCCTTTGTTGAAGGTATTGGGGAGAAAATTCAGGAAATTTCCCTTGAAACCCCTCATTTTTTGGTCATCTTCCCCAACCAAGGAATTGCTACTGCTAGTATTTTTCAAGACCCGGAATTGACCCGAGATCACGCTCAGATTACAATTGATGGCTTTCTTGCATCGCCATTGTTGTTTCAATCAAATGATTGTCAGGCTGTAGCGATGCGGATTTGCCCAGAAGTGAAGCAAGCTTTGGATTGGATTACCCAGGCAGTACCGGGCTCTCAGCCCCGTATGTCCGGATCTGGAAGTAGCGTTTTTGCAGTCTTAGACCCTAAGACTGACACCGCAAAACTAGAAAATCTGCTTCAAAATCTTCCTAAAGGGTGGGTAGGTCGGGTTGTTCGGGGGCTAAATAAAAATCCCGCTTACAATTTGATTTCTTCAGATTGACCTGTAGGGGAATCGCCAAGCTGGTTAAGGCACTGGATTTTGATTCCAGCATGCGAAGGTTCGAATCCTTCTTCCCCTGCCAAATACTGTAGAAACGACAAAGAAAACCTTTTGACCCCACAAAACCCTTAAGACTATGTCCTCCATAAACGCAGATTTATTGACTCTTTTCACAGGCAACGCAAATCCCGTTTTGGCTGAGGCTGTAGCCAAAGAACTCAATCTCCCGATGGGAAAAGCCTTTGTTGGCCGCTTCTCAGACGGTGAGATCCAAGTAGAAATTCAAGAAAACGTTCGCGGCAAAAATGTCGTAGTGATCCAATCAACCTGTGCACCTACAAACGACAGCTTGATGGAGCTCATGATCATGATTGATGCCCTGAAACGAGCATCTGCAAGCCGTATAACCGCAGTGATTCCTTACTTCGGCTATGCCCGTCAGGACCGCCGCCCCCGTTCTGCCCGCGTTGCGATCTCCGCACGTATCGTGGCCAATATGCTTCAGTCAGTTGCCGGCATTGAGCGCGTTTTAACAATGGACCTGCATGCCGACCAGATTCAAGGCTTTTTTGATATCCCGGTAGATAACATCTACGCCTCTCCAGTTCTACTGGCAGACCTGCAGGCTCAAAAGACCCAGAAGGACCTCATCATTGTGTCTCCAGACATTGGCGGCGTAGTTCGCGCCCGTGCAATGGCTAAGCAATTAGGCACTGATTTGGCCATTATTGATAAACGTCGCCCTAAGGCCAACGTATCCGAAGTGATGCACCTTATCGGCGAAGTAGAAGGCCGCCACTGCGTGATCATGGACGACATCATTGATACCGGTGGAACCCTCTGTAAAGCCGCTGAGGCGCTTAAAGAGCGTGGTGCTAAGGGCGTTACCGCCTACTGTACTCACGCCGTGCTCTCAGGCGGTGCTGTAGCCCGTATTGCAGCTTCTGAGCTAGATGAATTGGTTGTTACTGACACCATCCCCCTCACTCCAGAGGCTATGAAAGTAGCAAAAATTCGTCAATTAAGCGTTGCCCCGATTCTCGCTGAAACCCTTTCCCGCATTAGCAAAGGTGATTCAGTGATGTCGATGTTTGCTGAATAAGCCAAAAATCACCGTTTTACCCCGGTTTTTGGCAGTTTTAAGCCTTTTGTAGGCAAAAACGTCCTTTCCCACGATATAATCGAAGGCTTTTCTGTTTGGTCGCGAACGGAAATTAACCTTAACTAGGGAATTTAATATGAAAGTTGTAGCCTTTGAAAGAAGCGTACAGGGAACGGGTGCGAGCCGCCGTCTGCGCAATTCCGGAAAAACTCCGGGAATCGTTTACGGTAGTAAAGATCCAGCCTTGGTCATTGAGTTAGACCACAACGCGTTGTTCCATGCTCTCCGTAAAGAAGCATTTCACTCATCCATTTTGGATTTGGAAATTGGTGGCAAGACACAGAAAGTGTTGTTGCGCGATTACCAAATGCATCCATTTAAGCCATTGGTATTGCACATTGACTTCCAGCGCGTATCCGCGACTGAGAAAGTTCATATGCGCGTTCCATTGCACTTCACAAATGCTGACACTTCAGCTGCTGTGAAATTGCAAGGCGCTGTTATCAGCCACATCATGACTGAACTCGAAGTATCTTGCTTACCAGCAGACTTGCCAGAGTTCATCGAAGTGGACTTGGCTAAGATTGAAGTTGGTCATGGTATTCATGCTAAAGACATCGCATTGCCAAAAGGCGTTACCTTGGTATTGCATGTTGAGCAAGAGAACCCAGTGCTTGCTAACGCACGTATCCCAGCAGTTAAAGCTGCTGAGCCTACCGATGCGCCTGCAGCACCAGCTGCCGCAGCTCCTGCTGCTGAAGCACCAAAGGATAAAGCTTAATTCATTAGCTAAATCACTTGTACTAGAAGGCCTGCGCAAGCGGGCCTTTTTTATTGCCCCAAGTTTTCATTCTTTTTTGGCGAAATACTTTTATATCTTTAAACTCTCAACATGACTAAATTAATTGTTGGCTTAGGCAACCCTGGAGATGAGCATGAAGAAGATCGGCATAACGCTGGCTTCTGGTTTGTCGACGCCTTAGCGAAACAATTGGGTGTTCGTTTTGAATCAGAGAAACGCTTTCATGGAAAAGTGGCAAAAGCAAAATGGGAAGGTGAAGACCTCTTTCTACTAAAGCCGAGCACTTACATGAATCTGAGTGGTCAAGCCGTTGGCGCGCTATGTCGCTTTCACAAAATTACCCCTGAAGACATTTTGGTGGTGCAAGATGAGCTGGATCTCAAGCCGGGTACTGCACGCTTAAAACTAGGCGGGGGCACAGGTGGTCACAACGGCTTAAAAGATATTCAGGCGCATTTAAGCACCCCGAATTATTGGCGTTTACGCCTGGGCATTGGTCACCCCAGAGATGTAGCAGGCGATGGCCGTGCCATGGATGTTGCGGATTACGTATTGCGTAGACCGCAATTAGCCGAGCAGAAACTCATCGATGCCAGCATTGAAAACGGCTTGCAAATTTTGTCACTCTTTTTGAAGGGCGATACCCAGACCGCCATGATGGAACTGCACTCGAAGGGCTGACCCTATAAGCCACTCAGTTAGGCTGGGTTGGCTTTTTTATTAGCAGTCAATAACTTGAACTTCACCATCAACTGCTCTTGAGATTCAACAACCTCAGGATTAAACGGAATACAGTCTACGGGGCAAACTTGGCGGCACTGAGGTGCATCGTAATGCCCCACACATTCCGTGCATTTATTGGGATCGATTTCATAAATCTCTAGACCCATATAAATTGCATCATTCGGGCATTCTGGCTCGCATACATCACAGTTGATGCATTCGTCCGTAATCATTAAAGCCATGATTTAGTCGCCAAATTTCATTTGGTCACTCTTTATTCTGAGTACCAGAGGCAATTTTTTTCACAAGCCATTTTTCCACTGATGGGAAAACAAACTTGCTCACATCACCACCCATCGATGCAATTTCACGCACGAAGGTTCCGGAGATGAATTGATATTGATCAGATGGAGTTAAAAACAAAGTTTCAACATCCGGCAATAGATAGCGATTCATACCAGCCATTTGGAACTCGTACTCGAAGTCAGAGACGGCTCGTAAACCACGCACAATCACGCGCGCATTGTGCTCACGCGCAAAATCTTTCAATAAACCAGTAAAGCCCACAACTTTGACATTGGGATAGTGACCAAGAACTTCCTTGGCAATATCAATGCGCTCTTGCAACGTAAAGAATGGGCGCTTGCTACGGCTATCAGCAACACCCACAATCAGCTCCGTGAAGATGCTAGATGCACGACGCACCAAGTCCTCGTGACCACGAGTAAATGGATCAAATGTTCCAGGGTATACGGCTACAGTCATAATATTCCTAAGGCTTTATCAGCTACAGGCAAGAGTTTAGCCTCTTCCACCCCGAAATAGACAAGCTTTTACCTGTCCAGCCTCTAAGTATTTTCCACAATGCCAGTCTGGCAGCAGGGCTTCTATCTCCTCGCGCGGACGACTAGATGGAAATTCGACATAAATACCGCCTCCAGAGGCGTCATCACATACTCTTCCCGCCTCAATCACGGCTCGATCTAGCAAGCTCGAATCCTGAAATGGTGGATCAATAAAAATTAAGTTACTGGAGCGATCTGCTTGTTGCTTCAAAAACTCTAAGCTATCTCGTTGCAATATTTCTACAACCCCAACAGCGGGAGATGACTGCAATAAAGCAAAGTTAGCGTTTAAGTTTGCGTGAGCCTTCTTATCCTTCTCCAGCAAGATCACTAATTGCGCCCCTCTCGAAGCCGCCTCAAAACCCAAAGCGCCAGTACCCGCAAAAAGATCTAAGCAGCGTAAGCCTGATAAATCCTGCCCCAACCAATTAAACAGCGTCTCTCGGATTCTGTCAGTTGTAGGACGCAGGCCCGGCAAATCTAAAACCGTTAGCAGACGACTCCTCCAGTTGCCCCCAATAATCCGAACCTTCTTGGGTGGCTCAGTCTTCAAAGGCTTATTCGCTTTATTGGACTTATTTATTTTTTGCTCCCAATACAACGATTTTCATACGATCCATGGCTAGATATTTTTGGAATGAAGCTTTAACTTGCTCCAATGTCACTGCCTCAACTTGTTTGGTCCAAATATCCATAGTATCGAGAGGTAAATCATTCCAGGCAATGGAAGAAACGTTATCTAATAATTTCCGATTGTTATCTATTCGCAGTGGATAGCCATTGATTAAGTTTGATTTAGCGGCTTCGAGCTCCGCTGGAGTAGGACCCTCAGCAATAAATTGAGCGATAGTGGTGCTCATCACATCTAAAGCTAGGGCAGCTTGATCATTCTTGGTTTGTAGACCAGCTTGAAAAATGCCGTTGTCTTTTCCAGGGGCAAAGTAACTAAATACGCTATAAGCCAAGCCACGTTTCTCGCGAACTTCAGACATTAGGCGAGAGACAAAACCGCCGCCGCCCAAAATGTAGTTGCCAACAAGCAGCGGGAAATAATCAGGATTATTACGGGCTACGGCCGTCATTCCCATGGCTATATGGGCTTGCTGGGAATCAAATGGAATTTGAACCTCTCGTTGAGCTAAATCTTCTATTGGGGAACGCTGCAGATCGGGCAACTTCGCAATAGCTTGGCCAGATTGTGGAATCTGTTTTAACAAAGTCTGCACGATTTCTGCAGCCTGGGTGCGATCCACATCTCCCACAATGCTCACAATCATGCGATCACCGCGATAAAACTGCTTATGAAATTGTTTGAGGTCGTTCGCGTTTACAGAACCAACTGACTGCACTGATGGTGAGTCTGCTAAAGGATAGTTTCCATAAACGGATTTTTTAAAACGTCGCTCTAAAACAAATTCTGGCTTTGTTTCCGCTTCACGCAAGCTCGTGATTGTTCTTTGCTTCTCACGCTCAACGATTTTCGGATTATAGGTGGGCGCACTCAACATGGCTGCAGCTAACTGCACCGCCCTGTCACGCAAGTCTTTTCTGCTGAGGCTGCGAATACGCAGAATTGCTCTCTCACCTCCCACCGATAAACCAATATTGGCGCCCAAATCAGCAATTTCATCGGCTATTTGAGCCTCTGTTAACAAGCCCTTATCGCCTCTAGCGCCATAATTCATAAGGCCTGCAACCATATCAGCCACGCCACTCTTACCAACTGGGTCATAGCGGTCACCTGCATCAATACTGACCTCAATATCAACCATGGGCAATGCTTTAGTCTGGACTAAATAGGCTTGGGCGCCCTTATAGGAATCCAATTTCTCAATCGGCAATATTGCGTAAGCATTACTCAGCAAACCAAAACCCAATAGACAAGCCGAAGTGATTCTCAAGAAGGCATTCATCATTTACCTCCCTTGTCAGCAGATGTACGAGCTTGTGGATCCAAAACAGCAACCGTCAAACCCTCGTCAACCAAATATTTTTTTGCAACTGCCTGGACTTGTTCTGGAGTAATGGTCTGCATTTTCTCCAACATATAGTTAATGTCTTTCCAGGAAAAACCTGCCATTTCAGTACTACCAATTTCCATGGCCTGACCAAAGATAGAGTCTCGCTTATAAATTTGCTCGGACAAAATGCGTACCTTAATGCGCTTTAACTCGGACTCTAAAATCCCTTTTTGTTTAAGTTCTTCCAAGGCCTTGCGAATACTGGCTTGTGCTTGATCAACTGTTTTACCTTTGGCGAGCGTAGCCCCAATCAGAAACAATTCAGGTCCACGAGACACCATGTCGTATCCAACGCCGACATCGTTAACCACTTTCTCTTGTTTCACAAGAACCCGGTTAAGACGGGCATTGTCATAGCCATCGAGTACAGCAGTTAAAAGCTCAAGCGCATAGGGTTCCGGATCATCTAACTTGCCTGGCTCAAGACGGGGAACTTTCCATGCCATTGCCAATTGAGCGTTATCAGCAGGCGCCTTTACTAATACCTGTTTAATTCCTTTTTGTGGTGGCTCGACCTGTGGCTTACGAACTGGTAGCTCGTGTGCGGCGGCAACGCCATAATACTTTTGAACCATCTTATAAATCTGCTGAGGGTCTACGTCACCACTAATTACGACTGTTGCATTATTTGGCGCATACCAACTACGGTACCAATCACGCGCATCTACTGCTTTCATGTTGACCAAATCATTCATCCAGCCAATTACCGGATGACGATAAGGTGAGCTCATAAATGCGGTGGCCATGAGTGATTCATTCAGAAGGCTGCTCGGATTATCTTCAGTACGAAGTCTACGCTCTTCCATGATGACCTGAATTTCTTTCGCAAACTCTGCGTCATCAAAATTGAGATTAGACATGCGATCAGCTT
>ERZ650304.640-NODE-640-length-16626-cov-25.151711_pt1 | contig 16626 bp, 17 predicted proteins | sample MGYA00376240_ERZ650304 | MGnify/ENA primary metagenome ERZ650304 (study PRJEB26733, sample SAMN07839271) | wastewater metagenome | biome: small river; feature: stream; material: water | place: USA: North Carolina | collected 2016-03-01 ...
AAATACAAAGTATATAAATGTTGTTTACACTCCGCAAATTATAGGTATATTTGTATAAATAGTCAAAATTTTGACAGTAAAAAACACTATTAAAATCAATCAAACTATCAATAAAATATGGCAGTTTGAACCAATTTATACAGCACCCTAAAAACGTCTATATACTATATAACGAATTTAAAAACCGATAAAATACGCTGAAATACCAATAAAATATGGATAACTCAAAGAATTTAGAAAATCAAAATTTTGACAACTCTATACTAAATAACCCATTTACCAATAATTTAAAGATAGTAGTTAATAGACTGGAAGATAAAACGACCTACCAAAGTAGTGAAGGAATATTATTGCATAAAGAATATTATTTTGAACGTGAACCATATATTAAACTATATAACAACCCTATACACCGTAAATTAGTAGCTAACCTTTCCAGCAATGCAATTAAACTACTATTTTGGCTTATGTTTAAAATCAAACGTAATCAGGATTATGTTAAAATAGATAAAATAGCATACCTGAAAGAAAATAAGATTAATTCAATCAATACATATAAAGCAGCTATAAAAGAACTTCAAATAAATTTAGTTATTTGCCCGGCAATTTTAAAAGATCACTATTTTATAAATCCGTCTATATTTTTTGCAGGGAATAGAATAAAAAATTACCCTGAAAATGTAGTAATTTATACCCCCAAAAAACCTACAAAATAATACCCTAAAAACGCCACTTTTTAACATATTACCAAAACTACCAATATATACCCCATTTTTACCACTTTTTTGCAACTTTTTGAAAAAAATCTGAAAAAGTTTTGAAATATTATTTTTTCAGTCACATTCACTTATTTTACATAAACCATTGATAATCAATAAATGTTATCTCTGTGACAGACTATGTAACAGACAATGTAACAAGCCTAAGAATAACAGTAACAATAACATTAAAATAATTCCTTACGGAATTACAAAAGTCCCGAACGAAAATCATTTTAAATACCATTTTAGCAACTTTAATTATTAAATGGTATCAATACACTAAAAAGATAAAATAATTAAAATTTGATAGGTTTATGGAAGAATTAAAGCCATTACAAGCGATTATTTAAAACAAAATAACACCAATGTACAGGAAATTGACAATATAAGCCTTTAAATCACTAAAATTACCCTAATTTTTAAACCCGATTTTTAGCAGCAAAAATACACCGAAAAATAGCACTAAATTATACCTCATTTTCACCGTCATTTTTTAGCACCAAACTTAAACGAATTTCATAACCTGACAACTCCAGTATGCGAATGCAATTATCTGTACTTAAATAACGGAACTGTTTTGACTTGTCTCTATTATTTATATAATCTTCATAACTCCACTTCACAAAATTATGAACAGCAGTATAGTTTATGCCATGTAATCCTGCAAATCTTTTATAATCCTTTCCTATTGTATGTAATAATATAACCCTGCATTCAGTTAACAAGTACCTTTTTAACCTATTTACATTTAGTTCATTATTCATTGAAGTACCAAAAGTGAGTATGTGTAATGAATTTGAAAAGGATATGAAGTCACAGAGCACAAAGATAATCATTTATTTTAATCTCAAAGTATTTCACATGATCCGCAGCCAAACAACCTGCAAACTATTAAGCAAACAACCACCAAACACCAGCAACAAAAGCAAACGAAGGCGAAATGCAGACGATATTTAAAAGCAAAACGCACATATATCCGTATAATCTAAGGAAACAGCACACAGATAGCACTCATATAGACAGTAATAGGGGAGGGGAGGAGTTAACACATTTCCTTTTTTATTTCCAATTCCTTTGTAAATTCCTTTTTACAGTTTATTATAGCAAAACAAAGAGGTGTAAAATACTGTCTTATAATTTACATTATGTTAAGTACAGTATTGAATTACAATTATTTAAGCATCCTTTAGTACCCCACCCCCTGTTAATGACGGGGGTAGTTTCTTTCCGGTATGCGCACCCCTATTCTATTCTATTCCAACCTAGCGCACGCAAACATTTACTCACATATACCTAATGATGTATAACTGTAAATGGCTATAAAAAGATAATAATGAATATATGTAAAAATGTGGAAAAGTAAAAATCAATAAAGTATTGCAATACGCAACAAAGTATGTAAATTTACATAACGGTACAATAGTATAACATTTGAGTTTTATTATATGAAAGGTGAAAAAAGGCGGTTATTTAATTACGATACGAAGGTGTACTATGCGCTGAATCACCACAGAGCTGTTTTGGATAGGTTTTCAGGCGGTATTTCAATCACGATGGTATGTAAGGGTATGCGTAAAAAAGGGTACGGATTTTCGTGGTCTAATGGTCAGGCAATGATGCGTAATGGAATACATACTACGAAGAAGGCTAAAGAGGTGAGTGATATGTTATTTGAGGAGTACGGAATATTTATACCCTATATAGAGTTGATTGGATTTAGGGATGTAGTAACCGATAATATTGAAAGCGAGATATGACAATCCGTATAGAAGCAGGTAAAGATGTATTTGAACTCAATTTGGGTTTGGCGAAGTTGTTTCCAAAGTTGGATAGTGCTGAAATGGAGTATGTGGTTCATGTTGCGGACAGTAATGGAATATTTCGTATGCGTAGTGATGCTGATAGAAGATTACTGGCATTGAAGTTATGTGATGGACTGTGGTGGGTAGATAAGCCAACTGTAAAAGGTAAGCGGATATTGGATAAGAAGAATAAAGATGTTGAAGATGCTATCGTATTATATCATAGCGATATAAACAAAAACAAATCATCAAGGATAAACAGGGCAATAAAGGTATTGGAAGATTATTTGGACACACAGTTAGACCTTATTGATTCATTAAAGTCAATAGATGATACCGATGAAAAGGTAAAGGTATATAACGCTACTGCAAAATCAATGAAAGATGAAACGATAAAGATTACATATAAAATGATAAAGGATTTCGAGGAAGAACTTTCTTTTGAGTATGAAGTACCGGATAATATTATTGAGGAAACGAAGGAGAAGGAAACGGTTGAAACGAATACTGCTGACAATGTAGATGTAAATAAATTATAGGATTATGAATATACCAGTAACGTTACCAATTTTTATACATACAGATGAAACAGCTTCATTAAAAAGATTAGGTATTGCTATAGATATAGCAGAATGTGAAGTGCGTGAAATGGTATTCTTTAATATCAACTCAATATCAGCATACACCGATGATAGATATGATTTGCCGTCACCGTTTAGCTATGTACACGCAAATGGTAGTGATTATATCTGTGCGATGAGTATTGATAAGTTAAAACAAAAATTAGGAGTATGACACAAAAGCTAAAGATTTCGATGTTGGAAGCTGAGATAGCGCAGTTAAAGGCTGAACTGTTGACGCAAACAGAAATTGCGAACAACAACAAGGATGCGTATGATGAGATATACGAAAAGAACATCGGCTATACGGTTGAGATAGGCGAGTTGAATCAGCATATTACTAAACTCGCAAAGGAACTCGATGCAGCATTGAGTTATGCAGTACACAAAACACAACAAAAAGACAAGTTTAAGGAAAAATCTGAATTATTAGAGATTGAATTAGAACAGGCACTCGACAGAGTTGAAAGCCGTGCCATTATAATCAATGAAACGTTGACCGAATTAAATGGTATTCCAAATTGGGTACGTTGGATTTTTAAATACATATTTTAATGAAACTAACCGATATACACTTACTGCGAGAGGGCGATACCGTTGTTGTTTACGGCAAGAAAAAGCAGGTAGATGAACGGTCGCTGAATGATACGATAAAGGTAGGCGGTAAGCATCGTTACTATTCAGAGATACAAACGGTTGAGGATTACAAGAACCGTGAGAAACACAACAACTACAAGATGTATAACTTCTTAAATAAATTACCATGATAAAAATATGCAAGTTTCTTGCTGAATTATTTAGCAATAAAACAAAGAAAGAAAACATAGAGCTCAAGGAAAGTCTATCCAAAGCCAAACGTGAACTTGAAAGTGCATACAATAATTGGTCTGAAAGAACGGATATATGGAGGAAGGTTTCAGATGATAAACTAAGCGCAGTAACACACGAAAAAGAACAGGCTTTATTGCGTGAGGGTGAGTTAATAGATCAAATTAAGAATTTAAACGAAACAATTTTAAAGTTACAAAGTGTAAAATCAAAAACAAAATGATAAAAATTCATCGTTCAAAAGACAAACAGTTCTACGTTTCCTATCACGGAAAGAACAATCAGGTATTGGTATGTACTGAAACTGTAAAGACAAAACAGTCTGCTATTAAAAACATCAAAGCGATGGCGGGATTATTTAGGGTTGATAGTAAAACGGTTTTATTGGTACAAGATTGCACCGGTAAGACACAAAAGGAGATTGCACTTTGATAAACTATATACAGGATGACAGAAATTCGCAATTCGCAAATCGAGAATATAAAGATTTCAGAAGGTGTGTATGTTGTTTCTGAAGAAAAGTTCTACGAAGTATTCAACGCAAGGCGAGAATCTGTATCAATTTTAAGGTATGGAGTTGTTGAACGTGAAGAATTATTAAGAAAAGCGAAAGATGGCAAAGAAAGAGGAACAATTATCAAAGGCGGTTAGCAAGTATCTGAAAATACAATATCCTGATGTGGTTTTCACTTGCGATGCGAGTGGAGTAAGGCTTACGATGGGACAAGCTACGGCACTAAAAGCACAAAGGTCGGTACATAAAATACCTGACATGATAATTCTTAAACCAAACGCAGAATATCACGGATTGATATTGGAGTTAAAATCAGAAGATAGTAGTCCGTATTTAAAAGACGGCAGTTTGAGTAAAGGGCAACATATTCAGGAACAGAATCAAACATTAACCACACTATTAAATATCGGCTACTACGCAGTATTCGCAGTTGGGTTTGATAATGCAAAAAAGATTATTGACGATTACATGAATTTATAATTAAACACAAATAAAATGCAAAAGTTTTCAGGAAAAATCACTCACATCTTTCAAATCGAAGAACGTGGCGAGTACAAATCAATTAAATTCCGTGTGGAAGAAATCACGGCAGACCAATATCCAGAAGCGTGTACATTCACGAAGTCGGCAAAAGGTGAAAGCCAAAAATGGGTGGACAGTTTTACAAAAGACTACTCTGTTGGTGATACTGTTGAAGTTGAGTACAAGCTAAAATCTGTTGTTTATAACGACAAGAAAACGGGCGAAGAAAAAACTTTCAATGATGTGGTTGCCGGTAAAACAACTAAGGCAGGTGTATCTACGAAGAAACCCGAAAGTGTTTCACAGGAAACATTTAATAAGGTTGCCGATGCGAATGGATTAGTACAAGAACCGTTACCTGGTGAAGTGGACACGGAATTACCTTTTTGATGTATGAATATAATATACGCCATATTGTTCGCAACGGTTACATTTTTGTACGTGCTATTTTTTTGCACACTCGGAATTGCGGTTATATACACAGTATATCTAATTTTAAAGTAGTCAGTATAAATTATTAATCCACAATAGCAAAAAGGGGATAAAATGAAGAAAGCACCACAACAGCAAACACCACCACCACAGGTTGAAATGTCACGCAATGATTTTCGCCTGATGGTGGCAAAAGAGAAGATGTTAAATGGAAAGAATTTCGAGGACTGTACACGCATGGAATTATTTGAAATGCTGATGTCTTTGATTAAGCAAATCCGTGAAATGCACATTGAGAAAAAGAAAGCCGAAGATGCGAAACTGAAAAACAGGATTAAGTCGTGGTGGAATAAACTGAAAGTAAAAATCACGGCAAAATTAAGAACGAAACAAAGCGCATAAGTGATAATCAAAAACCCTATAAACGAGATATTCACACCAAACTCTTTGGAATCCATTAAGGATATTACAAAGCGGTACATGGACACACTCGAACAGCATGGGTATATGCCAAAGCCTAATCTGATTAAACATAAAAGGATTACGCTACCACAGTCATTACAACATTTAAAAACAAAAGAAGAACGTGAAGAACGTCAGCTTGAATATTTCAGAAGATGGAAGAATGGACACGATGCGCTCAACGGCACAATGTATTCTTACTTTAACTACACGAGTATTTTAGACAGAGCAGGTGGTGGTGGAAAAAGACCTGAATACCGTGAGTACACCAATAAAACATTTGAATTAATTGAAAGTTGCCTTTATGGTAACAGCAATTACTTTGGCGACAACAGAGGACAAGGGATTATATGGTTGAGTAAGCGAGGGTTGGGAAAATCAGCAGAATTAGGTCACGCAATGAATACCGTTATCAGCGTAAACAAAGAAGTGACTGCTTTGCTTACATCAAAAGATGAAGCTGCGAGTGATTCATTTCTGCAACAGAAAGTAAAGTTTAATTTCTACCGTTATCCGAGTTACCTAAGATACTCCGAGATAGAGAATAATCGTGGCGTTTATCACGTAGGAAAAAAGACAAAAGACAAAGACGGAAATACAATCATATTAGGAAACGATAGCCGTATTGTCAGCCGTGCGCCTACACCTGAATCGTTAGAGGGTTACGGTGCAAGGATTTGGGGACATGATGAATCCGGTAAAACAAAAAACCTTTTACAGTTAGTTGACAACACACTACCTGCATTAAACGGAAAGGATGGCATTACAAGGGTAGGTGTACCTATTTTGACAGGTGTGGCAGGTGACTTTGATAAGTTCGGGCAAGATTACATTGATCTTTGGGATAAGGCAGAAACAAGAGATTTGATACGGTGGTTTGTACCGGCATTCGCAGGTATGCACGTTGACGATTATGGTAATGAGGATATTGAAAAAGCAGTATTCGAGATTATGACGAAACGTTATAAGTTGTTTCAGTACAATAACGACCAACAGTTAGCAGAGGAAATGCAGAAGTTTCCATTAACACCCGAAGAAGCACTACAAAGCACCGGCACATCAATATTCAACAAGACAAAACTATCTCACCAATCAAAGGTACTCGCATCTAATGATAATTATATGCGTGAGGGTGAGTTGAATTGGGATGATAACCGAAAAAATATAACATTCTTTCCCAAAAAAGGCGGTAAGATAAAGTTTATTGAAACACCGCAACGTGAAAGTATCACATCTGCAATATACATAGCATTTGTAGATGCATACGGTATTCAACAAAAGCAGACCATTGGCTCAAAAGGTGCAATGTATGTATTCAAGCGAAAAGTCAAAATGAATGACTTTGAGAAAGAGCAGTTATTCACGCAGTTACAGGATGCAGTTACATTAAAACAGAAATTGGATATTCATTTACGCATGGGTTACTTACCTGTATGTGAGTACATAGACAATCCTGATGATCCGAGAACATTTGCGGAATACTGTTCACGAATTTGCACCTGGTATAATTGTAAGGCATTAGTAGAACGAGAACCGTCACCGATACACATTTGGTTTTTGGATAACGCCAAACATTTAATGCAACGTAAGCCATTAAAGGCATCTGATGTAAACATTGACTTTAAGGAATACGGATTAAAGGTGGATGAATACTGGAAAGACCACCGCAGAAGTTTTCTACAACAGTACGTTGAGGATTACTCAGACAGAATCTACTTTCCAAATCTTGTATTGGATATGACAAGGTACGATGATACAGTACAGACAAAGAAATTAGATAGTGTGGATGCATTGGGTGGTTGCCTGATACACGACAGTCAGAAAAGATTATTGGGCGACAATATAGTTAAGCCGACAGGTATGGTACAAAAGTTATTTGGGTTTACGAGAGAAAATAATAGGTTTAAAAAAACATAATAACATGGTAGTAAAAACAAGAAGCGGTAGCGAGATTAGACTATGTAATGACTGCGAAGTTAATTACAATATCACCGATGGCATACACGCTATATGTATGACACCGATGTTTGCAGGTCAAACGTCTAAATTTTACTCTTATGCGGAACATAGTTGTCATATATTTGACTACATAACAGAAAATTTGGAGGAAATATTCACAGAGTTAAGTAAAAACAACCCTGAAATGTCTGATACAAGGAAGTCAATATTTGACTTATCAAAAAAAGACATTCTACTGTACTCTTTAATCAGTTACATGGCGCACCCATTCCTTTTTGCTACCATTGGGAATTACACAAGTTTCATAAGAAACAGGTCACACATATTGTCTGCATTTTTGCGAGGTATCGGTCATAACTATAAGGTGCATGGCGGAGAAGAAAATAACCCATGCTACTACAAGGCAAAGGGCATTATTGAATATGCCGACAAGCAGATAACAAAAGAGGTTATTGATGAAAACTATTACAATAAAGACGCACGATATATGTATTACGAACCGAAAGATGTTGTGCAAATGTTTATAAGTAGATTCAATCAGGTAGCACCATTTAAGCTGTATCTTTTGAACAAAAGCGTGGCTACTGAAACTTTGAACTATTACTTGCCAAAGATTAAAATGGCTTAATTTAGTGTAAATTTTAATGTGTGGCTCAAGAGGTTGATAAAAAAATCAATACGGAAGATTATTATAAAGATTGGATAAGACGGCTGATGAAGCAGTCTATTGACAGACACTCCATACTTAAAAGCCAAATGTCATTATGCTATGATTACTTTCACGGCACACAGGGCGACACAGGATTTACAGATTTATTTAGCGGTTACGATATTCAGGTTGGCGATAACAAACTGACAACGCCAGTTGTCTACATGAATCTTAATAAAATCAAAACCAAAGTGAATACACTTATTGGTGATTTAATTGATTTAGGATTTGAAGCGAGTGCTAATGCGGTAAACAAGGAAGCAAAAACACGAAAGCAAGATTACAAATTAAAGGTGTTGGCAGATATGTCAATCAAGCCATTAATGGATTCGGCTGCGGAAGAAAGCGGTATCAATATCGCAAGTGAAGTAGAAGACGATGAGGATATAAAGGAAAAGTTAGAAAACTACAAAGACATATCAGAACGTGCCATTGAAGCGTGTTTGAGATATACCGTTGAGTATTGGAGTTACAGATACCTTAGGTTGCAGTTTCTATTAGATGCGGTGGTTGCCGGTGAGTGCCATGCACGTACAAGTATTATAAACGGTATGCCTAAAATTTCAAGGGTACAACCGTTAAACACTTTTTATCCACGTAATGTTAATGATGATGATTTTCTGTCTAAGACGCAAGGCATTGGCGAGGTTTACTATGCAGATGTACGTGAAGTAACTGAAAGATTTAAACTGAAAAGTGAAGATGTTGCAGAAATGCAGGAACGTTTAAAAAACAATGTATCATCTTCAAATGGTGAGTATTACGTGGAGTTTGATAATCAAAAATTCTTTGAACCATACGAAACAGGACAGGCAAGGGTATTGGTATCATCTTGGGAATGGGTAGATATTGAGAAGGTGGCAGGTGTAGAAGCGGTGTACGAAAATGGATTAGAAACATTTGAAGTATTAGTAGGTGAAGAAGCAACAAAAAAGGTTGACAAACGTAAGTACGCTGATGCAGTATCATTCAAGGTGGTACGCAAAGAAAGAAATGTATTAAAGAAAGCAACTTTGATTGCTGATAAGTACCTTGTGGAATACGGAAACGTTGAGAACCAACCAACATTCTATACTGACTACGGACACACTACAACTTCAATCACATCATACAGACCTTTGTATATTAATGGACAAAGCAAGTCTATGGTTATGGACATCATGCAAACGCAGGATTTCATTAACTACCTATGGACAAAAGTGCAATTAGAAATTACAAAGTCTAATGGTAGTGTTACGAGAATTGATACATCAAGATTGCCGAAAGAATGGGGTGACGGACAGTCGGCTATTAATACAATGTTCCATTATTTAAAAGGGCATGGTGTTGAATTTTATAACTCTCAACAGAATGAAGGTGCGCCAATACAGGGCGGTGGTGCAAGTAATACTACCGATAGCGGTTTAGGTAATACCATTGCAGGGTTAATGAACCTGATGTCGTTTACTGATAATGAAATGAAAAGCATTAGCGGTATGAATGACGCACGGCAAGGTGTTATTCAATCTGCAAACCAGTTGAACGGTGTAACTGAAATGGCTATTGCGCAGAGTGCAAAATCATCAAAAGGATTTTATAGTGGATTCTTTATGTTTGAAAGTAAGGTGCTTACCAAACACGCACAGCATATTCGTATCTCATGGAAGAATAACCCTGACAGATGGCGAGATATTATCGGTGACTTGTATATTGACTTCTTAGAAATGGATGAAGATATTGCTGATGATGAGCATGAGATAGTTGTTAGAAATCAGGTCATGCCACGTAGCGTTCTTGAAAAGTATATCGTTGCCGGATTACAACATAATCTACCACTACACGAAGGATTGGAATTGGAAATGAGTTCACAAGAGGACATTAAAGGTGCGGTTGTTGACTATATAGCTATAATGAAGAAGAAAGAAAAAGAGCAACAGGCACAACAGATGCAAATGCAACAGATGCAACAACAAGCAATGTTGGCAAACACACAGGCACAGGCACAGGCAGGACAGCAGACACAACAGGCTATTACGGAACGTGAACGTGAGAAAACGCAGTACAAAGGCAATGTGGATTTGCAGAAAACGGCAATGAAGGAAGATACAAAGAAGGCACTAAGTAAAGAGAAATTAGTATGATATACGGAAACACAGGCGCAGGACTTGTAGATGTGGATGTACCACAAAGTCCGTTATACCAACAGGCATTACCAAACTTACGTGATGTTAGTGCTGCTGCATGGGGATTGCCTTCATTAGACGATATATCTGTTCCTGATATTACCACAGAAAAAGACATACAAACAGATACTGATTTAACACAAAAATACTTTGACTTAGCAACCAAACTGAAAGATTATGCAGTAAAAGGTCGTTCCGTTGGTATAGATGTAACGAAGCCAAAGAACAATCCTACACACTTACAGTTCTCGCAGGAGTGGAATAAAATGTATCAGGAGTTTTTACAGACTGGCAAGGAATTGAAAAGAGGAAAAGAGAATATAGCACAATTAAATAAGTTTCAGTCAAATCCAAATTCCATTGTAGGTAGTGTACCACAAGGTCAGGTTATGACAGATGAAACCTTATCTAAATACTCAATGGAAAGTCCGTTTGCAGATATTAAGCCAGTTATTAAAGGTTATCAATCTTTAAGAATATACGACCAACCATCTTATGATAAGTTTATGGCAAAGTGGAAAGCTGACATAGCGCAGGTGGATAATGAAGCTGAAATATATAAAGCACAGAAGCCTGAATTAGCAGACCAAATTGATGCGAAAGCAGAAGAGGCAAAAATGGCGATGTTCCCACCTAATGTAGACCCACGTTTCTATGCTAAGTTGGAACAGGATATGACTATGCATAAAAACCAAATGGCTAACAAATGGGCAAATACAGGTATTGCAAGAGAAGTACTTGAATTTAGAAAAGAACAGAAAAAACTTATTGAAGGTCAGTTTAAAGAGCAGGTTAAGAAACTTTATGATGAGGGTGGTGATGACGAAAGCACATTCGGTACAATAGAAACTGATAATTCTGGTAAAATCAAGTTTACACCTGAAACGGTTTATTCAAGAAAAGCAGGAGAAGTAAAAGGCGTTCAAGTTGCTGGTGGTGCAAAAGAAAATGACAGGTTATTTATTGTAAAACAAAAAGACGGAAGCATAAAAACATATAACATGAGCAATCCTGTTCAGGCACGACAGTTTGAATCTAAATACTCTAAAGGGCATTCATATAATGAGAATTTAGTAAAATCAGCATTGGGTGTTAGTGATTTTAATTACGATAACAATAACGAAATAGTTGATATTACTAAAGATTATACAGTTGCGCCAGTTGGTAAGTCTAAAGTAGAAAAAGAAACTACAAAAAAGGCTAAAGAATATAAGGCAACAACAAGGAGATTTAAGGGTGTACCACAAGGCGGTTTCTAATAAAATAAAATATGGCTAACGAAATATACAATTTCTTAAAGCAAAATAACCTTACACAAAAGAGTGAGCAGGATTTTATTAAAGAGTATTCAAATCCTGATAAGGCAAAAGAATTGCATGGATTCTTACAACAGAATAATCTTACAAAGAAAGATTCCGCACAGTTTTATAATGAATACTTTAAGCCACAAACCATACAACAACCAACACAAACTACAACCAACGGTATTGGTGTATTAAAAAAACAATTACCATTCAAAGCGGTAACGGATTTTAACCAATCAATAGTAGATAAGGTAGTTCCAAATAAGAATATTGAAAACAATCCTATTGTTGGTATTGATACTCCAATGGAAATCAAAAAGCCGAAAACACAAACGGTTTACAGAAGTAACACTTACAAGGAGGAAGTTCCAATTAAAACATCTGCATACGATGTGGCGAATGCCATGTCAACAGAGCAGTTGTTATCTGCAAATAACGATGTATTTAAAGGTGTGGTAAGTCAGGCGAATGGAGATACAGGATTAGATGAATTTAATCAGCAGTCAGATAAGAATAATAATATTCAAGCTTTCAATCGTGAAAACGAATTATATAACGTAAGGGTAAAAACACTTAAAGAACGCGCCAGTCAATTAGAACGTGTTTTAGGAAGTAAATACCAAACGCCTGATTTTATGGAACAGGTGAAATCACAGATGGCTACCGTAAAACAGAAGTCAGAACAATACAATGCTTATGTGCAGAGCCGTTCAAAAGAGGTGATTGCATTACAAACAGAATTGGAAGCCATAGTTGAGCAAGGAAAAGCAGGTACGCAACCGATAGAGGTATTGAAACCTGCGTATGATGCGAAGAAAGCACAGTTATACGCAATACAGCGTGACGATGAGCAGAAACGTAGTGAGATTGAGCAATTACAAAACGATTTTAACGGAAAGTTAGACGACCCTGATTTTGCACTATACACACAGATATACGATAAGATAAATGAATTATCAGGTGAGCAACAGGGTTTAATTTCAAAACCTGAATTTGCAGAGTATCGTAAATTATTGGATGAAGGCGACAAGGCACAAGCCAAGAAAGATGCGATGAAAAAAGCATATCAAAGTAAAGGTATTTTAGGAAAGGCGAGTGATATCATGGGTGCGTTATCTCAATTAAGTCCTGTTGTAATGGTAGAGAATTTGATTACAGGAGAATCCGATAAAACATTCACGGGTGCAAAGGTTGCAGATGAAGGTGATAAGCTATTAGGCAGAACATTAAAGGCATTGGCATCTGTACCAAAGATGTTAGACATTTCAAATCCCATTGGTGATGAAAACAAGTACGATGTATTTGATAAAATGTTCGACCAGGCAATCTACGCAAGTAAAAAACGTGATATACTGAATCCTACCGCTACTGACGTGCAACGTGACATTATACAGAAGTACGCTGATGTGGATGGGTATAAAGTGATGTTGGATGAGAATGGTACGCCAACAAGTGATGTTCGTGATTCAAAATTCTATAAGGTAAACGAAAAGATACAGAAAGAGATATTTGACAAGTACAGGCAGAATCCAAGTGCATACGAAACACAAAGCGACTTTGGTGCATCTACATTAGCCACTAAAGCGACACCTACAATCCTTGATATGGGTACAATGATGGCAACGGCAATGCTTACAGGTGGAACGACAGGACTTGTGGCAGGTGCAGGTACGGCAGGAACGGTATCAACAGCAACAACGATAGGTGTTTCTGCAGCGCAGATGTATGGTGATATGTACGAAAGCGGATTAAATGCAGGACTTACACCACAGGAAGCTAATGACTTTGCCACACTAACGTCAATAATGACAGGTATGGTTACTTTGGTGAATCCAATGGAAGCCAATATCGTTAAAGGAACGGCAAGTAAAAGTATCGGTAAATTTATATCAAACAGCATATCCAAAGCAGATGTGCAGTTAATCCGTTCAGGCGAAATGTCAATAGGACAATACGCTAAACGCATGGCTAAAGAAGGTGTAAAGAATACGTTTGGAGAAAATTTAGAGGAATTGGTACTTGAACCGGCAGTACAACGTGCCACAGAAACATACTACAATACAAAAGCACAGAAGAACGGACAGCAAGGATTTGAAGATTTAAACAAACCATTCTTTGACACTAAGCAGACGATAGAAACCGCCATGATCACATCTATGACGAGTTTACTAATGACACCTATTGAAGTTGCCAATTCTGTACCCGAACAACGCAAGATAGCGTTACAGAACGCACTTGATAATCCACAGGCATTTATTGATTTAAGAAATTCAATGCTTAACGATGGCGATGTATCACAAGAGAAATTTGATTATGAAGTAAAGGCATTTGAAGAAATATCTAAACAGTACAATGCGGTTAAGCCGACAGTAAAAGAAGATTTGCACGATGATTTAGCGGAGTTACTGTTAAAGAAGTACACGCTGAAGAATACGATGTCGCAGGTGAATGACGAAGTGCTGAATAAGAAGAACCAGTTATTGTTAGACGATATTAATAAGCGGTTAGAAGAAGTTGCGGATGGCACATACAATAAAGGCAAGGAAAAGGCATTGAGCAATATTGCCAATCCGAATACATTGATTGAAGAAGATAAGATTGCAACTTATAATGGTGCAGAAGTTACGATACTTGACGACCTTGCAGATGGAGAAGTAGTGATAAACACTAATAATCCTGAAATTGGTGATGATGGAATTATTACAGTAGAGAAATCTACATTAACAGATGTAAGGAATAAGCCAAAGGATATTGAGCAGTTGCAAATTACAAGTGCAGTTGTCAATATTAACGGCAAGGAGTACGAGGGTAAGAACCACGCAGAAGCGATACTGAAAGCACAGGCAGATGGACAGGATATTTCACAAGTTGACAGACAGGCGGAAGGGTTATTTAAGTTGTCAGATGGTACGATTATTAATCGTGAACAAGCGAAACAACAGTTCGGACAAGACCGTTCTGAATTGATTATACCACAAGATGAAGCATCTAATCAGGCGAATGTAGAGTACAAAAGAATACAAGATGAGCAAAAGAATACAGTTACACCAGTTGAACCTGTTAACGCAGGGCAAGAACTCAATAACAGCACAGGAATATCAGAAGTTAATGGGAACGGTGGAGAAATTCAACAAGGCGATGGAATCGGAGAAACAACCATGCCCGACCAAACAGAAGTTCCAGCGGTTGAACAAGAAGTAGTTTCACCTGTTTCCAAAATGGAAACAACTGAAAACCCTGCACTGAAAGATGTGGAGAGTACGAGTAAGGCGTTGGAAGGGTTAGATAAAACTTTGGATGCTATTTCAGATTACGATTTTTCTGAATACAAATTTCTGGAAGATGTTTCAAAAGCATACCACAAAGCAAAAGCAGACGGCAGTAATCCTGAACTCGTAAGAGCAGTAGAAGATGCACTCAAACCTGCACCCGAAGTCAGTAAGCCTGTATCAGAGGTTTTAAGTGAGAAAGAACAAAAAAAGAAAGAATACAAAGAATCTAAACAACAAACACCTATCCAACAATCAGGTGAAGTAGGTAGTGTTGGTGTAGGGGGAGATAAATTTATAAATACAGACAAGTTAAATTTATCAACTGATAAGAGAGGTAATACGCAAATTGAATTAAAAAAAGTACAGCCAACATCTTCTTTAATGATGGAGTATAATAATGCAAGAAATGAAGCATCTAAAATTAGCAATAAAGCACAGGTAGAATATGATAATGGGAATGATAAAGAAGGTGATGTTTTAATGCAAGAGTATAAACAAAAAATCAATGAATCTGAAAGCATTATAAGAGGGACAACAGCATCTACAAGTTCTAAAATAGAGTTACAAGATATTTTGCCTAAAGAATTTATTGACAAATACCCAAATCTAAAAAATATTGAAGTAAAATCTTCTGATGTTTCTTTTGGCAGCAAAGGGCATTATAATAAAGATACAAATACACTTCACGTTATAACTAAAGGAGAATCATTTGAACATACCATATCTCACGAAATAGGACATTTGTTATGGGATAAGGTATTGACAGAAGAACAAAAAAAGTTATTTTCAAATGATATGCCTTTGACAGAACATGGTAAAAAAGTTTTAGAAAACAAAGAAACAAATTACCAAGAAACGTATGGTGGCAAAAAAGTGCATAATGAAGAAGATTTTGCAGAATTGTTTGCAGAAAATAAAGGCAATTTAGAAAAGACTATTGCAGTAAAAGAATCACGTATATTTGAGAATGGAAGCAGAATAGATGAAGACGGAAATAGTATTCCCGAACAAATGTATTTAGACTTAAAAGAAAAAGTAAAAGCATTAAGGGCAAAAGGAAATTTAAAAGAGATTGAACGTATAAATAAAGCTCCAAAGCAATATTATACAGAACTTAATAGTAAGCGTTCAAAAAATGCTAATATATTTAGTAAAAAAGAGGAAACTAAAGATAAAAGTGGAGATGAAGAATTAAAAAATGTAGTCAAAACTACCACCGAAGATAACAATCAAGGATTTCAACAAGGAGATGGACAAAATGTGTCCAACGAAAACGAAG
>ERZ650304.641-NODE-641-length-16625-cov-4.399698_pt1 | contig 16625 bp, 15 predicted proteins | sample MGYA00376240_ERZ650304 | MGnify/ENA primary metagenome ERZ650304 (study PRJEB26733, sample SAMN07839271) | wastewater metagenome | biome: small river; feature: stream; material: water | place: USA: North Carolina | collected 2016-03-01 ...
ATTTTAGTAAGCATTTTAGTACGTCGGCTGCATAGCAGTTTGGCCGGAAAAATTAACGGACTTACGTTAATTCCTGAGAAGGATAAAAAAGCCAACTTTGATGCCTTAGCCCTTGAAATCACAAACAATCTATCTGATTTTAAAAGGGTTTGGAAACCTGTAAATTCTTGTTGTTGGAGCGTTAAAACCTTGGCTGAATTAGGCTCATTATAATGGACTTTAAACAGCTTTTACGAAATGTGCAAAATCTCAGGAATGCTTTAGAAACGGGCATTCCTGATGCTTTATTGGCCACTGCAACCGACACAACGAGCCAAATTAAAAACCGCTCTCAGTCGGGAATCTTTGTCGATGCACAAGAGGGCAATACGGTAGATTATTCTGAAAACCCTATGCTTACGTATTACTGGTATGACCTTGCTTTAAATCAACGAGGGCGGGATTATATCAAAAAAAACAGGAAAGGAACATGGGGGCGTTTTCGGGAGGCTCAAGGGCTTGAAGGTGAAAATGTAAATTTAAGCTATACGGGGCGTTTTTGGTCCTCACTCTTACCGGGCAGAGTGCTAAGGGTTGCCAATACCTTTACGGTTGAGGTTTCTGTAAATGATTCAGAGGTACAGGAATATGCAGGTGATTTAGTGGCTAGGTATGGTAACTTTTACGATCCTACGATACAGGAGGCACAAGAGGCAAGTAATGTATTAGTCGAGCAATTAGAACGCATAGTTAAGCAATACTTATGATACACGATGTTATAGATGTTTGGCTAACGGTTCTCAATCCGCTAAAACAGGCCGAATTGCTTACAGCCGTATACGGCCTTGTCCGTACTGGCAAAATACAGGTTGACGAAAAGGTTTATAATGTACCTAAGTTGTTAACCTCTCCTGAATTTGAGGAATGTTCAAGCCTGGATGAAGGGTTACTATTAAATAGTAACGAACGGGCTGTAATCTTTGTACAGGGAGAAAGAGCAGTTAGGCAGCCAGCAAGAAGCTTTAGAAAATATGCCAGCAACATACGGGTTGTTGTATGGTATGACGAAAGCAAATTCTTTACGACCAATAAAGTAAATCTGTCAGGGGCTTTTTTAGTTCGCTTGCTTGATTTATTAGAGGCCGGTAAACCTGGAATTCATGGGGCATATACGAACATTGAGTTTAGTAATGCAAGCATTGTTGAGGGTTGGACAGCCTTTAATGGGTACAACTTTATCGAAGAAACGGGTTATCTTAGAGAGCCTTATAGAGCTTTTGTAATTGAAGGAACATTAACTTTTTATCTTAATAAATATGATTGTCAAGACCCTATTACTATTGTGTCTAGTTCTGGTAATTGTTGAAGTCCTATTTTTCCCAGGAATAACCGGGCCAATTACCCCAATTGCTGACGTACTATATGGTACGCAATACGGCATTATAGGTTTTACCTACGTTTGTATTCTTACGCAACCTGGACAAATTTTGTCAGGTTGGCGGGATTGGCTAGAATGGCAGTACACATTGTTTTTTACCCAAAAAGCCTTAGAAAAAAAACAAAATGTAGCTGATTATTTAGCCAGTTATCGTTGGGTTCTAAAACCTATTTTAACTTGTGAATTATGTGTTTCGGGGCAGCTTGGTTTATGGCTTTACCCTTTTTGTAGTAAAATAGGATATTCGTTTAGTGGACATTTAGCGGCTATTTGTTCAGGGATTTTAACAGCTTATTTACTTGCCTATTTATGGAGTCACAAGAAACAGAATTAGAGGACTTATTTTCTCCCTGGGAGGCTGTAATTATCCTGCCTCCAAACGTTCAGGAATTTACAGCCAAAGGACGTAACTTTTTTGTTAATCGCGATCCAGAACGTTTAACGATTGATTTCTATGAGCATTATGAACAGTTCTGTATGGAGATTTCTTTTGTTATGACTCCTGATGATTTGTTTAATGCGATTGGTAAGGTTCAGGAAATGTTAGTAAACGATCAGCGCGTAAAAGCTATTACGGATTTAGAAAATATAAAGAAATCTGTAGCAGCCAATTCGCCTAAACGAATGACAATCGCGCTTTTTATGTGTACGCTTTTTATTCTGGAAGAGGGTGAAGACATTAAACAACCTTGGAACTTAGAACGCGCAAAATCCAAAATTGCGGCCTGGAAAGCGGAGGGTATTGGAATGGGTTTTTTTTCGGCTTTTGCTTTCAGCTTAGTAGCCGGGTTCAAAGAACGCTTCATTTCTATTTCAGAGGAATATTCGCAAATGTCGGAAATATCCCAACGAATGTTAGAAATGATAGATTCGATGCCTATTTAATGAGTTTAGACAAGTACTTTAACCTTGTCTTACATGAATACCGGCAACGATGGCAGAAAGTATTTTTTCTATTGCGCGAATCGGGAACAGTTGAAGAATTGCGCCGAATGACAGTAATAGAATTCTTTACGCTGTGGGAAACATACAAGCAACACAATAAGGAAATTTCAGACGTTTATGGCAGACGTTAAAACTGATTGGGCATTAGACACCAACGTTTTAGAGGTTCTTGATAATGTCCTTGACAAAGGAAAAAGGGTTGATACGGTTCTTGATAAAATTCAGAATTCAGACCCTTTTACCAGTATGGCAGGAGATACAGATAAAGCATCTCAGAAGCTTGGAGAACTTATAGGCAAATACGATAAGTTAATTAACCATTTTAGAGGGCTTAAGCCTGAAAAGGCACAGCTTGTAAAAATCCAAAACGAACTTATTGCAAAGGAAAAGGAATTTCTTAAAACGGCTAAGTATGATGAATATATAAGGCAGCTTAAGCAAATCGAGGAACGCATAAAGGAAATTAACGAGCAAAAGAAACAGGCGAGTAATCGAGCAAAAGATTTAGGCAACTCCTTTAAATTCATGGGTATAAGCCTAAACAGAGCGTTTCAGGTTACGGGAATCCTTTTTCTAATTAATAAGCTTGTTGATTTGGGTAAAAAGATAATTGATGTAACAGGGTTAACCCAAAATTTTACGAATCAATTTACAAGGCAATTCGATGGGAACCGAAAAGCAGCAGAGGCATACGTTAATGAAATACAAGGTTTAGCAGATCGTACCAATTTACTTTTTGACCAAGTAGCAGAAGGAGCGGCCAAACTTGGCAGTAGGGGAATTAGGCCAACAATTGATGAATTAACAAGGCTAGGAGATGTATCGAATTTCATTCAAAAAGATTTTGACCAATTGTACGAAGCGATCCTAGATATTAATAATTCAGAACGTTGGAAAGAATTAGGTTTTGCAGTTGAAACAGTTGGCAATAAAGTAAAATTGGCCTATGGAGATAAATTTAAGGTTGAAACAGATAGGACCGTAGAAGGTATTTATAAATCAATCTTAGCTCTATCTAAACTTAAAGAAGTACAGGGATCAACAGCCGAAGCGGGAAAAACGCTAACCGGGCGAATGTCAACCCTTACAGATACGTTTACCGGATTTTTCAGGAAAATTGGAGACAATAACACTATTGTTTTGAGTAGGATCATTGACTACCTGACAAAATTCTTACAAGTAGCAACAGAAGTTGTTGATGTTATTGATCCTGCAATTACGTTATTAACCGCTTCGTTTGGAACACTTTTCACGGCTGTAGGTGATTTAATTAATCACTTTGGACAGTTCAACTCAAAGGCTAATGAAACAGCTACAGTTGGGCAAAAAATCGGATTTGTATTTACCAAATTTGTTGCTGTTCCTTTGACAGCTATTGTATTAACTATTTCAGGTGTTATTGAAGGGTTTACGCTTCTTTTTCAATACATGCAACTTGCAAAAGCAAAGCTTACAGGTAATGAAGGTTTAGCGGCTCAGATTAACAAAGAAATGGAAGAAACAAAAAACAATTTGGCCGAAATTAGAGCGCAGGGGAAAGCAAACTTTGACCAGTTATTACAAGATTTTGATGATTATATTAAAGAGGATAATGCAAGAAGAGAACAAGAGAAAAAACGCAGAAAGCAGCAACAGGCAGAACTTGAAGCAGTATTAAATAATACAAAACCTCCTAAGCCTGTAGAAGAATCTGATGCAGACAAAAAGAAGCGGGAAAAACAAGAAGCTGACTTTCTAAATGCTTTATTAGAAGCTAAGAAAAATTACGAAGAGGAAATAAAAAGGCTTGAAACAGAAAACAGAAAAGAGCTTTTAGAACAGTTTGATAAAGATTCAATTAGCTATTTGAATGCTAAGAAAAAAGCTGATTTGGAGTTAATTCAAGCCGAACAAGATAAATTACTTGAGCTAAAACGGTTAAGAGAGGGAACAGCCTTTTACAATGACAAAACAAAGAAAACCGAAATACGGCCAAACCAAAACACTACACTAAATGCTTCTGATTTGGAGCTTTTTAACGCTAGGAGAAGGGTTATAGAGCAGAACTACGATAAAGATTTAATAAAATTAATGGGAGATAAGTCTCTTGAAGAACTTGAATTACTTCGTGATAGTAACGAAAAAGAATTCGAGATTGAGCGGCTTAAATGGCAAAATAAAATAGACATTGCCAAGCGTGGTACAACACTATATGAATTGCTTATACAGGCACGAAATAGGAGCCTGGAAAAGCTAACGTTAAATCAATCTCTTAACGCCTTAGATTCACGTGAGGAGGATAGGAATATTGATGTATTTAACTACTATTCTGATTTACGGCAAGCAGGATTGATAAAACTAAAAGATTTTGAGGCACAAATTGAAGAGGAACGGTTAAAAACTGCTTTGATATTTGCCCAACGTCGTTTGGCCTTACTTGAAGCTTTTGGAGATAAAGAAGACAAGCAAGTACAGAAGCAAATTAAACAGCTTAAAGGAGCGATTAACGAAATTCAAAATACGCAAAAAACAATTGAGGAAAACAAAACGCAAAATACCGGATTCGTTGATTTGCTTCTAGGTAATGAAAGTGATAATGAAGACATTGAAAATAAAGTCAATTTCTTACGCGATCAACTTTCAGGATTCTTTGATTTTGAGACAGAGCTAACACAAGCCAGGGTAGATAAATACGACAAGTTGATTGAGGCAAAGAAACAGGAGATTGATAAAGAAGCGGAACTAAACAAACAGGGTTTAGCCAACAATTACGCCTTACGGCAACAGGAGTTAGCACAGTTACAAAAAGATCGTGAGCAGGCATTAAAAGCAAATAGAGCCTATCAAACCTCACAAAATGTAATTGAATCGCTAAATCAATCAACAAGCCTTGTTAGTGCGGCTGCAAACATTTTTAAGTTTAGCACAGCAACAACCGGGCCTTTAGGGGTCGGCATTGCAGCCGCTTCAATTGCGGCTCTTTTGTTCTTCTTTAAGCAATTTAAGCAACGTGCAATAAGTGAAGCGCAAAATATAGGATCAGCGGTAGAATTAGAAGAGGGTGGTTTGATTAAAGGTCCATCACACCGACAAGGCGGTATGAGAATTGAAGGGACTAACATTTTTGTTGAAGGAGATGAACATGTTACCAACAAAAGACAAACAAAAAAACACCTTAAACTTTTAGAGGCTATTAATTCAGGCAGGATTGATAGTATGCCAGCAATGGATATATTAAAGCTTGCAAATCCTTCATTTATAGGATTGCTAGGAAAAGATTTCGATGCTTATACAGGAGTAACCGCAAATCAATTTCCTCCTGAATTGATGGAAAAAATGTTAGACTTTTTCGATTTAGCAGGAGGGTATTATAATGAAGCTCCAAGAACTTCCTTTGCACCCCTTGGAAATGGGATTATTGTCGAACGGGGTAAGGGATTTGAACGATTAATTCATTACCCAAATCCATTGCAGTCATGAAAGAATATATAATAACAAGGGGCAACGAATCAATACGTATAAGTCCCTTTGGAAAAACAGGCCCGAAAATCCAATATGGCAGGGAGTCAGGGCAAGGCTTTAAACGGTTTAAATTATCCGGTTCACTTTCATTAAGTGGATCGGATTATACATTTATAAGGAATGCTTTAACTCATTGCTGTGGAAAACTTGATTTTCGCGTTGTAGATGGAGAGAAGGAGATTATTAAAGCAATTATTAATCCTTTCAATGTGAAATTTGATAATGCAAATTGTATTGCTACTATCAACACATTTACACCAAATGACATAATAGCGGTTATTATGGCTAATTGGGATAAAGAAATTAATGTATTGGATTACAATACAACGGCTGAGTTAATCAGTTTTCCTTCTCCTAAATCGGGGCAACCTCCACAAACCAGGGCAAGACATTTTATTAAACTGTTTCATTACCTGCTAAAAAAGACGGTTGAAGGAACAGAGGCAGAAAGCGTAGTAAGACAGGGCGCAAACGGCTATAGTCAGTTTTACGAGGCAGAAATAAACCCTGTTACAAAATTGGAAAACAATACCCTTGCTTTAGTGGAGTTATCTGATGCAGCCAAGCCAGCAGCAACACAACCTGCTATTAAAGGCATAATGACGCTTAAAACGTTTCTGTCTCAAATCAGGATGCACAAAGTTTATTGGGATATTGACCAATACGGCTTTTTCAGGATGGAGCATAAGCAATTTTATGATATGGGAAATAGCTATGAATTACCAAACATTGCAAACATTCCCGATTGGCGTAAATATGGTTTATCATCGACGTTTAATTATAGGGCCGATGATATGTACGGATACGAATCTATTACCTTCCCTGGAAACGAATCATTACAAAACAATAACAAACATATCCCAGGCATAGGAGACGATGCAGCTTGGCCGGAATGGGTTAAAGGGGGAATTCGCTACATTAACTGTATTCCTTATACAGAAACGGGGGAGACTAAAACGAATGAAGAAAGTTTTGACTGGTTAACAGATTATAATCTAATCGTTGTAAAATCAATTGACACTGAAACAAGGAGCGAAGTAGAAAGGGCAGGATGGGTATTAGTTGAACTAGTAAAAGAGGGTACTAATTATAGTATCCTTACGGTTCCAGGTATGATAAGAGGGGCTAACCTTGTAAATGGCAATCAGTCAGCAGCAAATTTATTTGTATTATATCACGATTGGGGGCGGTCCTTCCAATCGGGATTATTTAATGAAGAAACTGTTGGTAAAGGAGGTACATTAAGAGCGGTTAGGTATACTGTACCAAATCAAATTTGGGAGCCTCTAACCATACCAGAATGTGACGTAACTACGCTTAAGGATTTTACAAAACCAGTCCGTACATTGATGGACCCTGAAAACTTAAGCTATGTAGATAGTGCTGAATGGGATTTAGTAAAACAGCAATTCACTGTTACAATCGTTACGGCTGGAATCTGTAATGTCTACCCTGGAGAATGGTTAGGAGGTATTAATCCCAATACGCCGGGTTGTCCTCCTCCTGGTCAATTTTTACGTCAAACCATTGGCTACAGTGGTATTTGCACCATCTTAACGGATTACTTTACAGATGGCAAGTGCGGTGAAGTTAGTTATGTTCGATATATAGGCAATTGCGGTAGCAATACAGGAAAATGATTACAGCAGACAGCTATCAACCCAAAGATGGGCGTTTAGTCCAGTTTTTTGCAGCCGACGAACCGTATTTGTGTGGCTGCTATGGTGGTATTTATGGCATTTACAGCCCAAACACGGCCTTTCTTCCATTTGTATTTAATCTTAACCTTGAATCCGTACAGGCTTTTTCGGTATCTATTTATGATGCTGATACGGGCAAACGTATTTTGTGTTTACCCTCCTCCCAGGTTCCACACCACTTGTATAAAGTAGCTAACGGAACCCATAGATTTGTCTATAATGGGGAACCAATACCAGGAATGCAGTTAGCCGACAATAGGCGATACTACATTGAGATGTTAGGCTTTAAATCTTGTCCCTTTGTGGCAAAAGTGGATATGGATTGTTTAACCAAAATAACGTTTGGGAATACTAATGAACTGTATGGTTTGCCTTATCATCGAGGATTTTTGCAATGGGTTTGGCTTGACATTGATATAGGCAATTTTACGTATGATAGCTTTTCAATTACACAAAAAGACGATTTAGGCCGGGAAACGGTGCAACAGTCCAGATTAGAACGTGTTTGGACATTCGATTTTTACGACTTACCAGAAAACATTTATCAACCTTTCGTTACCTCTTCTATTCTTGATACGCTAATTTTTGAAAGAGGGCCAAAAACGATTGTGGCAGGTAAGAAACGATCAAAAACGACTCCTGATAAAAACGGGATTATTTGCGAACGAGATTTAAAAATTGAAACACCGGAGCTATTAAACGATCAAACCGATGGCGGTTGTCCTCCTAATGATGAATGGGAAGATGTAGATAACGAAACGGGCGGTAATACTTGCGATGTAAATATATGGATTGATACAGGACGTTTCAGATGTATTCCTCTAACTCCTGTTGCCGGTTGCGATCCTAAGCCGCAATTCATAGTTAATCAACAGTGTTTTAATAATGCAGGTGTAATAGTTTTAACTCCTTTTAATGTACCGATTGGGCAAGAGGTTGAATTTTCGGTTGACAATGGGAGTAATTATAGATCATCGGGAACATTTAGCGATTTACCCAATGGCCTATATAAAACACGAATGCGATATGTAGGAACCCTATGTATTTCTAATGTAACAAATGTGACGGTTGAGTGTGGTAATACTACTGAGCCTGTTTGGGAGTCAACCGGCATTTCTATTTGTATTGAATTGAGTGATACTACAATCGAATGGGAATCTACAGGCAATGTTATCTGTGTTATTGAGGATTCAGATGCATACGACCTTGAAGAAATTCCAGAAGACCCAACTATTTTACTATGAAAAAAAAGCTAAATCAATCTGCTTTTAATAAGCAACCCAAAGCAGTAATTTCAATTAATCCCTCTCCAAAAAAAGGAGAAGAGGCCGTTGATTTACAAACCAATGGTATTTCGTTCGTGGTCATTTTGGACCATTTAAAAGCCTTACAGCAGCTACTAGCTAATAAGATTATTGAGGACGCAAAAAAGCATGTAGGAGATAGTGATGAAGCATTAGAAATTTACATTCAACGCCAACGGCAAAACCCTAGATTAAACTAATGGCAACAGCACGTTTTAAACTCAGCGAGGAACGAAACAAAAACAATCCTACGCAAAAAAGTACATTAAAATGGCCTATTGATTCACAGGGCAATAGGATTGGAGAAATAGTAAGATTACCGGGCGGAATCGAACAATATACGGTAGGAGGGGCTACAGTGGTAAACTGTATTCAAGATGCACCAATCGAAACAATGTTTGTTGCCGTCAAGTCGGAAGTAAACTATAATGCTTACATCGAACTCAGAGCAGCAGGTAATTGCAGTGGACCAAGTTTATATGCAACTGGTTTTGGTATGCCTCCTTTTTCAACTGTACAAATGCAACCCAATGCAGTTGAACGCAAAGCATACTGTTTACATTTAAATACGCCTGGGCATAGAAGCCGACTTGTAAACGAGGCAAATCAATTGATTCTTGCTACAGATGGAGATACACCGGGTATTTTAGATAATCATATTCCGTTACAGAATTACAAAATACTGGCAGGGCTTGAGATTGTCAATTTTACATTTGTAAATAACCTGCCTGTTGCAGCAACTTTACTATTAAAGAACTGTAGTACAGGAGCTATTATTTTCCAAACACCTGTAAATGGAGTTGCGGCCAACGGCGGAACGTATTTGTTTTCAAATATTGAAGCGGCTGAGTATTGTTTAGAATTTGTAGCTACAGGTATGAGTGGGCGTACAAATGTGGCGCAACTCCTAAACGCAAACGGCCAAGTTATTACGCAAACGAACGGCCAAAATTCGGGCAAATTTCCCGGCTTTGTTCCAGGTAATACACTATTAACAGCAGTAGAAGCGGGAACAGTCGTTTTAAATGATTTGCGCGTTTCAGAATCAAGCTCAAGCCGGTATAATGCAAATGGTTCGCAAGAGATCGTTATTTTTCTAAACAGCAGCCAGATTAACAATATCGGTCCTTTTAATTTTGAGATCGTCAATGCAAATAACCTAGTAAGTATTGCATCTGTTCAAAATGTAGCCTACAACAACACTACAGGCTATGTATTTACAATGCCAACGCCGTTTGTGGGACCGGCTATTATTAAAGCAGTAGCTACAAAAGGCACAACGCCAACGGGTGATGATTGGCAAGCAATCGAGCGGCCAATTACCTTAGCGGCAAATCAAAGTAATTATGTATCAAAAATCGCTATTCGCTATGATGGGATAGAAAGCCAAAGTAATAGGCAAATGGCCTCATTACTGGTTAATTCGAGCTATGCAGGAACAACGTACAAATGGGATGGATTCAGCGCGTTTTTTGATTCAATGATTCCTACTAATGATTTTCCTGGTTATACGCATTACATGCGTTTATTTGGCGAAAATAACCGTTTAACGTTCGACGTTCAAAACAACGTTATTAACATAAAGCCTAAGTCAGCCGCACAGGACTTTATTACAGTCACCTATCAGCGGAACGGTGATGCAGCAGGCACATTAAGAGTCCTTTACGATCCTACAGCCGATACGGGGCAAGGGCAATGGGTAGCAGATGGAGAACCTTTTTATATAGTATAAAATGAAACGAATAGAGCCAGTTAAACGAGTATTGAACGGCATGGTTTATGACCGGAAACTAGTTGAAAGAAACATGGAAATTTACCCTGATACAGAACAGGGAGACACGGCTTTTAGGGCTATAGCTGGGAGCTTGGCCGCAATTACAGTTATACCCTCAGAGACGGAACGAATAACGGCATTTAAGGCCGTTCCTGGTTTATTTATATCCAAGGGCTACTTAGGGTTTACGAACATCGAAGTAGTAGAAAATACAGACGGGTTTTACATTCGGGAAACCATTACAGGAGGCTTATACTTTGATTCAAGGCCAAGATATTACCAGATAAATAGCACAAACGTTGGTAGTAACTTAAACTTTGGTCCTGTAAAACGGGGCGGGGTATATATGGTAACGGTTCGGCGTTATGACACTTCCAAACCGATTTATGGCCATGAAACAGACCCGAATAATACAGGAGGGCAATACAACAACATGCAAATGCACGTTGTTTGGGTAATTTTGCCAGGGCCAATAGGGGAGCCAAGTACAGGACGTTGGCCGACTCAGTTTAGATTAACATCCTTGTATATCCAAAAAATCAAAGATTTGATTCCTACATTCCAGGCAGGAGCAAACGTATTAGCCCCTTCCTACCGTTTCGGGAATGATGATACGATGCAGGATTATTATTACAGAGGTTCTACGCACGGGGCGCAATGGTCAGACGAAACCGGAACGAGGTTATTTTTAACAACTGGCATTGATATTGGCGGATTTCATGGTTTCCCGAATATTGACAATATGGGAGAGCAGGTTTTTAGAGCCTTAAGCAATGCCGATATTGATACGATTGTTAACACGTACATTAATGAGGCAGGTATCTATTTTACCGACCTGGAAAAAACAGAAAACTATGGAGACCCTTCAACGTATTGGAGTATACCATTAGAAAATGCAACCTTACCTAAATATTACTATTTCCTAACAAAGATTAAACAAAGATTCCCTAACATGCTGATAGGGGAATACTACAGAAATTTAGTTTGGAATAAATCATTTTTACGTGAAGGTTATCCACAACCATTACATGCTGATTTCTTAGCTCAATATACTAATCCGGTTTCAGCAAAGCAGGCCGCTTACAGGTCATTTACGTATAATGGCTCTACCGTTGATTTAACACTGGTAATTGATGTGTATACGGTTGACGCTTATCCAGGTCGGCAATATCACGATACGGATGATATGAATCAATTTCTACATCAACCCTATTCGATGATTCACGACACGTATATACTTCGTAAACTGATTGGCAATAAGCCTATCCTTTGGTTTGCCTGGGATGGATCAGATACAGAACACGTTGGGTACAGGCATTACCAACCAACGCAGAATGGAACAGTTTGGCGAATGTTAAGAACTCAGCCGCCTGCATGGTTTTGTGTATTTGTTGGCCTCTTTGGAACGATTTTAACCCGTAAACAGCTTGCAAAGGGCGGGGTCCATTGGTGGCACGATCAACTACCGGCCTTGTCCGATCCTGAAAGGGTTATTCCTCAAGATTCACAAGGATGGGAGCCAAATACGGTTGGTTTACCTTCTCCTATTCGGCCAACAGGAGAAGGTAAGTATTATCCAAGAGAATACCGGATGGCTTATTTATTTTCTAAAATTGGTGAATTATGGGCAAGTCAGTTGGAGGACTTACGCTTAAGTGCAACGTTTCATCACTGCCAAACCTCAACAAATGGTTCTCCTTTTACTACCGATTATGGCGAGGCTCAAATATTGTACAGTGCTGAAAATAAGGAAATTATTTGCATTGAAATTAGGGGAGATAGCGATAGTGCAATAATTGCTTGCGATCCATTTGGAAAAGAAAACGTAACTAAATCGCACGTTGCCAAGATTAGAGGAGGGACGCAAACAATAGCCTTTACGACAACTGGACCAATGCCGGTATACAAAAGATCGTCAACGATTGCACCGACAACACCGACAACGCCAGACCAGCCCGATACAGGTATTCCGGCAGCAGTTACAAAAATGGCCTATACCTACGATCCGCAAACACGCGGGTTTAGTTTAAATATGTATGTGGCTAATACAGCAGGTGTTACAGCAAAAATAATTCAAACAGGTTCCCAGGGTTCCAACTGGCAATCAAATATTTATAGAACTGTAGGAACAGAAAATTTACTATCAGGCTATAATTTGCGGTTAAAATTTGATCCTTTATCAAATTTCACAAATGGCGTTCAAGAGGCTCCTTTGACAATAGTAATAACATATCAAGGGACTGAATTTTCAATACCTTTTACTCCTCATAATACGCCAAACGATGTGCCTGTTTCGATACTACCAACGACAGGAGGAGGAACAGTAGTAAATCCTCCTACAGATGGCGGCAACGACTTTGATTACATTGTTCCAACAACGTACTCAACGGCTTGGCCTGAGTTCGATAATAGGCAGGATTCAGCCGGGTATGTTGTTGGAGAAAAGGCCGTTTTAGACAACGGAATTATCAGGGCGGAAGTATGGAAACGGTACGGCGGGGCTGTTGCTCATGTTTCGTTTTCGGGTTCAAATTATAACCTTCTAAATCAATACGATTTAGGAAGAGGAGGCAGTAAAGGCGACTATTTGGGGAGTCCAGGATTGAACTATTCACAAAACGGAAAAAATCCACATCCAGCATGGCAAAACATGGAATACAACCCCTTAGAAATTGGTGATACGTACCACAATCCAAGTGAAGTTGTTGAATTCTATCGAAGCGATACCCTAATTTACGTAAAAACGCTTATGCGTTTATGGCCGTTAAATGGCGAATTTGCACAGGGATATATGGAAAAATGGGTTCGACTCAATGGAAGGGCGGTAGAAATGTACTACCGAACAACTTATTTCAGAAGTGATAAAGCGTTTTATCCAGTGCATCAACAAGAGCATAACTGTATGATGATTAATGGATCAAGACGAAATGTTATTTTCTATAATCGAGATAAGCCGTTCACGAATGATACAGTAGTTTCTACTCCTGGATTTGAGGTGGTTTCAGGAGTAGAAATACCAAACGAACAAACGCCTTTTAATGTTACAGAACCTTGGATGGGAGTACAGGTAGGGGACAATCAGTATATTGCACAATACGCCGGTTATCGGTTTAGTAATACGCAATATGCAAGAGCAGACACAGCAGCAAGTGAGTTTGAAAATGCTACAACCTATACGGCTCATGTACCGATGAAAATTTTTGATTCAGACGGTATTTATCACAATCGAGTTGCCTTTATTCTGGGTTCAATTCAACAAATCCGTGATTATGTGTATGCCCAAAAACGGGACTCTTTACCCAACTGGCATTTTACAGCAGAAAAAGGCCGTAATGAATGGTACGTATGGAAAGGGTACGATCAAAAAGAACCTTTTACGTCTGACGTTTGGGACGTAACATTTAATAACAATGAAGGTAAAATTGTAAGTCCTGTTTTCTCGTTTAGAGCAGCCGATTTTAACCGCCTAAAAATACGAATGGCTTATACAGGTTCCCGGCCAAAATTAAATCTTATGTGGCTGTTAGATGGACAAAAAGAGGCAGGGCTTAAAGCCGAATTACCACAGCAGGAACAGACCCGTTTTCCAAGAGGTTCAAGGGCAAGTAGTGTTTATGACGCTCAAAACATTCAGTTTGATGTTATAGGCGATGGTGAAGAAAGGATTTATACTATCCCTCTCAGTGGTACGCAATGGAAGGGTATAATACAGCAATTTGAAGTAGGTTATTACTATCAATGGACAGGCATTAACCCAGGCGAAAACTTACGTATTCGTGATATTTGGGGAGAACTTGAAGGGTCCATAGGTGTTTAGGCGGTAAATTCATACGTTTATAAAGGCCGTTCCACGTGGAACGGCCTTTATTTTTTCGTCAATGTTTAATTTCAGCAAACAGACAGCTAAAATTTAATTATATGCAAGACTACGTACCATGTTCAGGCAGTTGCACATACGAACTACCTGTTCATAATGTTTCTGACTGCGAGTTGCCAAATGACGAAAAGATTACCGAATTACGGTTTGGTTATAATGGCAAGCCGTTGACAACTGCAACACCGATTCCAGGCACAAACTTTGCAACGCAAACGACAGCCAGGGCAGAAGAATGGGCGGAGCGGTTAGATAATGAATCGACTAGAACGGAAAAGGATAATGCAATACGTTTCCTTACCGTACCTGACTTCTTTTTGCCTCCTGTAGACCAAGCCACAAAAACAACATCATCGGGCCGATTGATCGGAGCCGCAAAAACAGGAAGGACCGTAGAGGGGACTATTGATGATGATTCCGATGCAATGTATCAGCTACTTTCTAGTTATGTGCAATGCCCCAAAACTGTATTATTCTGGTTTGTTTCAGGCGGTCACGTATACGGCGGTAAGTCAGGGTTTGAGGCAACCGTATTGGCTACCTATAAAATTAATGATGATGGTGTTTCACACAGTTGGGCCGTTCGTATTTCATTCATTCAAAGAGGAGGCACTTTGTTACGCGATCCTCTTTTAGTTTAGTGCGTTCTTGTTTTATTTGTTGAAAGTGGTAATTATAGGGTCGATTGACCCTATAATTTTATAATACTATAACGCACTAGCTAATGAAAGAGCAGCTTTTAAAGTTGGGTGAATGGATTCAACACCAATTAGAGATTTATGCAGTTTGGTTGTTTTGGGGTTCGGTTGGATCGGCTGTTGCCACTTTACTACCACGCAATAAAAAAACAAAAACAGTCATTCCCCTATGGGTTTATATTGTAAAGTTTTTGGCGGGGCTACTTTTTACATTAGCGGCAGGTGATTGGGTGTCTACAAAGTGGGGTATTCCTGCAAGTTTGGCCGGTTGGCTTGTTGGCCTAACTGGTTATGGCATTAGTGGTTTTTTTATTCGTAGTTCAGAGAATCCCGTAAAACTCTATAAACAAATAAAGCAGTTTAAAGAAGAGGAGGAGGATAAAGATGATGATGACACAGAATGATTTGTTTAGAAACCCTATGTTTTGGTTATCTCAGATAGGGTTTTTCTTATGTGCCTTAAGCGGACTACTTTTAATGTTCGTTTATAATCGGCATGGAAAAAAATCGAAACCGTTCTATTATTACTTTGTCATTTTTCTAGTGGCAATTGGAGCGGCTTATTTGGTCGGAGAACCTTTTTTGTATCCTGACGAATGTTTAACCAGTAGACCACGTTTTGCATGGCCATTTGCTGTAGGTAGTATGCTAACTGTATTTCTGTTTTATTCGTTATGGGGTAAACCTCGGCAGATTACTCTAAAAACGAATACTGTACAGACAATTGAAATCATATTTGGAGGGGGTGTAATATTAGGATTGGCTTTAATGGGTTTTTTGGGTTTCAGGTTGGCGGTACACCGATCAATGCAAATAGAGGAACAGTATATAATGCTTGAAAATAAACGCATTCGTATAGGTCCAGAACTGCAACGTGAATTGGCCAAAAACTTAAAAATGCTTAAGTCTGATAGTGTAATTATTTCCAGGCAGACGGGCGAAATTAAGGTTTTACAGGAAAAACAGTTAGATAATCAAAAGGAGCTTAAAGAATTGGCACAGGCAAATAGAATGCTTTTACAAAAGATGAATTTAATTTTACAGCGAATAGAGTATAAACAGACAAAACAATATGATTACTGAACAAATTTTAGTAAAACTAGGCGTTAAGCCTGCAATTGCTGATAAGTTTATACAGCCGTTAGAAGGTAATTTTATTGTATTTAATATCAATACAGAATTACGTATTGCTCATTTTTTAGCACAAGCTTTGCACGAATCAAATTATTTTCAAAGCCTTACCGAAAACTTAAATTATACTTTGTCAAAGTAATATTTGTCAATGCTTTTGCAGCATAGAAAAGTCGGCTGTCGAAATCAGAGGCAACTAATATTCCACGAATGTTTTCTGTCACACCGCTTTCTTTTAATGCACCGATGTATCCTAAAAGTTGTCCTAACGCAGCATCTTT
>ERZ650304.642-NODE-642-length-16569-cov-92.096524_pt1 | contig 16569 bp, 15 predicted proteins | sample MGYA00376240_ERZ650304 | MGnify/ENA primary metagenome ERZ650304 (study PRJEB26733, sample SAMN07839271) | wastewater metagenome | biome: small river; feature: stream; material: water | place: USA: North Carolina | collected 2016-03-01 ...
TTAACCGAACAAACTAAAAAACCCGCATGAACACTGGCTCTTTGCCGTGTCCGTGCGGGTGATGTCTCGCGCCTGGTCTATCCTCAACCCGTGAGCTTTCCCGTAAACAGCAGGTATGCCACAAGCAGAAGGATGATCTGCGGCGGAAGTTGCCTGATCGCAGGCATCAGAAAGTGCATCATCTGCGCCGTAGGGTTGTTGACCGCAATCGGCCCCCCCGTTGGGTTCGAGGCATCCGCAGCCGTTGGCGCGACCATGCCAGCCCCCTGGAGGATTGCGAGTATCTTGGTTGTGTTTTCCGCACATGTGGCAGCCTTGGCTTCAACAGCTGGGATCTTGGCGACATCAGCCACAAGTCCCGCAATCTGCTGCCCCTGTAGCGCCCTCTCGCCCATCGCCTTTTCTTGACCCACCTCAAGGCGGTGCGCCACTTCGACCAATTCTTTTTGCCCTTCCTCAAGGGCAGCAATCCGTTCAGTGTTCGTCGCCATGTCTTCGCCCTCCTCCAAATCCATCACATCCGATCCCTCAACATCAGGAGGGGGCGCGTGAAACCCCGCCGGGGTGTCGGGCCTGTCGATCAACAACAAAGGCCGCACCCCTGATTCTTCGCCGCCTCCCTCCCCTCCGCCTGCCACCAAAAGAACTGGTGCCATCTTCATCACCTCCATACAGACGCGCAGGCGGGCCAGTTGTTCCGACCACTTCCCATGCCTGCACACCCGCCCACCCTAGCCACCCCCAAACCCGCGCGCAAGCGACGCATCTTCTACGCCGCCAACAGCCTCATCAAAGAACTTGCCGGGTTCATGACGTTCTGGTCGCAGTCCTTAACTCCGCGCCCAACCCCCAGGCACTTGCCCCCCTCGTCAACCCCAGCCGTTTCCTTGTTATCCGACCCGCGACACTGCCAAATGTCCCAATCCTCTCCCCATGAATCCGGGAGCGAAGATTCAAACGGGAGCTTCGGAAACTGCGGATATGTAGCCACCCACCGCCGCCGAGTCCCGAGCACCAGGCGCAAAGGCTCTCCCCCTTCCTTTGCGATCCGGGGGCTGAGATAGTCCCCGGCCTCCTTCCCCATCCCATCCTCGAAAACATCCAGCCAACTCCCCACCCACTGCGCCGCCTTTTCTTTATCCCCACCAAGCGCAATCAAAAGCGCACTGAAAAAGCGCGGCGTCTTGTCCGGGTTCCCAACGGAGTCCGGCTCAAAATCAAACCAATCCCCAAGCGCCGCAGGGTTCGCCTTTGCAACGATGATCGAAAACCGAGCCTGCTTCACGGGGTCCAGCACCACCATGTCCCCCTTCCCCCACAACCCCTTCTTTCCCTGCACCATCCGGGGCAGGTGGTAATTACCCAACGTCACATTGGGCGCGCGCTTAAATGTTTCGCGGTGCCGCTCAAAAAGCGGGTCCATGAAATCCGATTCGGTCGCCTTCAGAATTGCGAACGACACGCCCTGCATTTTCGTCGGGTCAATGTCATCGTTCCACAAGCTCAAGTCCGTTCCGAACCGATGGTCAGGAAACCGCGCCGCCGCTTCGTGGATGAGGTTTGGAATATCTCTGCGCCTCAATCCTCCCTCGCTTGCTGCCCCCATCGCTACCAACGTCCTAGGTCCGACCATCCCGTCAGCAACAAGCCCGTTGCGCTTCTGAAAATCCGCGACCTGAATCAAGACCACATCACCCCAGAGTTGAACCTCCCTCGAAGTCGCATTGATTGAAACCGCAATCGCGCTCACCTGCAACGCGCTAAAGCCCTGCCGTAAATTAAATGCCCTCGCCTTTGCTAAATCCATACACCCTCCAATCAGACGCCAAGCAGCGCCCGGATAATAGAAATCCCCGCGCGTCCAAGCGCAGCCTGCCCCACGTCAATGCCCATCGCCTGAATTGCCGCCACGTCATCAGCCGCCTGCGAAACGCTAGAGCCTGCGCGGATAATCTCAAGCAGATCCACAATGCGCGCCTCCTCCACAAACGCGGGCGATCCGTCCTTGTTGGTGTTTGTTGCGGCGACCAACTCTAAAACCCGCGCCTCAACATCAACCACTGCGCGTTCTGCACCTTTGCGGATTGCCCCAGCGCCCTTGCGCCGAGTGATCTTTTCGTCGGTTAAACTCACAAGCGCACCTCGTTACGTTGTTCCGTTATGCATGATGGATGTTTCAAGAATAAAAAACGCAGCATCCCCAACATGGGTGAGTGACGGCCTGGAATCAAACGTGCCCTGAATGCCTGTGCCGTTTGCGCCAGCCGGAAGAACGGACTGCACGCCAGTCTGCGCCGTCCCCCAGGCAGTCGTGTTGCTTGATGTGTTTGGATATTTCCCGCCGACCATCACCCACTCGGCTGCGGTCGTCAGCGTCAGGGTGCCGCCGAGCGACAAAGTTGGCGCATCTCTGGCCTGTCCCGCAGATGCGGCAGTCCTTGGGCTTGTGCCCGTGTAGCCATAACCGCCTGCGTATATGAGCGTATCAACCCCAGGACGCGTAAAGCCAAACATCAAACAGCGCCCCGACGCAGGCGCGGTATCTGCTGTCGTCAGGTAGACATGGCCCTGATGGTAGGCGATTGCGCCGCCCATCAACTCGACGCCCTGTAGTTCAATCGTCCCCCCGCCCGCTGGCTTTAACCCGCCCAGCGTCCGACTCCCTGGAGTTGCGCCCCAGGTGTATGCGCCAGCAGTCCCCAGCCTCGCCCAGACGAATACGCCTGTAAACTCTGTCCCTGTCGCCTGATACCAGCGGCACCGACCCTTGATCCTGTACGTCACGGGGCCGACTGACATGCACTGCAATAGGACAATCTCTGCCGCAGTTGTCGCGCCGATCAGCCTATATGTGCCATTCACCGAGGCGGCTGCATCCATCGTTGCGCCGTCCGTAAACTCGGCAATATCCGAATCTTTCGTGTATGTGACCGCCGCAGTCTTTGTCCCAGTCTGTCCGTCAGGTGACGTGATGACCAAATCTTTTGCGCCGCTGCCCCCAATCGCAATGCCGGGGATATGGAAACTGAACGCCGTTGCGCTCACATAAATAAACCCGACAGTCACACCACCAAGCGCAAGCGTAGACCCTGCCTTGATTCCCGTGGCCGAAGTGACATTAACCTTTCCGCCACCTGTAAAAGAATCGGTCGCCAAAGAATACGACGCCCCAGAAATCGAAGGCGCTGCGACGTAGGTATACCCACCCGCCAGCGTGCTATTTCCGTTCGGGTGCTGCACCACCACATCGACAGCGGCCGCCGCCTTCGCGGGTGTCGTGACCTCAACTAACTGATCCGACACCACGCTAAACGAAGTCCCAGCAGTCCCTCCAAATGTGACGCCGCTAGCGCCAGTAAAACCCACGCCAATAATTTGAACGACGCGACCACCAGCAGCGGGGCCATAACCAACCGCCACCCCCGCCAGCTTGTCGTATGCAAGTAGCGCAGATGCTGCGACAAGTGCCGAAGCGTTCGCGCGCCCCGGCAAAAAACCAAATCCGCCGCCGTGCATATTATTTTACCTCTTGGATGATCACCCTTGAATCAGAACCCGCATAGACACTGACGCACGCCGCGCCGCCCGTATCAAGCAGCGGCACTGCATTTCCGGCCTGCAATTCAATCTCGCCCGTTGCATCACTTGCCCCGGTCGCATCAACGCTTGAGTCCCCGAACTTAACCCAAATCGTGACCGATGCTTGAATCCAGACCTTGCCAGACGCCACGCCGTCAGAGGTAAAGGTCTTGCGTCGTGCCGCCGCATTGCCACTGTTCGGCGTCGTGATCGGCGCATGTCGGTAAATATGTTTGTAAGAAAGCGCACCACCCATTGTCATGATCAATCCTCCCTCGCTTGCTGCCCTGGTTTACGTCCTCGGACCCCACCACAAATGCAACCCCGCAACAACAGTCTGAATCTGCTGCTCATATCGCGTGGTGCCTTTGGGATAAATCTCAATCGTTGCAATCGCCGGAAACGACTCCGGCACGTTCATTTCGAACACAGGCGAAACATCCCACACCCGCTGCTCATGGTAGCCATCAGATGGCCAGGTGTTCGTTTGCGTATATGCGTTTGTGTACTCGACACCCGGCACCACAGGCCCACCCGTAGACCATGCGTTTGGCTTGACGTGCGTGGCCCATGCCGCGACCACAGCGTCAGCTTCTGTAGGTGATTGGTTGCGGCCATAATTCGGCCTGAACCTCAATTTGAAGTTGTCCAAAACCTCATTGGCTCCGCTAAAGCTAAACCCAACCGTCGCAAGATTCTCCTGCCCATTTGCAGCATTGTACATATTGACGCACATTAGAATCGCGCGCCCATATAATTTACGCACCAGCAAACCCGTAGACGTTCCGCCGTTCGGGTCAGCCAATGGGACCTGCCAATAGGCGATCTGCGCCAAGCCGTCCGACCCTTGGACGTGCAAGAATGTGGACTCGTGGTTGATCACCTGCCCACCACCCAACACCGTGGGCGCTTTAATTAATCGCTGACCCCCATGTCGAAGCGCGGCCAATGGCGTGCAATTCACCGTCAAATTATTCACGCGGCTCATCACCAGCGCAGGAATCCCAGAGCTTACGCCACGTCGCGCCCTTGCCCTTTTTGACCGCACGGGTGCCGCAACATTTGCCTCAACATAAACCCCCAGCAACTGAGCAACGGCCTTGTATCGAAGTTCCACCGCCACCCCAGCCTGCAACGTTGGCACCGGGTTAAATGATGGACTCGTTGAAATACCTGTGCCGGGATGTGGGCTAATGGTTAAAATCAATTCGGTCGAAGATCCTTCGTGCTCTGTGTTTGGATCAAGCCCATTGAAGCATGCCACATCCACGATCCCCGACGCCGCCGAGTAGCCGCGCGCATTCTTAATTGCTGGATCACTCGACGCCGCCACGTCCTCAGAATCCGCCACGATGCACAGATCCCAAGGCATCGTGACCAAATCAAAAAAGCTGTCAGGTCGTGAACAGTAAAGCCGCTCCGGGCTTTGCATTGAGTGATGACCCACCACCAAGTCCGTATCCGCATTGTCCCCAACGCGCGACTTGTACGCGACCCACACCATACACGGTTGACCCGGCCTCGCCTTTAACCCGAGGAACCGCTTTGGCTCCGGCGCACCCGCCGAAAGGCTTGCAATCTGAATGCGCCCGCTGGCCACATCTTCAAACTTTTCAAACTCGGTCAGTGCAAAGAAAGCGAAATCATCCCCTGATGTCCCACTGTACGCAATCACCTCAAGCGTAATATCTACATCCACGCGGTCACAATAGGGCGGCACCTGCACAACATAAGGCCCATCAAGTCGCCAATGCACAGACGCAAGGCGCGTAATCTCCCCCACCTTGCAATACAAATGCAGGCACCTTGGCGACCGCTCCCGCATGGCCTGACGCACCCGGTCATCAAGGGTTTGCGCCAACTCCACATCAACAGAAGAATCAGCCGTCGAATAAAGATCATCGTGCATTGAAATAAAATCTGTATTCGCGTGACCCGGCCCCGGCATATTGCCAGACGCAACTGGCAGCTCCTCCAAAAGTATATGCTTAAACCCGCGCGTTCCTGGCCCAGCAACGAGGCGCGCATACACATCGACATCAACGAACCCATCCCCATCAATCGACATCCCGGTCATATCCTGCGGCGTACCTGATGCCCAAGCATCGGTGCCGCCACCCTGCACCGCACTCGCCACTGACACACCGCCCACATCCGCATAAGCCTCAACCCGACGCCCATACACATGCACGCACAGCCGCGCGCCATTTCCCCACAGTCGCGCGCGGCCCTTCCCCACCAAAACAAAGCTCCCGCTCAACCCTGTCGTCACCTCCTCCGGCACCGACAGCACCGCCAAATTGCTGGCCGCGTTCGCAGAGTAATTCCGCAATATATTTCTATTGAGCGTCCTCAAATCCTGCCGCTTACCCGTGGCGATCACCCGCCCTGGCGCAGCCTCGGATAGCGTCTGCATTCCCCATTCTGTCGGTATCGTCAGCGTCATACGTCCCACCTCTCCGCGATTACGTCCCCATATAACTCGCCGTCAGCATCACCCATCCAGGTATAATTCAAATCCCCCCACCCTCCCCTGTTGCGGTACTTTACAAGCCTGATCACGTCGCCCTCAACAGGCGTCACGTCCGACCCACCAGAACGAAACGGCGTGTTCAGCACGCAGTCAGCGCCCACATGCGAATCAAACCACACATCCTCTGTATCATCGCGCCGTTGTCCATCCGCACTCCAAAGCTGCAAATAAAACTCAGACCCGGTTTCGATAAATGCCAAATCGTTTTCCGAATACCAATCCGAGTCCACCTCAACTGTTACATCATCGGTCACATCGGTAATTTTCCAAGCGGGATTCAGTAACGAATCAGCCCCGGTCGCGGGAGCAAAGTCCACGATCACGAGGTTCTGTCTGCCCGTCGATAAATCCCAATCCTGCTCCAACACGAGGCAGCGGTGCGCGTCAAACCCCCGCGTCAAGTCATCATTAAAAAAGAATGGGTGCGTCAACTCAATCCACTGCCCCGGCATACAAAGTGGAGCGCCAGAAATGAGCGTCAACTTGTACATGGGCAGTGGGTCTTGTGTGTAAAAATACCGCCAACGAAACAGCAGGCCCAGTACATCCACCTCGCTCGCTGCCAACTCATGCACTACCGGGTCGCCGTAAATCAGGGTGGACTCAAGACTATCCTGCACCCCGAACCCGTCGTGACGCGCCAAGCCCAACACTCCGAGCACCCGGTTATCTACGATGCGCCGCGCCTCTCCCCCTGGCCCCGCTGGACACGTTTGTAGCGCGACCGAATACACGGGCTTGTCAAATCTTAAATGCTGTTCATCCTGAATTGCTCCAGCATCCTCGCCCCCAAGAATATCATCAGGCTCAATCACATGATCGCAATTCCCCGCGCCCGGATCTTCAAGCCTGCGGCCCGCAATCTCTGCCGCGCCGTTCATATAAAAATACGCATTCTGGGCCTGCATTAAATCGCCCAAACAATCCGCACCCTGCACCAAATCTTCATCCGCCCCGAAGTAAAGGGAGCGCGCGTGTAACTCCTCACCGATTCCCTGCCTGAGCGCCTCGAAAGAATCCGCATCAACCCACGCCTGCCGCACCTTCAAGCCCCAGCATCCAGGCAGCCAATCATACGGCCCGTTGCTCCCGACCGTGCGCGTGTCCGTATCGTCCCACCGTGCACCTCCCGTGCTCATCAGAATATTGAGCGCAATCAATGCAGGGTGATCCCCCCGGACCCCTGTATACGCCTCTCCGAAATAGCACAGCGGATTGCTCGCATCCCCCACAAGAATCTCCCACCCCTCATAGCTTTCCTGAGTGTCGCCCGCGTCGAAGTATTGGCCGTCAACCTCAATGGCCCCGTTGCCGACGAGCTGATAAATCCACATCCCAACAAACAACGGCTCGACATATTCGGGCGGCAAATACACGCAGCGCACCGCGACCGCGTGACCATCCACGTTGAGCGTCATGGCCTTGAATGGCTCATCATCCCAGACGGAAGCTGACGTGCCTGGAAAAAAGCTCTGCGGCACCGATGGAAACGAGGGGTAATGATTGGCCAGCACCACGCTTGGGTCTGTGTAGTGGAGCGTGGCGGTCGATGATCCCTGTGATGTGATGGACCGATAGAGGGACAGCGACCCCTGCCAGCGGTTGCGCCCCAACTTGTACTCAGAAAGCACGCTCAATAGATCGCGCCCAGCAATTCGCAGAATCGTTGTCCGATCCGACAAATCATAATCCTCAACGATCCCACGCCAGCGCGCATTTGCGGCGGTCGTGAAGTGGTCATATTGCCACAGCGTCAGCCGCCGCCCCTTCTTGACGGGGTTGGACAAATAAACCTTTGCATCATCCAGTTCATGCGCCACATTGTCTGACCCCAATATCCCACGGGTCACGCTCAAAACATTAGGATCTGCGCCCGTCGCGCTGATCACATAGATGACCTCGCGCCCAATATAAATAATATCCCCCGCCACAATCATGGGTTCCCCCACAACCTGCGCCACACTCAAAGACCCGGCCCCAGAATCCACAGCCGCCGTCAGCACCCCGCACTCGCGCGGCCTTGCCTTCCAAAAGAAATTAAGCAGCGCGCGCGAATACCGCTTCCCCTCCACATCGGCCAGATCCAAGCCCTGTATCTCAAAGTCCATCGTGCTCTGCGTGGTGCTCCCCCGCAACACCTCGCACTTGGTTGAAATCTTGGACGGTAGCGCAGCCAGCCCTTCAAGCCAAAGCTGCGTTAGGTCCGGGCTAAACGCCTGCAATCCGATCCGAATATCTTTACCCAGCAAATAAAGATCGGTGTCGCCAAAGCCCTCAATCTCTACGCCGTAGCTATACTTGGAGTTAGTGCTCACAGGATCTCCATAAACACAGCCATCACGGGGTATTTCTCCTGCGCCAAACCCTGCACAAAAGACTTCGCCTCAATGCCCTTTAGCCCTGGCCTACTACTTCCAAGAATGTAATCATATGGCCCCAATCGAATCACACCCGGCCCCGCGATATTACTCTGATAAATATACACCCGGTTATCCCCCATCGGCCCCGGCTCCCCCTTCAAATACCGCCGCATATTCTCCCAAGTATTCACCTCCCCTGTTTGAATCCCAGCCACGTCACAATATGCAGCATCCGCCGCCCGACTATCCTTCATGCGTGCCGCAAAGATCCTGTCCCAATCCAAAGTAATTTCATCCCAATCGGCCGACGCCAACTCAAGCCGCCTGATATTCCCCGCCAACCCCCTATCCTCATGCAGTATCGACCGCTCCTCTTTATCGGAATTATAATTCTGATCTATGCCGGGATACCACATGCACCCCATCTGAAATCCCATCGTGGAATTACTGAGCGTGACCGCAGACGCCGAAGCGCCAAGCCATTTCCTTTGATTGGCTGTTAACCCCGTAACACCCAACCCATTCCCCATTCCCGTATGGGTAAACACCGCGCGCCCATCATTCCCAAGCGCCCCCGTAAACGTGCCACCCACCCCCGCAATCGCCGTTGCCGCAGCCTGCGCCGCCGCCACAAACGCCTTTAAGAAATCCATCGGCTCCACCACCACCAAGTCACCGCTCGAAATGTAGATGCCATCCGCCACACTCTGCGCGTTAAACGTCGGCACGCCAATTTCCCTAAAGGTAAAATCAGCATCACTCCCCGTCACCTCATAGGGCCATCTGATCACCACATATTCGTACTCACTCATGCAGTCCTCCTATCTGCACTGCGCCCCGTCAATTCATTTCCCCTCAACTCACCCTTCGCTACAGCCCGCGCCACATCATCCGCCGTCGTAAAGCCCATCGCATTGATCGTGATGTTTGGACCGCCCCGCTTCTCATCACTCTCCCGATTCCGCACTTCCCTAGACGCACTCCCTGACGAAGCGCCACTGCCCCCCTTCCCGCGCGTCCCAAAGCTAGAGATCGCAGAAGCCACCGCACCCAGCGCAACCGCCGCGACCGCACCCAGCCAAGGATTGCCGGAGAACATCGCAATCTCTGTATTTGCCCACGCCAAATACGCAGTGGAAAGCTGCCCAAACAGTGACCCCATTGTTTTGAACACAGCTTCGCGCATATCGACGGAGCCACCAGCAACGCTGAACATGGCGTCAACAACGGTATTGCCTGCGGTCTGGAACGTGGACGCCCACTGCTGGGCATTCTTGCGCGACTTCTCCATCTCCTTGGTCTGGGCCTCAGCCGCAGCCCTGGCCGCGTCCATCCCCTTCTTCGACGAATCCGCAACCTGATCCTGCTTGAGCTTTTGCAGCGCCCTCTGCTCTTGCGCTGCGATCATGGCGAGCGCCGCCGGATTAAATGTGTTCGCGTTCCTGCGCGCCGCCGCCTCATCCTCAATCGCGCGAATCGCCTGTTGAATCCTGCGCTGATCCTCGGTTGCCAGAAAATCAGTGAGCGCCCTGGCTTCATCCTTCTGCGCCTGTAATCCGGCCAGCCTTGCATCCTCAACCCTTTTCCTGCGCTCATCTTCAAGGTTGATAATTTCGGCCATCGCCTGCTTCTCAAGCGCAACCCTTAAATCCTTCTCCTTCTTTGGCAGGGCTTCTGCCATTTCCGAATACTTTTTGCGGATGTCGTAGATATTGCGCTCACCTTCTTCCATGAGTGCAGCTTTCGCTTCCTCAATCGCGCGCGCATAATCCGGCCCCCTCCCGCCCCCCTTGTCTTTATTTTTCTTATTGAAATGTGCGTCGATTTGTTCTCCCGCGTAATTGAACAAATCGTTAAGCTTCGCCGTGGTGCTCTCCATGACGGGCGCGCTTAGGTCCATTTTCTCTATGGCCGCATAATACATTTCATATTGTTTTTCTAATTTCGCCAACGCTTCAGCTTGGGTCTTAGCTCCCTCAATCGCGCTGTCTGCAACGGTCGTTGTCCCAAACTGCGCGGCGTCACTGTAGAGCTTGAGCATTTCCTGCGTGGTGTTGATCGCATTTTTCATGCGCCGCGCCTCAGCCTTGCGTTGCTCCTCAATAATTTGCGGGGTGGCAGCCTGATAGACCTTGGTGATCTCACGCACCATGTAATCGCCGTAAGGCCCACCGATGCCCGCCTCCTTGACGTAGGCATAGGCCATCTTTGCGGCGGCCTGCTTCATGGCATCCTCACCGCGCAGTCTATACTTCTCCCCAAACTCCTCTGCTGAATCACGCCCGATCTGGCCAGCGAGCGCGCGCATATTCGCTGCGTTCGCGCTCATTGTGTAATCCATCGCCGCAGTGATCTGCTTGAGGTCCAGCCCTTCACCAAGTCCTGTCTTGGCAGCCGCCTCAAATCCCTTGCCCGCCAGCACTGCCATCAGTGCTTTGTGTTCTGTAGCCGCTGCCTTTGCTGCTTCGGCCTGCTTGTGCAGTGCAACGGATGCTGCGTCCGTTGGTGCAACGCTTTGCTCAAGCGCCCTGATGGAGCCATCAATAGCGCGCGCCATATCGTCAGAATAAAGCGCAACCACCTCACGGAGCGCAAACAAGAGCGACTTAATCGCAGTGTTCACCACCTGCAAAATCACATTGACCAAGCCACTAAATAAACCAATCGCCACACCAAGCAGTGGCGTCACCAGTTGCATGGTTGCGCTCACTGTTCCAAGCGCAGTGGTCAGCGGCTGCAACACGGGCAACAGCGTAGCGAACAGACCACCCACGATGGGCAGGATCTGCACCACCGCACTGAACGCGGGCATCACAATATTTGCAATCTGATCCCCATTTGCAGCAAACATCCCCTTAACGGTATCAAGCGCACGCCCCATTGCATCGAAAGCCCCAGACGCCACAAAGGTTTCCGCCAATCCCATCTTGAGCGAATTAACGAAGTTTGTAATCTGCGCCTCTGCCGAAGCGAATTGATTTGACGACGCCGCCGCAGCCAAATCAATCTGACGCCCACCCTTCGCCACCATTGTCTGAATAAATACTAATTGCTTTTCTTTATCGGTCAGGCTGTCAACCGACTTGCCCGCCTTCTTTGCAAACTCCGCATAGCGTGGCTCCAAGTCCCCAATAACAATGCCCATATTATCGGCAATCATTTTTGAGCCACGACTTGCGGCGGTGAACGTATCCTCCAATGATTTCGCCACAGTTTGGCCCAGCGCAACGCTTGCACCCTTGGCCAATCTGATCAAATCGGGGATGTGTTGTTTAGGTAATTCAAACAACGATCCTAAATTGTAAACCCGTTGCAGCGTCGCATCATCAACCACGCCACCCGTTGCGAGCCTGAGCTTGTCCATCTCCGCAGCATTACCGCCCAGCGTTTTGAACGCTGTCTCAAGCTGCTTTAATTTTTGCCCCTCCGCAGCCATCCCGTACAGCGCCTGCGCCGCCTCGCCTGCCTTCTGCGCCAGATCCAAAATCTGATTGGCGTAACCCTTGACGGCTTGCGCGCCCTCCATAGCCGAAGCTGACGCGCTCTTGGTGGCAGCGGCCTTGCGGGTTGCTGCGTCCTCTGCCGCGCGGTCTGCGGCAATCTGTGCGCGCGTGGCATCGGCTGCCATCTTCGCGGCGCGTGACCCTTCCGTCGCAAGCTGCGCCTGCACCTTCGCGGTTGCGTTTCTTTCGTCACTCGCAATCTTCGACGCCCGCGCCGCCGCCACATCCGCCGCAGCCTGCGCCCTCAGCATCGGAGCCGCAGCGCGGGCCTGTTCCGCAACGGCCTTTGCAGCCATCGCAGAAGCCTTCTGCGCCTCCGCATTGGCCCGCGCCGCCGCCGCCGCCGCCAACATCGCCTGTTGTCCACCCGCCGCATTGAGCGCCTTGATTGCCCCGCGCGCAACAATGGCGGCCTGGGTCAGCGTGTCGAGCGCCTGGACACTGGCCCCGGTGCCGACCTTGATTTTGAAACTCTGCTGACCGCCGCCCTCGCCCATGTTGCCACCTGCATCAACTGCGCCCCGTTAGATCCTTCCTCGCTTGCTGCCCTGCCTTCTCCTTTGCCGCCGCTGCCTGCCGTTCCGCTTGCGCCTTGGCTTTGCGCTCAAACCATGCCGTCTGTTCGGCCTTGGTCATAGCCCTGCCGCCGTTCTGGTAATCCTTGGTGCCTTGGTTTTTGATGTTATCAATTTCCCTCTCATCCAAACCAATGCTGTAATACAAAACAATATCATCCCAAAGCGGCGGCAGGTCCGACCCATCCACAAGCCCCAGCCTCAACCGTCGCAGCATTTCATCCGCGAGGTTGGCGCAGCGATTCACCCAGGCTGGCTGGCTTTTGCGGGGGTAGCGGGCGGCTTCTCTGACTTTTTTTTGACGCCCTCCGACGCATTGGGAATGACCACCTTTGCGATAGCGGCAAAGAATGCAGGGTGCTCACCAATGAGCTTGCGCCTCCCCTCCTCGTCCAGCCCTCTCCATCCAAGCTCATTCTCATCATCCCACATGGCGTCATCTTCGCGCCCATCCTCGGCGAACTTATTGATGCGCTGGATGTGGCTTGCGAGAAGCACCTCGACAAAATCTTCCTCTGGCGTGAGCTTGCATTCCCTTTGGTATGACCTGATTTTTTTGAAATAGGTCAGCCCTGCATTTGCCGTTGCCACACCCGCCGCTGCATCGGTGGGCGTAACCTCGCCCTCGATGTCGGCCATGAACTCGGCGCTGAACGCCTGGATTTGCAGCCGCTCTTTCTTCGTGGCGACCGTCACATGCACGCGGTAAAGCTCGTCTTCACCCTCGCCATCGGGTAGCCCGCCGTTGTAGTAAAGATCCACGATCCGGCGAGAACTCAGTGCCTTTGATTTAATACCCATTTGCTTGACCCTCTAAGATGAAACCCAAAAAAAAGAATGCGCGTGCATGTAAGTGCGGCACGCCCGCGCACCCGGTTGAATCGCAGCCATTACGCCGCGCGCTTGAACTCATAGGTGATCGCATTGTCCCCGCGCGTCGTGGAGTCGCATGGGAAGAACTTGCCATCCACGCGCCACACCCCATCCTTCGCGGTCCGTTTAAACGAACCTGTCTGCAAGCGATCACCGAACGCCCTAAACTGCATCCCGCCCGCAGTGACAATGAGGATCTCCCACGCAACCTTGACCTCCCCCAACCAATCCGCAAGGTCATCGCGCGTGGCTTTGATTTCCAATTCGCGGTCCATCTCAATTTCAAAATTAGCACCCGGCTTCACATCGGTTTGGACCTCAAGCAACCCGCTTGCGGCCTGCACGCTGTCTCGGTTCGTGATGGTGCGGTTGCTCTTAAACTTGATGCTGGTGCAGTGCGTTGACACGCCACCAATGGTGACGGTCATGCTCTTGCCGTTGGCCGCATCGTCTGCTTCTGCGATGGCCTGATAGGTAGGCTGCGTTTGGTTCGTTAAATCGGACAGCGCGCCCACCAGCGCCTCTCCCTCAAAGGTAAACAGGAACTCCTCATTGATGCCCACCTGCCAGCTATGGATAGCCCGCGCCCCGTGGAGCTTTCGTTGCAGCCCCTCATCTGCGCCATATTGGTAAAACCAGTGATAGAACGTCATGCTCTGCTGTGCCACGCGCGAATCATAAACCATCGTGTGTGTATCAACGGGCGTCCCCGTAGATGCCAGCACCATGCCGCAAATCTGCAACATCGAAAGCCACGCGGGGGCAGGATAGGGATCGCCGCCAGCGGGAGCAGGTGGACCCTGCAATGCAATTTCAGATTTCCATTTGCTCTTGTATTTACCCGCAGAGACACCAGCCGCACGCGGCCTCGCGCCCATGCGCGCCTTCTCGACCTCCGACAGTTCCTCGTCATGCGAGAAGCTACGAACCATCAACCCATTACTTGCGGGCGTAAGCGTGGGATCTACCGCATAGCCACCCGATTCAAGCCCCCTTAAAAGACCTATTGTTTTTGCCTCGAAAGTCATTTGCAAACCTCCCCTTTACGGTGTCGGTAAATCTTTATCGTAACTCACAGCATAGGCCATAGCGTGCGTGACCACGCAAACCAAATCAATTTCATCGTCTGTGTTGTCGTCAGCCCGCCCCCGCCATGTCGCGCCCGTGGTCTGGTATTGCTCGCGTATGGATGACCCACGCCAATCAACATCAACATTAAAATTGTTCGCCAGGATGGTTGAGTAATAAGCGCGCCAGTATTTCTCCAAAAGAAATGCAGCGCACTCTGCCAGCCCATCACACTGCTCATCCGTGTCCGAGCCAGCCTCGGCCTTTGTGCGAAACTTCACCCGGATTCTTGAAATGCCAAGCCTCCAACCAGCGCCAGGAAACTGCGCGCGGTCATGGATGGGGCCGCTACTGTCAACGTAAATCCGACACGAGCAACTCTCCTCAACCCCGGCGGTCTTACGGCCAAGCGTATAGCAGTGATCTTCGGGCAGCTTCAAATGGCCCGCAGCATAACCGCGCGCCGTTTCCCACAGTGCGGCACGCGCGGGAAGGTGGGTCTTCAATATCTCCTCGAATGCATCAAGGATGGCCAATGGGCCTATTTCCAAGACAGTGCCGCTCACAACCTCTTACCTCTGCCCGTTAATTGATTGCGCCAGAAACGCCAGAAAGATGGGGTGCATGATCTTCTTTCTTAACTCAAGCCGACTCAGCGCCGCACCGGGGCTGCCATTGTAAGCCCGCCACCCATACTCAAAAACCCAACCCTCACTATCCTTGCTGATCTTCGTAATGATCTCGGCGTCGGGGCTGGGTCTTGGATTAAACCACGTTGAATTAATCACAAACCATCGCCACTCTTTTGCACACTCGTCAAGCGCCCAGCGTATCCGCTCATCAATCACGGCCTGGCGTGATCGCAGCCACGCCACCATATCCTCACCGCTCTCCTCAACGTCCACGCTGGCCCAACCCACAACAGCACCTCACATGCGCGTCTTACTGTCCCATCGGTGCGAACCCTTCACGATCCGCCCGCCACCGCCGCGCGCCTTCCCGCCCCGGAAGGTGCCGATGTGTTCGGACCTATCGAAGCTGTCACCCATTGCGCCCACGGGGTGCGCCCGCATGAGCTTCTCAAGCCGCTTCATATCCTCGCCGTACTCTTGAGCCAGCGCGGGGTTTTGGTTCGTTCCCCACTGAACAACCTTGCGCCCTGCGTATGCGATCACATACGCGCGGCAGTGCTTGTAAAGTGGTTCATCTTGCGGCACGTCTGACGGGTCAATCCCTGGCGCTTCCTGAACGATGGTTGAAGCCTCTGCGCCGCCCTCGCCAATCCATGCCTCAATCTTTGTCGAGATTGCCGCATAGTTGGCCTTGGAGTGCAGAGCCTCAATGTCTTGCCAAGTCACACCAAAGATTGACACGCCCATGACTCACCCCTCGCTCGCTGCCAAAATCAGGCAGCCGTGCTGAACGGAATAATTTTGGATTCATCACCCACATACGCACCACCAACGGCGTGCGTGTCCACATACTCAATGAGCGTGCGGTCATCGTGGTAGCGGTGCTCCCAGATGTCCGACACATCGCGCCACTGGCCAGGATTTGCCCAGTCGCGGATTGCGATATTGGTGGTGAGCCAACCCAGAACGTTGTCCATCTGGGTCCTGCTCAACATGGTGAGCACCGTGGCGGGCCAGTAGTAGGTGAGGGTGCCGCTGTCGTTTTTGTAGTGGGATTTGTGTTTGATGATTTGCGCCGAGCGCATCTCGGCGGGCAGCAATTCAAGGGGGATGTCGGTAATAGGTGCCGTGTTGCCCTTGAGTTGGTTGTTCGCCCATGCCCTGATCTTGTCGTTGAGCGCGAAGTTATCTTCTTGGAGGAACGAATAGATGATGCAATCGGGTTCCTCGCCCGCTTGGGTGATGAACTTGCGGCGCGCAATACCCATCAGGCCGGGGATGTCCGTGGATGCAGTGGCGAAGTTGCCGCCCATGTTCACGACGGTGAGGCCCGTCGTGATGGTATTGGTGACGCCATCGGCGACGAAAGAAAATGAGGCGGTGCTGAGGAGGTTGCAGCAAAGCTGCTCGCGTGAGCGGAGGATGGCGCGTGTGTGATTTTCGAGG
>ERZ650304.643-NODE-643-length-16567-cov-5.311470_pt1 | contig 16567 bp, 26 predicted proteins | sample MGYA00376240_ERZ650304 | MGnify/ENA primary metagenome ERZ650304 (study PRJEB26733, sample SAMN07839271) | wastewater metagenome | biome: small river; feature: stream; material: water | place: USA: North Carolina | collected 2016-03-01 ...
AGCCCTGTGAGGAGCTCCTTAAGCATGGCAAAGCTCATCCCTTTGGTCCTCTCGCGGACGTTCTCGGGGGTGAGCCCGGCGAAGCCTCTCTCCTGGGTCATGGAAGCTCCCCAATCTCTTTGAGGAACTCTCTCACGAGATGCTTAACTTCCGGATCACCAATCTCAAGAACCTTCTTGAGCATTGCAATAGCTTTGCTCTCTGTCTCGCGTGGTAGCTCTAAGAGCTTCGTCGGGTCTGCCTCCATGTCAGCCACCCATTTGTTGATCGGCTCGAGCCTTATGGCGAGGTTCGTGGTGTAATCACTGATCACGTCGAAGCCATCATTCCCATAGACCAGCCTGATCCAGCCATATGGTGCATCCTCGCCTTGGCGGTGAAGATACACCCCATCCATGTCGGTCTGCATGATGAGGCTCATGGCCTCATCGAGGTTATGTACCACCTCCGGCTCGTCATCCTCTCCATTATGGATGCTGACGCCGAGGCCATCCTTGAGCGCGCACTCTATGATCCGCTTTGCAATCGCGCGCTCGATGATAATTCTGCCTTTGGTGCTCATGGCTCAGCTCCATCGTGGATGACGGGCTCTTCGCCCTTTGCTGCCAGCACCGCTGTGACCTCGTAGGCTTTTTTGGCCTTCCACTTCGAGGCCGCTGTGTCGCGGGCTTCGAGCTGGGTGTAGGCTTTGACCTCCAGGCGCTTTCCACGCCAGAAGCATTCGTAGGTGTTGATGGCCTGGGTCATTTGCTGTCTCCTTCCGGAGGAGGAAGCGCGGCAAAGACCAGCGCTGCCGCCTCGAATGTAGCCGCATCGCGTTGTATCTCGTCTTGCAGCCACTCTAGGATCACTCCATCAAGTACCGCCGCGGGGACCAATGATGAAGCGCTGAGCTTCTCACGAAACTTCGCCACCTCACACAGAAGCTCATAGTGCCAGCGAACATGGAGATTATGCAGCTCCGGATTGGCTCGATTGTCGGAGATGAACTCTCTGATTTTGGCCTTGCTCATTGGCCCATCCTCGCGAAAGCCGCACGGATGAGTATCTCCACCGCGAGGGCACCGCAGGCTCCGCATACAACCGCTGAGCTGAGGCAGAGACTGATCTTGATGGCGAGACTCACATCTCGCTTTAGGCTTTGTTTCATGGTTCGCACTCCTTGGTTATCAGCTTCACACGTTATGGGCTGAGCACGGGGCGAGGGAAACACCAGCGATAGCTCTGATGCCTCGGCTCGCCCCGGCCTCAATCCACTACGCTGGAGTGCGAAAGCCGCGCGTGGAGAAGATCGTCGCTGTCGTGCTGGGCGTAGCGTTCGAGTTGGACTTGCGCGCGCAGCGCGTGCCCTGGGCCTATGTGGGCGCTAAGAGTCCGCCCGTTGAGCTGGACTCTGCTGTAGGAGCCATGTCCCTCTCCGAGGTCGCCGTTTCGGATTTTGAGCTTGTTCACTTGATGATCTCCTTGAGTTCTTGTTTGAGGGCTTTGGCCTGCGGCCCGCGGAACGCCGCGGCGTTGCTGAGGAAGTAGAGCACGATGCTCTTGGCACTCTCGAGCCCGAACTGGTCGCTTGCGGTGCCTAGGCTCTTCATCGCGTCGAGGTAGGGCTTCGCCGTGAAATGAGGCTTCGGCCATGCCCGGCTGATATCCCGGGCGACTTCGCTGATGAGTCTCATTGCTTAATATCCTCTCACTTTGCGCCCGGCGGCTACCATGGCCTTGGTTACTTCTGGTCTGGGCTTGTCGTAGGTCTGGGCGATAAATTCTGCTATGCCCAAGCCAAACATCACCTTATCGCGCTTGGCGAAAACGGGCTCCTTCCTGCCGAGTCCCGCGATTATCTCGCCGCCTTTGGCGATGGCTTCTTCGTAGGTCATTGGCTCGCCCCTACGCTTGCGGGAGCGGGCTCGCCATTGGCGCTCCAGAGGATATCACAGCCGAGCTCGATGAGCCTTTGGCGGAGCGCGGCGTGCCAATTCTCTCCGAAGCCGATGATGATAGCATACGCGAGGCTGCAGCGTTGCGCGTATGCTATGCCTATGGCAAGCTCGACTCTGAGATCGAGGTCCCGCTTGATGCGGGCGGGGGTACGTGGCTTACGAAACATTTTCCGCTCCATGCTTGGTGAGCTTCCACGTTGCGACTTGTTCCTGCACAAGATCGTTCAACGCGGAGATGGTCTCTTTGGCATGAGCATAAGCTTCATCCGCACTCTCGAAGCTTTTGCTTGCATCGTAGAAAAGCTCCGGAAAGCAGGAGTAGCCCGGATGGACAGTTTTTCCATCTTGGCTTAAGACCGTTGTAGGGGACAGATTTGTCTGAATTGTCATGGATCGTACTCCATTAGGTTGATGGCTCTACTCTAGGCTACGCGGGGGCTTTGCCTTGGCCCTTTCGCCAGCCATGCTAGAGCAACGGTGCCAATGCGGGCGCAGAGCGTTTGAGGCGGCTTGCGCGGTGCGCTTGTCCTCATGCTTTGTGAGTGTCCCGTTGGTAGCGGTTGATAGCATGACTGGCGAAAGGACCCTAGAGGTTGATTGATTTTACTGCCGCTGCTTCTGCGGCGCGAAGGGAGAGTTCCTTATTGATTTGCGTGCGGAACTTCGGGATAAGTTGATGATAGTGTAGAGCGATGAGTCTTTTGGCTTCGGCCCTGCGCTCTGCATGAGATTTATTGGGACGTTGGAGCATGATGTTGTATTCGACAAAATCCTCGAGGAGAGATTGGAATTTTCTTCCTGCTGTGCGATTGGCACTGAGTGCCTGGTGGAGTCGCTGGGACATTCGGGGAACCTCACTGCTTCGTTCGGCGCGCAATGCGCCATTGCGTATCATACACAACCCGGCGTTGGGGTCAATGGGTCTGCACAAATAAATTCGGCGGAGCAGACAAGCCCCGGCTTTGCCCTTATATGATTGCTCCGTCCTCGGCATCCTCGCTTGCGAGCGCGGCGGGCGGGCCTCCTGGGATATCGCTATGCACGACTCTCCTCGAGATGAGATCGCTGGATGCGGGGGTTATGTTGGGGGGAGGCTCGCTCTCTCCGAGGAGCTCCGCCGGTCCAGGCCAATTATTAAACGCCTCAATTTCGGCCTGAGTGACGCCCTCGAGGCTGAGACCTTGATATTTGCGCGGGGTGCCTCCACGGAGTGTGCTGGGGGATGGACTCTCCCCTCGGCGCCGCGCGGCTCGCCGCTGTTGCTTCTCCTTTGCCCTCTCGTTGGCGTGTTTGTTGCGGCGGAAATGCTGATACTCGGTGTAGAGCTTCGCTAGGAGCTTGGCGTCAGGGGCCGCGGCCTTCATGTGCATCATTATGTTCATAGTGGCCTCCTCTTGGCTTGCCCGGCCTTGCTGGAGGTTCGCGAGCTCTGTCTCAATCATCTCCATCATGAAGTGCATCGAGTTATCAAGGGCCATCCCGGCGTCGATGACTGCGATCATTCGAGATTGTGTTATAGGCATTAGAGCTTCTCCAGCTTGAGCTTCATTTCGTAGTGGAACTTTGCGATCCGTGGGGCGCGGAGGAGAAGTTCTGCTCTGCCTGAGCCTATGTCATCAGCGGGCCACACTACGATGCCTTGGAGGCCGAGATGCTTCGCTAGCCTATTATATGGCTCAAGCGATGCCTTTACGACTGTCTCATAGTCCATATCGCTAAGGAACCCTGTCGCTGTCGGCGCGCGCTTGGTGGGGATGCCTATGGCGTTGCGCTCACCGCGCATTTCGGCGGCTTGGCCTCCGAGTCCATACCCCTGGAGATTATCTCCGAACACATAGAGCACCTCTTTGTTTCGGTGGAGGTCTTGACGGTATATTCGGTGCTGGTAGATGAGGGGCATGGCGGGGAGTCTCCTTGGGGTGAGGCCGCGGGGTATTGTTGCGGGGATTATTCGGGGGTATTTATACCACGGATTGTTATCTCGGGCCTAGTCCCTCCTTGGGGGTTGCCACCATGGTGGGATGGGGGCTTGAGCGTTGCTTCCCTCGCCTTGGCGGGGCTTAGAGCCTTCGGTCTTGCCCCTTGGTCCTTCCTTTGAGTTATATAAAAATATTGAGAGAACTGAAGAAGGAACCACTACAAACCCGAGGGGGAAAATCAAAAGCGGAGTGGGACGAGAGAGGCAAGCCATAAGCCTCGAGGGCGAGGGAATGGCGCATGAGGGCTCGTCCCAAGTATTCGTCACGAATGTTGGGACAAGGCTGGGGATGGTCTAGGCCCCAGATAACAAACCCCGGTATTAATACCCTAGAATAAGCCCCCGGCATAATACCTCCGCCGCAACATCACGCAAGCGCAAGCGCAAACTCTGGCAACATTATTGCTCTGCCTGCGGCCTGCAGCCTAACACTGCCACCAATAAACTGCCGCCGCCGGGGGCGAAACTGCCGCCGAAACTAACGAAACTGCCGCGCTCGCGCCGATTGCTTGGTGATATATTGTCAGCCAGCCGAGAGCTCAAAGAAAAACCCCCGGATTGCTCCGGGGGTTAAATCTCAACAATGGGCAAAATGCTTTGCAGCATATGCTACTTCTTGTGGCAGGTTCCAGCCATTGCCTTGCACGCTACCCAACATGCCATTACCGACAGTAATTGAAACAGCCCAGCCTATTGGCCCTTGCGTAGCTTGCCAATGAAATGGCCTGCCTTGTTTCAAGCCGGTTCCCGTAATGAACAGCGAGTTACCTACCAGTTTAATAGTGGCAACCTCGCTAACTGCAACCTCATTAACATTCCAGCAATACATCGCACTCTCCTCGGTTGTAACAGGAAAAGGCTGGGATTGCTCCCAGCCTTAACCTCTTAGAGCCCAGCCGCCGCCAACACGTCGTCAGCATCGGGGATAACCGCCTGCTTGCGGCGGGCGACCTCGGCCTCGGCCTTGGCGCGGGTGGCAGGATTGGACAAATACTTGTCCACGGCCTTGCCCCACGCTTCGGTATCGCTGGCCTTCGGCTTCGGCTTGTTGGCCTTATCCAACGCCGCGATAATCTGCGCTTTGGCAAAGTCCCGCATGATGCGCTCGTCCGAGTCCATGCGGGGGCCAACTGCCCGAACGCTGAACTCGCCGGAACGCAACAGGTCCAGCTTGCTGCGGCGCCAGTCATGCAGCATCGTGGCCAGTTCGGCATCGTTGTACTTGGCGTCGCCGTTCTCGTCCACAGCCGCCTTCAGCCGGGTTCCGACTGCGGAGGCTTCGTTCTGCATGATGTGGTTGAAGGCACGCTGCATGAGCGTGAACTTCACATTGTCCGGCAATTCTCCGACGCGAAGGCCGTAGGTGCCGTAGCCGAGTTCCATGTCGGCGAACTTAATCTTCGTATTCATTGCACTCTCCATTAAATGCGGACAGAACCCCGTAGGCAAAACGCCCCGGTCAGTTCCCGTCCTATTCGATTGTCAAAACAGCATGACCCCGAACCAATCGGGACAACACAGATATAATCCGATTGACGCCAAATACAAGCCTCCAATGCATTTTGGGGGCCTTTTGTGATCACATAATGTTACAGCCTAGGAACGCGCTACGCGCCCGTTTGAGTCCGCCGGGGGTATATGGCTCGCCATTGTGGACTCGCCGCGTGCGTTGAATAGCATGAGTCTTGCAACGATACCGAGCCATGCTCCCGCGACATATCGACGGACTGCATGGTGAGCCATGCACGGGGAGCATTGTCATTGGAGCATGGTCCGTCATGCTCATGGAGCATTGCTTATTTGTGGGGACTTGCCCCGCATTCCGAGCATTGTGCCTAACGCGGGGCTCGCCATTATCCCCTCGCATGTGGGGCCATGCTCTGCCAGCATTTCTCCGGGTCCTACCGCCGGGCCTCGAGGCCCCCCGGCATGGGCTTTCTCACCGGGTGGGGTAGAGGAGGGTAGATATGACGTTCTCACTCCCGACCCAAAATTCACCCTCGTCCCAAAGTCGCCCACCCCGCTAAAGCCCCCGCCTTTTTGCCTGTTGACATTATATCTATGCTCCCCCACGATGCCCCCATGTCGGACCCCGCCCTCAGCACGCTCGACTCTATCGCCCTCCCCGCCGCACGCCGCAGCATGGGCAAGCAAGGCCGCGCGGCAGCCCCGAAGCTCCCGATGGCCTATGTGAGGGACCTCGGGGATGGGGATATCCCCGCGCTCTTCGAGGGGCTCCAAAGCGGCGCGCACACCGGCGTCGGCAGCTTCAGCCTCACCGAGATGAAAGCCCGCCATCACATGCTCGCGATGGTTCTGGCCTCTGGTGCAGAGCCTCCGGAGGCCGCGTTCGTCACAGGCTACAGCATCGGCACGATCAACACACTCAAAAAGTCCCCGATGTTCATTGAGCTCCTGGCATATTACCAGCAGCAGAAGGTTGAGGAGTTTAAGCTCTTCCACCAGAAGGCCGCGGTTGTGGGGCTTGATATCCTCGAGGAAATCCACCGCCGAGTCCAAGAGTCCCCCGACGCGATTAAGTTCTCGGACCTCAAATCCGCGATGGACAGCTTGCTCGATCGGACAGTCTTGCCCAGCAAGAGCGGTGCCCCCGCAGGGGGAGGAGCCACGCCGCCTCCTCCAGTCACAACTATTGTCTTTGTGGACTCGCCTCACGCCCAGGCGCCAGCCCCCGCCGACCCCCGCCTCATTGAGGGCTCATACTCCAAAGGCCCCGGCTGATGGCTCATCACATAATCCGCGGGCTCGCCCTCGCAAGCGAACACCCTGGCCCAGCATGCTATACTGCCAAGCGCCGCCGTCCTCGTGGTGCCAAAGGCGTCGGAGTCAAATATGAAAAAGACCTCGCCAGAAAGCTTGGACCCTCGGCTCGTCATGGCCAGTGGTTTGAGTTCTATGACGCCTCAGGCCGGGGCTACGCCCAGACGGACTTCCTCCTCTTCGCTAGCGATGGGGTCTTCTGCCTCGAGGCTAAGCTCGGAAATATCGAGCTCGGAATGCGACAGTTCGCCCTCCTATACCGCCCCCTGCTCGAGCATATTTACGGACTTCCCGCTTATGGTATCGTTTGCGCTCGTCATATCGGTGAGGCTCCAGACCCAAAGCTCGTGGTTACCAGCCTGCATGATGCAACCCGCCTGGCGCGAATGGGGCACATACCTGTGTTACACTGGCGAGAACGCCTGCCGCTAGTGGTCCCTCCCGGACTCGGCCCACTCTCGGCCAAGCCTGCGCCGAGGCGCAACCTTTCCGCTTGACGCCCTTCACATTATAAGTATGCTCCGCCATAGGTTCAAACCGGGCAAAGGCCCATAGCAAGCAGAGGAGCATCATCATGGCAAAGGGTTCGAGAAAAGGCTTCTCCGGTGGGGGCTCCAACAACAACGTCAACGGCGCCACTGGCATGAGCAAGGCGATGAAGGGCAATATGTCCCCGCCGCGGCCGAAGCCCGTTGTCAAGGCCCCCTCCATGAAGGAGACCCTCGGCCCGGGCTCCCGCAAGGGAAACTGCTGCTAATGGCGGCGGTCAAGAAATCTGGCTCCTTCCGGGGCAAATCCAACAAGCTCGGCCACGGAGGTCGCGCCGCTCAGCTCAAGGCACAGGGCGTACCCGGAGGAGTCATCGGAAATCTCGCGCGGAAAGCCAAGGCCGCGCCGGGGCAGAAAAACTACCATGGCAAGCCGCGGCGTGGCCGCTAAAAGAGGAGTCAGCATAAATGCGTATGAATAAGCACTTGATGGCGTTCGTCGGAGGTGCAGCGCTGCTGGCTTCCGCCGTCGCTCCGGCCCTAGCGGGCTATTACGACAACCTGCCCACGTTGACCTCGCCGCCGAATACGGCGACAGTCCCGATGGACACCAACTACGGCCAGGGTCGTCAGCCCCAGACAGGCAAGGCCACGCTGAGCACCATCAATAGCGCGAGCATGTCCAACACCGGCAGCGGTGGCTGGCGCAATGCGCTGATCGGCGGTGACTTCGGCACGAACCTGTGGCAGCGCGGTACGACGGGTGCGAGCACCACGACGGTGCTCACCTACGGCCCGGATCGTTGGTGGGGCCTGAGTGGTACCGGCACCGCCTTCACCCAGGCCAGGGTCACGTCCTCCCAGACCGCCGGCTATGCCGCGAGCAATCGCGTGCAGCGCACGGCGGCGCAGACGGGTGTGCTTCCGATCTGTGTGGGTCAGGTGTTGTCCTCGGCGAACTCGACCCGGTTCCAGGGTCAGCTTGCGGAGTTCAGCTTCTATCTGAAGCTGGGCGCCACGTTCTCCGCCGCGAGCAGCCAGCTGACGGCCTACATCGCGACGGGTACTGGCTCGGATCAGTCCGCGGCGAACTTCAGCACAGGCTCTTGGACCGGCTATGCCGAGGCTGCGGCCACGGTTGTTACCGGCACGACTTCCTGGGATCGCTACAGCGTCACCGGCGCAATTCCCTCCACCGCCACTCAGATCGGTGTGAAGATTTGCTACACCCCGGTCGGCACTGCCGGCGCCACGGACTACTTCGAGTTCACCGGAGCCCAGCTCGATGTGAACCCCGGAGCGGTCGCGCGGACCAGCAGCAGCCAGATTGCGGGTCAGTACTCCATTGCAAGCGTGGAACGGCGCCCCGCGAGCATCGAAGCGCTCCTGCAGTACTCGTACTTTTGGCGGCTGAATGAGCCCGCCTCTGGTGCGGCCCTGTCGGGCTCCTGCCAGGCCACCGGCGCGAACACGAACATCTGCAACGTGTTCATGCCTGTGATGATGCGAACCACGACTCCCACGATTGCCATTACGACCGCTGGGACGTTCAAGGTCAACATCGCGGGGACTCCGACGACTATCGCTACCCCCACGGCCTCGACCTGCTCCAGCACGGCTTGCGCTGTCACAGCGGCCAATACCAATACCGCTGGTCAGGCGGAGCTCTTCTCGGGTGGCGGTGGCTCCGGCGCCTGGGACGTGAGCGCGGAGCTCTAGGGGTTCGGCGCCTCTAAGAGCATGAGCGTAGGGGAGGCGGGAGAGATTGGGGCTCCCGCCTCCTTTTTATGAGGACAGCAAGCTGGAGCGCATGATGGGCAAGAAGATCAATACATTGCGGGTGCTGACGATTATCGTCGCGCTGCTGAGTTTGCTCATTATCGGACTGAGCACGAGGGCTTTTGCCGCGCCGCCGAGCACGCTCTTCGGTGATGTTGGAGTTTGCGATCCGTGGTATCCGCAGAATTGCTCGGCCCCGCTGGGGAGGCTCAAGGCCGGTGGGGACCAGTACGGTGCCTCGACCGCTGCGGCACTAGCCCCAACGATCCCCTCTGGGGCCACAGGCATTCTCGTCGTTCCAGTCGGCACAAATAACACCTCCGGCCAGTGCCTCATGTGGAGAGATGATGGAACGGACCCCACGGGGACAGTAGGCAACCCCATCGCCGCTGGTCAGCCCATGTGGTATTATGTGAAGACCTCCGCCACGAATAGCGCCCCGCTGAGCGCGCTGAGGCTTATCACGGCGACCGGCGCGACCTGTGCAGCGAATTTGATCTACCTCAAGTAGGAGAGCCCAATGCTCAAGAAATCCCTTCTGCTCTCCGCGGTGCTGGGGCTAAGCCTTGGCTTAGCCCACGCGCAGAGCTATGACGCTCCGGCGATCCAATATGGGCAGGCTCCCGGCGGGGGCAGCTCTGGAACGCCTTGCACGGGGGACTTCTGCGCGGCGACTGCCCCACTCAGCGGTGCCCTCGGCGGCACCGGCGTAGCCAACACAGGCAAGACTGTCACCCTCGGGGGGAACCTCACGACCTCCGGCGCGAATAATGTAACGCTCACGACGAGTGGCGCTACGAATGTGACGCTGCCGACGACGGGGACACTCGGGACCCTTGCGGGGGCGGAGGCTCTCTCGAACAAGGCTATCACATCGAGCACAGTGGATAGTACTCCTATCGGCTCCACGACTCCCGCTGCGCTCAAGGCCACGACTGTTTGGCAGAGCTCGCGCAATGCCCTGACGGATCAGACCGGAAGGAGTCCGACCTCAACCTCAAGCGCTACTGCGGTGATGATGGGTCTGGGTTCGAGCTGGACCCTCACTCCGAGCTTCAGCGGAAGGGTGAGCTTCCTTATCACAGGGAGCATTGATAATGCTACTACCGGAACGTGCTCGGTGAATGTTAGCAGGGGCACTGGAGCGGCACCTGCGAATGCTGCGGCAGTTACCGGCACGAATGTTCTAAGCCAGCCGATTTTTGCTAGCGGTGTGAGCTCGACTGATCCGAGCTTTCCTATTACACTGGCAGGAGAGGTTACCGGGCTGACGCTCAGCACGGCCTATTGGTGGGATATTAACATGCTCAGCTCTGGTGGCACCTGTCGCCTTCGCAACCTCAACATCATTCTGCAGGAGTTCTAAAATGAAGCTTAGCAAAGCCCTAGCTCTGGCGCTGATGTTGGGGGCTTCAGCCCCCGCCCTCGCAGCGAATGTGACAACCGCGGGGAGCCTCACGGCGCTGAGGGCTATTCCCGCTGGCGTCGCCGCGCAATACAATAGCGTCAGCACGGGGATTACCTCCGGTGTGACCTGTGTGTTCTATTGGGATGCTAGTAGCGCCGCTGCAGATAACGGCTGGAATGTCATCAGGCCGACGGACTCGACCGGGAACGGGAGATGGATTTGTGGTGGCAAGGCCGTCTCGGGGGAGGGAAGCTCCGGCTTCAACGCGGCGGGATATCTGGGCATTGGTGGGGACCCCGCTCAGTATAACGTCGCGTCGGAGCCTCCTGTCGGGCTCAATGTGATCTCGACCCCGACGAGTAAGAAGTATTTCACCGTTACGAGCTATGGGACGAGCAACGAGGCTGCCATTCACAGCCACGTCGCGCGCGGAACACAGGCAAGTCCGACGGGACCGCTTGCTGGGGATAATATCTTCAGCATTGGTGTTCGGGCCTATGATCCTGTGACGCATACTTTTGAAGGGTCGAGCCTTGCGCTGCAGGGTGTCTTGGATGAGGACTCCGCCGGTATTAATGCCTATCCCGCTGCACATTGGCAGATTGAAACGGCCAAAGCTGGTGATGGAGCCCGTGGTGTAGCCGCGTGGTTCAATGCAGACCACTCGATGACGGTGCAAAAGCTCGGAATTGGAACATTCACCCCGACAGAGATCATCGAGCTTCAGAACAACGCGAACTCGAGCTTTAACATTCTCAATCGGAATATCAGCGCGGGTGTTACTGCCCAGGCGCAGGTTCAGCTTGGGAATGCTACCTCAGCCAACAGAACCCAGCTTGTGCAGTATGGAACGGGGTACACGACTTCTGGCCCGAGCATCCAAGATGGAACGCTGCTTGCGGCGAATGGTGCCGGAGGGCTGACCTTGTATGGAGCAGCTGCTGCTCCTATGAACTTCTACACCAACAACACCAAGAAGGCGGTGCTGAGCAGTGGTGGTGCATGGCAGTGGACTGCCTACGGCGCCGGAACGATCACAGCGGACGCGAGCGGAAACCTTACGAGTGTCTCCGACGCTCGAATGAAGAAGGACTTCGAGGCCTATCGGCCAGGCCTTGATGCGATCTTCCAGGTCGCCCCGCTGAGCTACCGCTGGAAGCCCGAGAGCGGAATGGAAACCTCCGGTCGCTATGGTGGCTTCACCGCGCAGAGCATTGTGCCGTATGCCCCGCTCGCAGCGAGGCTCGGCAAGGATGGGTTTTATAGCCTCGATGATAGGGCGCTTATTGCGACGCTTTGGAATGGAGAGAGGCAGCTTCTGCTGCTGCTGGGGCTGACCTGGGCGGGTATGATTGGCCTCGGCGCGCTGCTGTGGAGGAAGAAATGACCCTACTCAACACCGATATGATCTCGGGGAGTGGTGCGGGCTCGAGAAAGAACGTCCGGACTGTCGTGGCCTCGGGGAATATCGAGATCACTGATGAGGTAATCCGTGCTGATGCGACAGCCGGGGCGATTGTGCTGACGTTCGTGCCGGACCCCTCCAACAACGGCCAGAACGTCACCGTGATGAAGATCGATGCCTCGCTCAATCCGGTCTCAATCAATAATGGAGGTGGGGTCATCGCGGCGCTCGTAAATCCCGCAGTGGGGCTCCAATATCAGGGCCTCCAGGTCATATCCGATGGTAATGCGCTCTCTGTGACGGAGGTCTCCTAATGCCCGCACAATTTGGTCAGGCCGAGGTGCTGATAGCGGGCTCGCTGCAGCTTACGCTTCCCGAGAAGTGCATCTTCTGGTATATTCAAAATCAGAGCACGCGGCCTCTCAAGGTGCAATTTCTGGGGACAGAATGGGGGAGCTTTAGCTCGATTATTCTCAATCCTGCGCTGGGGAATGGCTACGGCGGCGGGTATATGGACAGCATAGGATTTCCGTATTTCTCGACGGAGGGTGTGGAGCTTACCTCGCTCGACCCCACAGCGGCGTTTGGAAGCGGAGCGAGCCCGAAAACTCCGCTCAATGTATTCCCCTATCCTGGGGTGGGTCCGTTTAACTTCGGCTAAAGCACCACATGGGAGAAGAGCTCAAAAATGAGGCCCTAAAGGCGGAGGTGGCACAGTTCCCCTCCGCTTTGCGGAAACTTTTTGTGCCCTTCATGCCGGATGGAGTTACGCCAGTGCGCTATCGGGTGCCTTATGGTGGCCGAGGCGGTACGAAAAGCTGGGGCATAGCGAGGGCGCTGCTCATGCAGGGGACCAACAAGTCCCAAAGGACTCTCTGCGGACGCCAATACCAGAATAGCATTAAGGACTCGGTGCATAAGCTTCTAGCTGATCAGATCACCGCCCTCAAGATGAATTATATTTATGAGGTCCAGAATACGCTCATTAAGGCGCGGGATGACGCGAAGCTCCCGGATGGGTCCCCCAACGAGAGCGAGTTTATATTTAAGGGCTTCCAGCAGAACATGGACGAGATCAAGTCTATGGAGGGGATTGATCGGTGCTGGATCGAAGAAGCCAAAAACACCACGAAGAGCTCTTTCGAGACCCTCGACCCCACAATTCGTAAGCAGGGATCAGAGATTTGGGGCTCCTTCAACCCCGAGCTCGAGACGGATTTCTTCTATGAGCATTTTGTCAAAAATCCCCCCGATAATGCTCTAGTCTGGAAGGTTACTTGGAGAGACAATCCGTGGTTTCCTGATGTGCTTCGTAAGCAAATGGAGCAGATGAAGGAACGGGACTTCGATGCGTATCTGAATGTTTGGGAGGGTGAATGCAGGCTGATGCTCGAGGGCGCGGTCTATGCCGATGAACTGCGCTCCGCGCGGGTGAGCGGGCGGATTTGTAAGGTCCCCTACGACCCGAACTACCCCGTGGATATTATCTTCGACCTTGGTAAGCGTGATATGACTGCCATGTGGTTCAGGCAGCAGATTGCGTTTGAGACGAGAATGATAAAATATCATCAGGATCGCCAACTCGAGGTCGAGGACTACATCGATATCATTCAGGGGACGAAATACATCGTGGGGACACTCTGGCTCCCGCATGACGGCAAAGCCAAGAGACTCGGAACGAAGAAAACCATCCAAGAGCAGTTCCAGAATGTCTATGGGACTAAGAATGTAAGGATCGTGCCGAGGCTCGGCATCGCAGATGGCATCAACGTAGCGCGGCAGGGATTTCGGAGGGTCTATTTCGATAAGGACCTCTGCGCAGATGGTCTCAGCGCGCTGACGCATTATCGGTATGAGGTCCTCGATGATGGGCATGGGAGCTTTTCGAGGGAGCCTGTGCATGACTGGAGCTCTCATGGTGCGGACGCCTTTAGGTATGAGGGAATTTGTAGGAAGCTCTCCCATGCGGAGCCCACCGCAGGCCGGAAGGCTGCGGAACTCCAAGAGCGTATCGATCAGATGGTTGCGGAGGGTCTCGTTCATGGGGGCCGTCCCGCTAAGGCAAGCCCACAAGGTTGGATGAGAAGGTAACTCCTATGGCAGATCAGACCGTCAAGCAAAAAGACAACGCCGCGGCTAAAGCCGGGAATATGGACCCTGTTGTGGCAGAGGCCCAGCGCCGCTTCGCGTATTGTCAGAAGTGGGAGGACACTGCGAGGAAGCGCTTCAAGGAGGACTACAAGTTCGCCAACGGTGATAGCGATAATAACTATCAGTGGCCTTCCGATGTGTATGCTGATCGGGCAGGAGCCCCCGGCGATAACGGTCATCCGTGCTTGACGATTAATAAGGTCCGCCAGCACAATATGATGATCGTGAACGATGCGAAGCGGAACAAGCCGGGGATTAAGTTCTCCCCGGTTGGGAATGCTGCCACCGCGGAGAGCTCGAATATCCTGAATGGCCTCGCCCGGCATGTGGAGCAGCAGAGCAACGCTCCGGCGATCTACGACAAGGCCACTGAGTTCATGGTCGGAGGCGGATTTGGCTTCTGGAGGGTGGTGACGGACTATAAGGACACCACCAGCTTTGATCAGGAGATTTACCTCCGGCCGATTTTAAATCCGCTGAATGCTTGGCTCGATCCGAACACTATCCAGCCAGATAAGATCGACGCGAAATATGGCTTTCTGGTGGATGAAATCGCGAAGGAGCTCTTCGAGGCGAAGTACCCGAGATTTAAAGACTTTGTCAATCAGGACCCCTTCCCCGATGCCAAGGGCGAGTGGTGCAAAGAGGACACCATCCGCGTTGCGGAGTACTACCGCATCGTAGGGGTGCCTGATGTGCTGTGGGCTTATGTCGAGCCCGGCAAGGATATGCCGACTTACATCAAGCAGAGCATGCTGGAGCATACCCCGGAGCTCTTCGAGAAGGTCAAAGCCTCCGGCAAGTCCCGCCCGATCATGGAGGAAAAGCTGGAGTGGTATTTCCTCGTCGGGAATAAAATCGCCGATAAGCGGCTCGAGATGCCGGGGAAGTATGTCCCGATTATCAAGATCGCTGGGGAAGAGACCATCATCGATGGGGAGTATGACTGCAAGAGCCATACTCGGGCGCTCAAAGACGCCCAGAGAATGTATAACTATTGGGCCTCTAGCGCGGTGGAATATGGCGCGCTCCAGACCAAGACCCCCTGGATCGCGGCGAAGGAGTCCATCGAGGGAAACATCAACGATTGGAACTCCGCGAATATCGATAATAAGTCGGTCTTGCAGTATAATGCTCTGGCTGATGATGGCATTACCCCGCTGCCCGCTCCGCAGCGCATTCAGCCCCCGGTAAGCGCCCCCGTCGCGCTCGACGGGATGAAGATCGCGGATGAGCAGATGATGAGCGCCTCGGGCCAGTATCAGGCCATGATGGGGGCGCCGAGCAACGAGCGCTCCGGTAAGGCTATTCAGGAGCGCCAGCGCCAAGGCGATACCGCGACTTATCACTTCATCGACGCCACTGCGATGGGGATACGCAAGACCGGCAAGATCATGCTGGACCTCTTTCCGAAGGTCTATGACTCCAAGCGCATGATCCAAATCCAGGGTGAGGATGGCAAGAGCTTCGAGGTGATGATCGACCCGAAAGCCCAGCAGGCTTACGCCGAAGAGCAAAAGCGTGAAGAAAACGCGGTGCTTCGGATTATTAATCCTGCGATTGGTCAGTACGATACCATTGTCGATGTTGGTCCGAGCTTCGGCACGAAGCGAGAAGAGGCCTTCAATGCCTTCATGGGCTTGATGGGGCAGGCCCCGCAGCTTATCCCGGTGCTGGGAGATATTCTCTTCCGGAATGGAGACTTCCCGATGAGCGAAGAAGCCGCCGAAAGGCTCAAGCGCATGGTCCCGCCGCATGTGCTCGGGGAGGGGCCGAGTATGCAGGAGCAGCAGCTCATGCAGCAGATGGACAACCTCAAGAAGATGCTCGGGGAGCTGCTGCAGCAAAATGCGACGCTCGATATCAAACTCAAGGGCAAAGACCAGCAGCGGGTCGTGGACGTGTACAAGGCTATCACGGAACGCATGAAGGTCGAGCTGGACCACGAGCATATGAGCATCGATCAGGTCATGGCGCTCATGCAGCAGACCGTCGAAGAGGCTATGGGGACTCCAATCGATGCGGTAAGCGACGCGAGCGAAGGTGCGCTGGAGCGCGCGGCTCAGGTCGGCAATGCTCAGACCTTGGACCTCCCGCAAAACCTCCCGCCCCAGCCTGGGGCTAAGATGGGTGCGGACGGTCAGTGGTATGGGAGGAATTTCGCAAACTCCTCCGCGTATAGGCCGGTCTAAAGATGGGGAATAAGCTCCTCGAGTATCTCAAGACTCATAACCTGGCGCAGGAAGCTGCGAAGGCCGGGGTGAATTTGCTCATGCACCCGGAGCGTAGAGCAGATACGGACTATGCAATGTATTTACCTGTCGCGCGGGGGTCAGAAGGAGCGAGTCTTGCTGTGCCGGGGGCGGTGCACGATGTGCTTACGAGTGCAAAGAATATGCTTCTGGCCCCGAGAGACGCAATAGCGGGGAGACTGAGCGATGCGGATATGCAAGCTCGTGCGAGCGACACGACGAATACGCTGCTTAATTTGAGTGGGCTGAATGTCGCGCCGAAAGGCTCGCTTGGGGTGTTTGCCGGGAGGCGAGCCAAGACCGCGAATGATGATGCCCTTATGGATGCGAAGCAGATGTTCGCAAATGGAGAGAGGGAGAATAAAATCTTCAAGCAGACTGGCTG
>ERZ650304.644-NODE-644-length-16550-cov-32.034920_pt1 | contig 16550 bp, 29 predicted proteins | sample MGYA00376240_ERZ650304 | MGnify/ENA primary metagenome ERZ650304 (study PRJEB26733, sample SAMN07839271) | wastewater metagenome | biome: small river; feature: stream; material: water | place: USA: North Carolina | collected 2016-03-01 ...
GCACCAACGATTACGCCATAGGGTAACCAGTTCAATTCTGTCTTTCTCATTCCATCTTTTTAATTCAAAATCAGTAGGGACATAAAGGCTTTTATCGTTATTGAAACTTGTTCTGAAATACTGTTCTTTTTTTGGCAGGTTATAATAAAGAATTTCCTTCTCGTCTCTTGGTACGGGAGGTGTTTCGTATGTAAGTCCGTTACCTAAATTAAAGGTTAGTATTTGGCTTGGCATTTTGCTGGCATAAATAAAGCAAAACTTGGCTTTTCAATTATCGCTTCTGTATTGCGGTGAAAATTATAAGTAAAAGTATCAAACCTGTAAGATTTAAAGCCGTATTTGCGCTTCTTCCATAAGTGATATTTATATTCTCTTTTCGTCATCTCATTACATCAATTATAGCATCTTCTTTTGAGCCTTGTAACATTATCATTTTAATATCGCTATCATTACATACAAGTATAATAGCCTTAGATGTATCTACTCTGAATGTATCTGTTTCAAGAACTTTTACTATTGCTCCTTTTACTATACCGAATTTTCTACGGCTAAAATCTGATACCGCCAACACTTCTAATTCAACATACTTATAATGTTCATCATATACAATACCGCTTAGTGTTTCTTTTTTTTCTGTAGCAGGCTTAAATTTTAGGATTACATACGGGTCTTGGGCAAAAAATTCTCCGTCCCGAATAACACCAATAATATCTGATATAGTTTGTATTTCCCCTTCTTTGGCAATGATTGTATCTTTTTTTGTTTGTCGGTTGGCAGAATAAACCTGCGTCTTTTCAACGTATTCGGTTAACGCTGTCGGGCAAACTATTTTATCTTCACCAATCCACCCAATAATAATACCTTCATCATTATCTACTTTGTAATCCAATATGGCTATATCACCTTCTTTGATGTTATCTACAAATCTGCCAACCTTTACCACTTCTCCTTCTCTTACAAATAATGCACTCTTTCTATCCATGTCAGGAGCGCAATCAATTGTTTTTACAAGTCTTATCTTTTTGCCTTGTTCGGTAGTGATTTCCTTGCCCAAAAAAACATTTTCCCGTTCTTCGCCTTTAATCCTTACGAACACCCTTCTTGGGTTCACTTTTGCTTTCGAAATATCAATTCCATCATTAGTCTTTAAAGCCATATACATTATTTTTATTAAATCCAAAATCAGAATGTCTATAAATAACACCTTTGTAATTGGTACTTGGTATTTCTTGTTGAACTGCTGCCATTGGGAAACAAACTCTAATATCCGCTAATCCCAATATAGCTAACTTCGCCAACGAATTATCCAAACTCTGCACTTCGTCAATCTCTAAAAAAGTATCGTAGAATTTTTGATGTACTATGTAACAATGCAACCCGCTAAAATGGTTTTTTACTTTTTTGTCTTTCAACTTATCCCAACCCAAATAAACACCACCCGAATACACATCAAAACTTTCAGGTTTATTTTTAAGAAAGTAATCAAACCCATCGTCTGCCGGAAACAAAACATCATCTTCCATTATCAGCACTTCTTTTTTGCCTTTCATTTGAGCATCTGCTACAATCTGTTTGTGAGCCTTAGATATGCCCGTCTTGGCATCGAAACCTAATATTGCGTTCCAAAGTATTGCTTGTATATTTTGACGGTCTAATTGCTCACAAAGCAGCTTATATCTGTCTGTATTTTCTATATTATGAATGATGTTTGCAACCATAAATATACTCATTATTCCATATCAGAATAGACTAATTATTTTTAGCAGTTTAGGATATATTTTGACAGTATTTTGTTTACAATATCAGCACCGTACTCTGTTATTCTAACTGTCGCACCCTTCGTATTCCCTTGTTTTGTAATCATTTTCTTATCCTGAAGTGTCCCTAATGCCGTTTTTATTTGCGTAGGGCTTGCGCTTAATGCGTACTTGTAAATCTCTCTATATATTGAACTGCTTATTATACATTTTCTATCGTACAAATAGACTAATACATACCATTCGGGAAGTTTTAGCCCTGAATTAATTAAGAATGTTTTTTTTCTACTATCGTAGTTGCTTATAAAATTGGTTATGTAATAAACTTCTCTTTTCCACTTAGCTATTCCAACGTTATTTTTAGCACCGATAAGGTAGTTATATGCAGGCGAAGTGCAAATTTCATTCATATACGAAAAAGAATCACACACCTCGCTATTGGCTAAAAAGAAATGCCCTTCGTTAACAAGTCTACTTGCATTATTCTCTGATAGTTCCTTCTTTTTTACCGACTTTCTGAAATTCTCCCAATCTTCAAAATCGCCCCCGTTTTCATCTTCGACCACTATATACCAACGGCACTTAAACATTTTAAATAGAACATATAATTTTTCAAGGAAATTAAGTCTGCTGGTATTTAAAAAATTGGTTATTCTTCCACCCTTTTTGTACAACTTAACCATCAGCTTTCGGGGCAATAACGACTTTTGCTGCTCTGTCAGCTTTGTTACCCTTTGCTCAAAAAAGCCGTCAAAGTTTTCATGTATAACATCATATTTCTCATTATTTACTCTTAGCGGCATAATGAGTATTTGGTTTTAAAACTACTTTTTTAGATGAACCACTGCAACTGCACCCTTTTATATCTAATACAAACTTTGTACAATCGCATACAAGCCCTTTTAAATGTGTATCATTTATTGTTGGCACTTTACCATTAAATACATGCGCTGTCCTGCATGGTTTATTAGGCTCTTGCATATTGCTCTTGTATTAGTTTTTTTATTTGAATAACACGGCTATACCATGTGTTTTTATTCAGGCAGTTCATATATTCCTGATGTGCTATTTTTTTTCTTAAAAAGTCATTAGTCAAAGCACTTACACACGTATTTTTTAATTGACTAAATGTTGTCCAAGAAGTCCCGTATAATGTATCGCTATCTAACCCTTCATATTTTTGATGTATGGTAAATGCTCCGCAACCCATAGCCCTAAATCCTCTGTCGCTGCAATACCCTTTACGGTCAAAATGATTATGTGTAATAGCTATTTTACAATTTGAGTATGCTTCAATTTCCTGTTCGGGGTTAAGCATTTTATTTTTAAACCCTCTCCCATAAGCCTGAAATCTGTCCCCGAAAGTATCTTGCATAAAGTTAACCATTTCTGCTCTTTGTTTTGCAAGCGGAAAATTCAAATTCGTTTTTTCAAAATTATTCCCTATGAATATTATTTCACCATAACTTTTATCAGTAGGCTTTGGTTTATATTTTAAATGATTAAAAGAAGTAGGAATATACCCAACATTAGTAAAGCCTTTTAAGTTTAATGTTCTTACATCATTCATATTTGTGAAAAGCATTAACCCCAATTCAGGCATCAATTCTTCCTGCCAAATAACTTCTCTCACATCTTCTGTGAACATTACTGTAAATCCTACCTTATTCAATTCTTTCAATGTTTCAATATCCATTATCCCTTCCGACTGAATATGAATAAAAATAACATCTGGTTTAACTCTATTAGCCACTTTTATACACCTTTCTCTTAATGCTGAAATACCGCTATTAAGTTTTAGCTGCTGCCAATAAACACTCTCATATTCAAAATTATTTTGACGAAATCCATCTTCTATTCCATCACTTGAATAAAAGGGGCTATCCATTCGTATGTGTAATACTTTCATTAATTTTTACTGTTTAAGTATGACGCAATCCATTCTGTAAATATTTTTATAGCAAATTTTTCAGAACCTTCTTGTTTTATTTTATTTACAATCTGTTCCAATTCCATTCCATCAAAAAGACGTATATCAACTGGCATATCCCATTCTTTAAAAACTTTCTCGTCTTTTCTTATAGAACAATAATATGTCAAAAATCTTTGTCCTTTAATACGTGCATCCTCTACCCAATGCTTAAATTCATAAGTACCTTGACTTTTTAATACTTTGTTAAGCACATCCTTCCATTCTATGTTATCCTGATTGCTCATTTGGCTAATAAAATATTTTCAGCGTTTTGATATAATTTTTTAAACCCGAATTTACTCAATTTGTTTTCAATTTCTTCAAAATAAAGGTCATGCTCGATTACCAATAGACTTACTTCTTTCCAAACCCAGTCTTCTATGGCTCTAAATACGACCATATTTGTAAACTCTGTATCAATAGATAGCATATCGCAGCCGTGACCATACTCGTTAAAGAAATCAACTACTGATAACTGCGGTACTTTTATTTTTTCAAACTCAACCCCCGCATTAGCCCACTTCTGCATGTGGCTTTCTTCTGAAGTAGAAACGGCATCTTCGCAGGCATAGAAATCAATAGAACCATTTTCTGCACCAATAGCAACATTCAAAACAGTTACCTCTTTATCCTCTGCATAATGTTCGGCTATCGCCTTATAATTATTCGGTGAAGGTTCTACAAAAATGCCTTTAAACCCTTTTAAATATAAGGCTCTTGTGTTTGAAAATTTTTCGACATGGTACGCCCCTATATCTATGAATTTCCCTTTTGACTTATCCTTAAAATATTCTGTTATAAAAACGTCCTCATCGTTCTGGCTAAATTGCTTCTTGTTCATTTGTTTGAAATATAATTATAAAAGTAGATTACAGGTTCGATAGCATGTTCTGTTTTTATAAACCCGGATTGCTTGACTTGTGTTGCAAAAGATGTGTCTTCTCCGTGATTTGTTTCAGGAAACCGGAACTGTTGCGATATGCTTGCCTTAATACAGTTTAAGTGATTGGGGTATCTGTGATATGCTTCGTCTGTTTCATAATACTTTTCACAATCTTTATAATGAATAAATGGCTTTGGTCTATCCCCATCGAAAGTAATAATGCCTTTCAAAGAACAACAATCAACTTTTTTATTTACTCCTTCTAAAATTAGTTCAAGGTAATTATCGCTTACGCTATCATCATCATCAATAAAACAAGTGTATTCCCCAACAGCTTCATCCATTAGTATATTTCTTTTTTTGCCTATTGAATGCTTTCTGTAATCACCGCAAGCTATTATTTCTATATCCCCATAAACCAATCTGTTTATATAATAATTACCATGCAGTATTTGACTTTTAACGTAGCTTACTCTACCTGAATTTTGAAGTTGCCTATGTAAAGATGCAAGCAATTCATTGAATTGATTTTCTCTATCAGGTAAAGTGCATATTAGTATAGATAGTATCATTGTTTGTTTTTGATAATAATTAAGCAATCATCATACCGCCCTTTCTTGCTTCTCAAATCAGCAACAGTTACATCGTATTCAGAAGTTAATGCTTCAAATGCCCACATATCTTTATCAAGGTCTTGTATATCTTCCAGAATTATAATACCGTTTGGTGCTAACCTTTTGCCAAATATCTTTACCGTCTGTAATTGATGTTCGAGCAAATGCGAGCCATCATCCCAAACAATATCAAACTTTACGCCTGCAAATTCCTTTTCAATTTGTTCATCACTTGTCCCGTCAAGTATGTGTATGTTATGCTTACCTGATGCAATCATTGGTCTTAAATCTGCCATACCGTTAATTGGTTGGTCGCTGCAATCAACTCCAAATACGCTTGCATTAGTAAAGTACCTTTCCCACATTCTTAATGAATTGCCATGAAAAATACCTATCTCGATAACATTCTTTGCTGTTTCACGATAAGGTTCTAATATTTGCTCATATACAGGGATATAAGCATGGATTGACCCTTTATCCGTTTCGTAACCTTCATTAGCTAACTCTTGCCAAATTTCCTGCAATGATTGTTTCATAATCTCTTATCCATTTAGTTACTGATAGTATTTCTCTGTATGGTAAAATTTCATTTTTAACAAGTGCGTCATAACAAGTAAGCATATTCTCACAAACATATTCTTCTCCCTGTTTCAAAGTTAAGTCAGAAAGTATTCTTACTATTTTATCATTTAATAAATATCCGGGTATTTCATCTTCAAAGTCTTTTAATAAGTCGTGTTCATTTCTGTCTTGGTAAACTTCCGCAGGTGAATGAAAGGTCACCGTCTCTCCAATTTCCCAAAGGCAGCGTTGCGCTATAAAACTTCTCCAAATGTCACACATTCTGAATGTAGCGGTTACGGGCAAATACATCAAAGGAAATGCTTTAGCAAACCACCATGTAGACTGACTATTAAAGGGACACCATGTAGATGGCTGCAATGATACACTTCTATTTTTCAAGAACACTACTTGCTTATTAAAAAGTATCCTCCATAGCGCATCAACATCCGGTTCGTTATCTGCCAACCCTTGCTGTATAGAACTATATACCATTTTTTTAAACCCATTTGCAGGAACATCATTTATGCTATTCAATGGTAATCCTCTAGGCCATATATTTTCATTTGAAAACATTTTATAAACATTTGCCCACCTAATAGAACTGAATACTTCAGTTTCTATCAAATAATCTCTCAACTTCCAAACAAAATTAGGTGTGTTATCATCATCCGTGTCTGTTATACAAGTAGCCCCTTTTCTCATTGCTTCCAAATAACCTAAGTTCTTTTTTGCATAATGGTTATCGGGTGCGTATTCTTTTGTTTCATTATTGATAGGTACAAGACCTTTATAATTCCAGTCTTGTGGTGTTTTTTTATCAGCTACAATAATTAAGTTTTCACCAAATAGTTCATGCAATTTTTCTATTGCAGGTGTTGGATAATTTATCGTGGTAACTACACAAGCGTTCATATTTGTTTTCTCCTAAGTGCTATGTCGCCCCCGTTTATGTTAAAGATTATTTTTTCAAAGTTATGTTCTTCAATAAATTCATCTACTGCCTGTATTACTCCAAAGTTGCTTAATTCAATATAGTCATGCAAACAAATAATGCCGTCATCTTTAACCAATGGCAACCATTCTTTTAAATCTCTTTTTACTGCATTGTAGGTATGGTCAGCATCAATATATACAAAATCAAAAACGTGGTGTTCAAATAATTTCGCAGCATCAAATGAATACATCTTTTCAAGCCATATTTTATGAGACTGTATCTGTTCTTTAAATTTTTCAACAACCTTAATATAATCTTCAGAAGTAGAATAAGCAGTACTTAATCCATCCAAATATTTATCCCCACCTATTTCATAAGGGTCAACTAACACCAATGTATCAGGCTTTATTATATCTAAAATCATTGCTGAAAAATCTCCTTGCAGTACACCCAATTCTGCACAATCGCAATTATCGGGTAGATAATATTTAAGGTGTAACAGAAACTCTTCCCTTGATTTTACTACTTTCATTTTGTTGGATAAATTTGCCCTTTATATTCAACGCCATCCATGTGTGGTGGAAATCCTAACCTTTCGTCGTGATTTATTGAAACAATGTTGCCTTCAGAAACCCAACTTGCAACAGCACTTGTGCTTGCTCTATTCTTAATTAACCATGCACACTTAGAAAATAACCATACCATTAATGCAGGTTGGAGTCCACGCTCATACCCACTAACACTTGAATGACGTTCAGGATTATGTTTATGTCCTTTCGGTACTTGAATAAATTCTTCAATCAAAAAAGCCCTTTCACCATATCTTTTAAACAAAGGGTCAAGTATTTCCATTTCCTCACTTGTACAAGCTATTCTTGCATCAGGTATTTGCTCTAAGGCTTTATCAATCCATTCAAAGTAGTATTCTATTGGCGTATATTTTCTACCTTGATTGCCATTTAAACTTTCAAGATATATGTCGCCGCCCCTCCATGTGCAGCCAATAGTTTTTGAAAAGTCAATTCCATATTTATCTACAAGTAATTGTCCTCTTCTGCTTGTTTCATCATTGAATATTAAATTCTTTTTATAGTAGTCTTTTATTACTTGTAATGGTTGTGCCATGAAAGGTATCGGCGTAGGGTCTTTCCAGTTTTCCCAAGTCCAAATTTCACACTCTTTTCTTTGTGGTGGAACTTCAATCATTGGTTGTTTGAAATACCATTGAAACATATTTGGTTCTTTTAAAAACATATTATCATCTTGATATGATTGCACCGAACCGCCGTCTCTAAACCAATTTATATAACCTTTATCTCCCTGTTGTTCCGCAGCCCATAATTCCCATGCGTGGCAATACCACCAAGTAAAAAGTGTTGAGTGAATATCATTTTTTTCCAAGAATACTATTTTATCCATTCTGTTGATTGTTTTGAGTTGTTCTATTATGTGCCGCTATTTTACCTTTCAATATTTGTGCTTGTAAAGGTGTAAGCATTTTATTTGTAGCCAATGGTATTGATGTTGGTTTAATGTTTAGATTTATTTTACTTGGCTTTGGCTTACTATACCTTACCTTACTCAAATCTTCTTCTTTAAAATGGAATTTATTTTTTATTGGTCTTAATCTGTTTTCCTTTCTTGTAGTAGTAACATGAAAATGATTGCCGTCATTGCATTTATAAATCTTAAAAGAACCATGCTTTCTTTTTACTAAGCCATGAATAGCATCTTTAGCTTCACTATAAGTATTATATGTTATTTTATCACAACTCATAATTAATACTACTTAATGAATTAATATCTGCATCATAGCTTTGTGTTATGTCTCTTGATGTGTCGCTGCTGTCTACATACCCTGTTTTAAAATTTATTTGTTGCCAAGTACGGTGGTAGCCAAACGGGTGTGTTCTGAAATATCTTGGGTTTCTGCTGCCACCCTGCCCAAAGTCTGCCGCTTGATCTAAAGACGCGATTTTAAATTGTCGTTTTAATTCAAAACTCAATTTTCCATCCTCGTAATATCCCTCTCTTTTTTGTAATTCATGTGCATGTTCATCTGTAAAATCCCATTCAGGTGTAACCTTTGCAGCATATTCCATTATTTTTTTTGACCGCAATGAAAAGCCGCCAGAGCCGCAAACATCATACTGCTGAAACAAAGGGGCGGTATAGTGATTATCAAGCCACCGATTATCCCATGATTGAGGGTTTAATATCCATCCGTCTCGCTGAATGGTAAGTGCAAATTTTGTATCAAAATATTTATGCGCTTTTGTCAACATAAAAATGCTATACCCGATAAGCGACTTTAATTCCGGTATTTTTACTTCATGTTCATAACCCAATTCTTTATGAGTAAGCAATTTTACATCACCAAAGTCAACCATTCTTTTACAATGTTCGATTACCTTAATTGAACTTTCTGGATTAACAGAATCCGCCATAAATAAAGTAACATCGGGTAATTGCAACTTACTCATAAATAAAAATTGTTTTCTTTCCTTTTATTGTAAACTTCCCTGTCTCTTGAATAATTTTCGGCACTTTCATTTTTTTTGTACAATTCGTCCCATGAATTAGTTCTCCAAACAGGATGAAGATGCCTAAGTATATTCTTATCAATAAATTTATACTTGCCTAATATTTTTGCTTTATCAGTTTCCTCTTGGTCGCAATAAACAGAACCATATTCAGGGCAATAAATATAACCAGTTCTATTGAAGTATTCTCTCCCTACTATATTCATGGTACTAATCCTCGTCTGCGCACCATCTGGATAATGTAAAAACCCGTCTGTATCTGGGAAATACATTAGCATATCGCTTACAATTTGTTCATCAAATCCTTCCATTGTAAAAACCATATCGTCACTCATGCAGATTAACACATCGAATGGCGGTAATTTATGAAGCCCTCTATTGATTGAATCAACCTTTCCTTTTGATATGCCATAATCGGGTATTAACTTATCTCCGTAATCCGATATTCGTTCTATTATACTCTCCGTGTACATAACATCATCTACATCCAAAGTAGCTACAATCTTCCAATCATTAGTTCTTGATAACGAATATATATTATCTACCGCTTTGAAAAACTTTTCAACTCTTTGCCTTGATGGAAATTTGTAAACTATTTTCATAATATTAAATAGCCTGATTAATTATTTTGCAGGGCTGTTGGGGTCTTGGTTATAATCCACTAAAATAAACTTTTTATCAAGAGGGAAGTATAGTGTTGGGTAATAAAGTTTTCTACCTGCTGAATCTACTTTTTGAATTTGAGGATTTGCGCTATCCATAGCAGGTCTTATTAATTCAAGGTAGTATATACTATCTCGTTTCCAAATGCCTGTTACCTTACTGTTACTTTCACTATCCATTACGATAGTGTCCTTTGTTATTTTTATCAACTTTATCTTTGCTCCAATATCCCCTGTTACACCGTTACTTTGCCATTCTGAATTTATAGGGGTTACTATATCACACCATGTTCTTGTTGTATCATTGGGAGTTCTTTTGTAGTCTTGGGTTTTGCTTTGGCAGGCAAGTACGTGGAAATATATAAAGCCAATAAATAGCAAAGAAATAATTACTAATGTGTTTTTTGATTTCATGTTTTTGTTTTATTTTTTTATATTGGTTCGGTTAAAAATCTATAATGTGCGGTTCGTTTTCAAGTTGGTATTGCTCATTAACTATTGAGCAATTATAAGCCTTATAGTTGTTTAAGCGATATTCGTCATAGCTACTATGAATGTGACCAAAAAAATGAAGTTTTAGATTTTCAAGTAATCTTATTCTTTGATACAAAGTTTCTTCACCAACCTGTTCCCCTCTTTCCAACATATCCCCAACGCCACTTGCCGGAGCATGAGAAATTAGTATTTCAGTATCTAATGGTATCTTACTAAAGATACGTTCCATCTGCTCTTCTGTTCTATTGAAAGCCCAATTAAAAAACTCTTTACTATCTGGTGTCCCCCAAATTTTAATACCTTCTATTTCGCATCCTGAATTTTCAAGATAAATAATATCTGGGTAGTTTGATAATATGGAATTAGTTAATGTCGGATTGGTCTCAAAAAGCCTATCGTGATTGCCTGCTATAAATATTTTATGTTTAAATGGCAATACGCTATACCAATCTAAAAAATCAACAACTTCCGATATTTTATAGCCATCAGTCATAATATCTCCAGCATGAATAACCATATCTCCATGTGGCATTACAACACCTCTATGTAACCCATGAGTATCTGACAAAGCAGCTATTTCCATATTTATATTTTTTAATTACACCCTTTAAGAAACAAAACGAACAGAGCAATTCCAAAGATAACAACCCCTAGTAATATCTGTAGTTCTTCTTTAGAAGGTTTTGGAAATTGCTTTTTCATTGGTTACTGTATTAATGCTTTTACTTTGGCTTTGGCTAAATCATCTACAACTTTCTTCCAATCTATGCCTTTAATTGCTTGGTCAATTCTTTTGGATAACATATCGTTTGCTAATGGTATTATAAAATCATTAGACCAATCTTTAATGCCGTTTTTTTGAAGAATTATCTCTTTTGCAGCTTGATTAAATGCCGATTGTTGCAAGTAGCTAAAATCTCTACTATCAGCATTAATTTTCCTTCCTATTTCATCTTTAACTGCTACTATAAATTCTTCTCTTACAATAGCCAATACTTGACCATTAATGCAATCTTTAATGTATGCTCTTAATTCAGCATCATTTTCTATTTTTAAAGAAACTGTCATATTATTTGATTTACTTTTTTAAAGAGAGCATCCCTTAGACAAGGGACGCATAATTATCAATTCCCCTATGAAAAACACCAACTTTAATTTTTATGTGATTTATGTAATAAACTTTCATCTTCAATACCACCATGATAATGTTTCATATCAATAACATCGCTACTGTAATATCTGTCATCTTCTTCTTCATCTAAATCATCTACAATATCACTATCTTTTCTTTTAGATGCTCTCATTACAGTCCATACAAGAATTATTATAAAGCATACTACTAATAGAAATGCCCAATTGTTTTTTATAAAGTCAAGCATAGTTAGTGTGGTGTTCTGTTTTGGTAGGTTATGCTTTGGTAAAATTATTTTATTGGCTGCAATGTCAATATTCTTTTGTCCGTATAATCCTGAATCATAAAAACACTGCAATTATACTTTTCTTTTGCAAGTGATTGATTCCATTCTGATATATCTTTAATAACAGCAGCTTGCTCTAATTCATTATTATTTTTTCTTGCCCATTCAAGAGTTTCTACAAATGCTTGTCTTTTAGCTGCAAAAATGTTATAATCATAAGATGCGATTGCCCAAAAAAGGATATGAATAATAATATAAAGCCCTGATAAAATACAAATAATATCGCCAACGATTTCATACCTTTTTTTTGCTACATAAACACCTAATGAAAATATCACGATTAATAGAATTAAAATAATCATATATGTTGTTTTAACTGTTTTAATTTATTGGTTAAGTAGTAATTTTTCTGCTTCCAAAGTACGTTGTTTTATACGTGGTGCAAAGTCAATATTAGTTTCAGCTTTACTATGGCAAGTCAAACAAAGTATCATTATATTTTCAGGCACATGCCTTAGTTCAGGATAATGCCTTTTTGGTAGCAAATGATGAAACATAAAATTCATAGGTGTCTTTGGCAGTTTGCACCCGCAATTTTGGCAAGCATGAGGGCTGGCGGCATAAACCTCTTTGTAAAATATTTCATCTAATTTAAGCAACTCTTTTTGCTGGTCAATCTTAGCTGCACGTTTTTTAGACACCTTTGGTATAACGTATTTTTTCTTTGCAGCTACGGGTCTGCCATCTTCTATAAAACTTCTTCTTTGATCTAAATACGACATACCCTATATATTGATTTTACTTTTGGCTTACAGTACTTCTTCTTTTATATTAATTGTGTTGGTTAGTTGCCGATATTGTATCGTGTCCAGTTACCTGAGCCATACTCGTTATTAATATCTTTAAATATCTCTTTTTTAGTTCTGCTATTGGTATAAAAAGAACCAAGATATTTACCTGCATTATAAACTTCAATTTTTAACCACATATATAATACAATTTAAACTTGTTTCTAAAAAATAGTGGGCTTTACGTACCCACCGTGAGCAATTCAACGTCACTTCTTTGAGTAATGTCAGAAAACTTTTCGCCGTTTAGTGCTGATATTCGCCTCCCTCATGTGGTATTACTATACTTTCCATGATGTCAGCGGTTCACTTCCAAATCACCGCAAGGTTACACGTAAGCTACTTCATTTTCATTTCTCTATATGTGTGTATGCGATTCTAAAAAATAGCGGTAGCCCTTTTTATAGTTGATACGTTTTGGATCGCGTAAAAAACCCATCAACGACCACCGCTTTAAAAAGATGAAATACTACTTAGTGCATTTCCAAGTGCAGTAAAACCCAACAAGCTAAACCTGTTGCATTGCACTTTACCCTACAATAAACAAACTATCCTCTTGGCAGGATATAGTAGAAAAGGACGGTGATGGTTTCAACCTTGCATTGCCATCTCTCTTTTTGTTCAACATGGTATCCGAAGTCTTTCTACCGTCTATCTTCAGCTAAGTAGTATTTCAAAGAACTTAAATGAGCCGGGCTGCGATTCGAACGCAATTCTTAACGTCAAAGGAGCGTCCTCCTAATTGGGTGTTCCAAACACCAAAGACCAAGCTGTGTAAAAGATTAGTAGCAGCTACTGGCAGGGGTTCACTAAGTCATTACCTTTTTGTGTTACCTGCATGGTTGAACTGAATAATACAAAGGGAATGATTATTACATCAATAATGCTTTCCGCATTCGGCATCTGCCCCGTCAACCTTATCGTATTTTAAGCGTCTAATTCCGCCACAATAACCACTACTAAAAGAACTTAAAAAATAACAGTTAATACCCTCTATCCTTATTAAATAACTTGTTTTTAATTGTCAAACCAAAAAACAATTCTTACTTTTTCGTCATTTTCAACATTGTATTCCTGCCAATCGTATTGCAATAATTCGTGTGCTCTTTGTTGAAGTTTTTCTATAAGAGGAACTAATACTTTGTTTTCTTCATTCCATTCACGCCTTTCATACCCTTCCATATTTGTTCCTTGACACCAACTTTCAGGTAATGTGCCATTATTATCAAATTCAACTAAAGACGCAGGGGATAATAGACCTGTTCTATATAGGATTGGATTATTTTTTTGGTGAGCCTTGAGTTCAGCAAGAGTAAGCCATGAATGAGTATGCCCATCGCTATCCCAATTTTCATTTTCTTGTTTTATATATTCACATGCGTCATCGGGAACACCTTTTGGTTCTGAAACCGGAACAACTTTATCCGTATAATCCCTAACACCTGCCAAAGTAGAAAATAAAGCATAATCCCTATTGCCATATAATTCCATTCTTTCCATATTTTTTTCATCTTCCCAAATACCCTTAAACGGATTAGGCTTGAAGTAATCGCCGCTTACCCATTTTTCTTCCCTTTCGCTACTTTCTTTTTTTGGCAAATCTTTTTTATACTCAACATACATGTGAATATCGCATCCCATAAAATTGTTTTTTGATTATTAATTTTCGATTGACGTTGTAAAGATAGTGCAGGGGAAATCATATTTCCAAATATTTCTTTTATAAAATTTATTTTTTTATTTCGCAGGAAATGTTTTGCTTTGTTATCAAATAATTTTCTAATGGCAGAACAAACAGAAGTTGACGTAAGAGATATTATAGTTGACAAAATACATTTAAAACTTGAAGAAATAGAGCGTCCATTATTTTGGCTTGCCGAAAAGACTGGTATTAAATACAATACCCTTTACACAATAATGAGACAAAGGACAATGAAGATTTCAGATAAATACTTACCAAGTATAAATGAAGTTTTAGGTACTGACTTTACTATTGATTAGTGAGGTCTTTTTTTATTTACCCCATCCTATAATATACCAAAACATAGTTATGGCTAATAACCCGTCTTTCTCACTTTATGTAAATGATTTTGAGGGTGGCACACGCCACATGACCGATGAAGAATTGGGTTGTTATATTCGGTTATTATTTGCGCAATTTAATAGAGAAAAACTACCAAATAACCCCGATTTTTTACGTCGTTTTTGCACATCTTTTGATAAAAGTTGGACAATTGTGAGCGAAAAATTTGAAAAAATTGATGAAAATTTTATACAAAATAGACGCTTAGAAACGGAAATACAAAAGCGGGATAACTTCATTGATAAACAACAAGATAACGGTAGAAAAGGAGGTCGCCCACCTAATAAATCAAAACCCACTAAAAACCCAAATAAAACCCAAACCAAAACCCAAAAAAAGCCATTAGGGAATGGGTATGGATATGGGAAAGGGAAAGGGAGTAGGGTACGGGAAGGGGAAATAATTTTTGAAGAAGGTGCGGAAGAAACTTTTAAACCGCCTCCGAAAGTTTCAATGCCGTTTAATGGGACTTTTGAAAAAATGTGGGACGAATGGAAGCGATACAAAAAGCAGCAGCACAGTTTTGAGTACAAATCGGAAGGAAGCGAACAAGCGGCTTTACACGAATTAGTTTCGCTGGCTTACGGAAAAGAAGAAACTGCAATCGAAATAATTAAAAAAAGTATGGCGAAAGGTTGGAAAGGACTTTTCCCTTTAAAAATTGAATCAAATGGAAATTCAACATCAGCAGGAGGGGCAACAAGCCTTAGAGAAAGCGTCCAAGCCGAACTTGATAAACGCTATGGAAATCGGCAACAAACTTGAAATTAGTTTAGCATTGAGAGAATTTAAGCAGCCTAACGGAGCAATTTATTTCCCTTCACTTTTTGAGATTAAATCAGATCAAAGACTGCCTTACTTGTTTGAAAAAGAACCGCATAGAATTGCGCCACTTGTTACAGCAGGATTAACGTTGGCTTTTGAGAGCATGAATTTGCAAAGAGGAATGAACGCAATTCAAATAGCTGATTTAGCTGAAATGATTTTAGAAAGTAGCAACGAAGATAATTTGGCTTTGGAAGATTTAATGTTGTTCCTGCAAAAGTTAGTTCGTGGCGAGTACGGCAAACTTTATGAAAGCATGGATATTCCAAAGTTTATGGAGTTTTTTGAGAAGTATCGTGAAGAAAGATTTCAGGCATTAAGAACATTAAGAGAGGAACAATCTGTGCAGTTTAAAGCAACCCCAATTAACGATAGAATTATTGATTGGAACGGCGGGGATGAAAAATCAAAACAGCGTGAAGCATTGAAAGATTATCTAATCAATAAACCATGACATTCACTCTTACATCATTCACTTATTTAGTTGCAGAAAAAGATATGCCATGTGATGCTTTTAGAGTATGGGTTGATAGTGTTGGTATGTTTGATTTAAAGCAAAAAGAAAAAGGAATAGGCACATGGAGTAAAGCATGGAAAGGTATAAGTGCAGGTGAACAATATCTTGAATATACGTTTGAAGTTGTGGATGAAGAAACAGGAGAATTAACAGAACAGGTACTTAGTTGCAGAATTGATATGAATAAAGTAATGGTTAAAAATAATCTATACCCACCTATTATTCAACAAGCATTTAAAAATTATAAAGCATGAAAAAATGTATCACCTGTAAAAAAGATAAAGACTTGGAAGATTTTGCAAGAGAGTATAGAGCACTTGATGGAAGAAAAGCCCAATGTAAAAAATGCAAAAAGGAAATAGATAAGGAAAGATATTTGATAAAGAAAAAAGAAAGAGAACTAATATTCTAAAACTAAGTCTTAAACCTATATAC
>ERZ650304.645-NODE-645-length-16549-cov-5.839032_pt1 | contig 16549 bp, 19 predicted proteins | sample MGYA00376240_ERZ650304 | MGnify/ENA primary metagenome ERZ650304 (study PRJEB26733, sample SAMN07839271) | wastewater metagenome | biome: small river; feature: stream; material: water | place: USA: North Carolina | collected 2016-03-01 ...
AAGTGACTGGAGTTCAGACGTGTGCTCTTCCGATCTGCATAGAGAAAGCAGTTTGCACGGTATAAGTAGTAAGGGATTGCTACTTATTTAAAAATCAAACTTTTAAAGATGGAAGGTTGTCAGGCTTAAATGTCCTATTATAGAGGGTTTTGAGCCTTGACCTTTGACAAAATCAAAAAAAATGCAACTGGTTTTCAAAGTCACCACAGACCCCGTGCCGGCCGTTCCTTTGGTTGGCGATACTAATTTTCAGCAGCATTATTCAGGGGTAAATACCTCAATGGCGTGGGCTGAACTTGAACCCGCCGTCCGCCAAGCAACTGAAAAATTTGTGCTCGACTATATTGGCGAGGAACTATACGACGACTTGGCTGCCAAATTTCAAGACGGCGACACGCTTACAGATGAGCAGGCAAAAGCACTGCAACTATTGCAGGACTGCATCGCGTTCTATGCTATCTACCACATTTTGCCGGAAAAAAACAGCGTCGTGGCGAGCATGGGAGTCGTTCAAAACACGCCGGACGGCGGCTCACAACCCGTAAACCAGTGGGGCTGGAAGGCGAAACGGTGGTCAGCGCTTGAAAATGCGGACACTTTCCTCGACCGGATGCTCGCTTACCTGGAAAAACAGGTGGAAGCCTCCGTCGCATACTTTGATCTGTGGGCGGATTCGGACGCCTACAAAGTCAAGACATCTGACTTTTTCCGCCATACCGCCGAACTCGACGAGTTCCTCAACATTCAGCGGTCCCGGCGGTCGTTCATTTCGCTTGTACGCTTTCTGAAACAGGTTGAGACGGATGTTATCAAGCCGCTGCTGTGCGATGACCTATACGCCGCCGTGCTCACGGACCCGATTTCAGCCGAAAATGCGCTGCTATTGCCTCAAATCCGCCGTGCGGTAGCCTACCTCGGCGCCGTGGAGGCAATTCCGCACCACCGGATTGTGATCGACGGCGACGGCTTCCGGGTAGTGTCGCAGTTGGACGGATTCGACGAACGCCGAAACATGACCAATAACGTACACGAATCAGCCATCGGTGCCCTTATGTTGCGATGCGAAGAGCAGGGCCGGAAGGCTATCGCCCGCCTGGCAAAGTTTCTGGAAGATAATGTGACGGATTACCCGGATTACGCCTCCTCTACCTGCAGGGAGAAACCGGCGAGCAAGGCGCATTCCATTGTGAATAGCACGAATGAAAGAGGTGCGGTGGGTATTTTCTAAGCCACCCGAAAAACCTCGTCGAATTTCCGCACGCCGGCCACCTTCCTATCGTGGTCGGTGTGCGTATAGATCATAGTCGTCTCCAGTTTCGAGTGCCCCATTATCTCGCGCAATTCCTCCACCTTGCCGCCCATGAGCAAGTAGAGGAACCCGAATGTGTGCCGGCCCACGTGGGTTGTGAGCCGCTTTTTGATGCCGGCGGCGGCGGCAATTTCCTTCAGACAGATATTCGCTGTCTGATCCGGTAGCGTATCGAAAAGGAAATCCCCTTTCCCGTCTCCATCTGCGATAAGTTGCAACGCCAGCGCCGACAGCGGAATCGTTACAATTTTTCGCTGCCGCTTGGTTTTCTGCGGCATCAGGACGAGCATATCGCCGTGCACATCCTGCCGGGTAAGTTTGTGGATGTCGCTCACCCTGACCGACGCCACCACCTGGAACAGGAACTGCCGAAGCGCCCTCTGCAACTGCTTACCCATTGCCCCAGCCCTGTACAGCGTCACCAGCGCGTCCACTTCCTCCACGCTCAACCAGGTGCGCTCCACGGGCACCGATCGCACTTTGAACTGCTCGTAAGGATTCGACACCCGTCGCCGCTTTCGCTGCGCCAGGAGTATGAACTTCCTCAGCACGGTGTGGTACTTCGCCCGGGCATTGTCGCCGATTTTTTTCCGCCGCAAGTGCCTGTCGAACTCCTGCACGAAGTCGAACGATATGTCTGAAAAAGTCGCTGCCGGCATGAACGCTTTCAGGTGTCCGAGCATCGACACGTACTGCTTTACCGTGCTCGGTTCCTTGTCCGCCCGCTCCTTCTCGATCTCTTTCTCGATGAACTCCGCCAGCGAATCCAGCGCCGGCTTATTATCCAACTCCTCGGCGAACGCCTGCGGGCTCAGTGGTTGTCCCGACATCCGCGCCTCGTAGAACATTTCCTCCACCCTACCCCGGTATTTTGCCAAAATGGCATTTACCCGGGCCTCTTTTCCCCGGTCTTTCGGCACCCTCGCCGACTGCCTTACGTCGTCCCACTCCTCTACCCGGAGGTATATATCCATCCGAATCCGCACGCGATGACCGCCCAGGAACGCCTGAAGCAGCAGCGGGTAAGTACCATCCGCCATGCGGTGGTCTTTCCTTAGAATATACTTGTGCGTGTAGCGGATCATTCCCGTGGCGTCAATGTGTCGTAATTGGGGCGTGATTCCAGGAAAAAGAAGCGCTGACAGTGTTGACTATCAGCGCTTTAGTTGGGGTGAAACCCATGAAAGTGGTACCTCCCAGACCAAGCCAAACCCCCACCAATCCACTGATTCACAATTATTTACGTCAAAATCAAAAAACCATTGGGGCGTAAGTCGGCCGTATTGCAAGACACACCTTCACAGCCCCAAAAACCTATACCATTGAATACCAATCACTTATGCAATTTTAACACCCGACGCCTTTGGGGTGATTCAGCGAACAAACGGCACCTGTATGACAGACTTTCACAGAGTAATCTTAACTATCCTGAAATCCTTGTCATACACCCCCCAAACCGTATCTCCGGACATCAACACACCTTTCGCATGGAAAAATTTTAAATCGTCCATTTTGCGATTTGAAATACGACTCCGAATCATAGAGTCCACCTGGATCATCACCACCATCGAATCGATATAGCGATTCATTTCAGCCAGTTTCGCTAAGGCATCCTCCTTGTGCATCATTTCAACACTGGGTATTGATGTCGACAAGGCTCGAAGTCGAGCGTAACTTTTTGCCTGCTCACCTTTTATCCTGGCCATTTCCTCGAAATATTTCGACTCAGACAGCGCAATTCGCAACCGGACCGAATCCAAAAAATTATCTCCAACTGCCCTATATGAAACCAGTACAGCATCCTTACCATACTCGTTCCTTAATGCATTTTGTATCTTATCCTCCGTTCTTTGACACGAGATAAGCAGCGTTAGAAGTAAAATCCTTTTCATATCACATATTTTTAAAAGTTATAATTCTACATCCTTACCGCAGCCTTTCCCCTCCAACTCCTTCACCCGAGCATCCAACTCCCGGAGCATCTGCTCTATCCTATCAATTGCATGTGAGTTTTTTTCACTTGCAGTTAAGTATGGCTCACTTTTTTCCTGCACAAAACTTTCCCCCTGTGCGAGATTTTTTAACAAAAGATCGTCGACGGAAACCAAAAAAAAGGCCGCAACCCGCACAACGTCTTCTACTTTAGGAAGGTGTTTGCCACGTTCCCAGTGCGAAATACTACTCAAATGAAGATTAAAATGATTAGCAAAACTCTCTCTATCGATGTTTCGCGCTTCTCGAAGGTGTTTCACATTCAATCCAAAATATATTTGCATTAAAAAAATGTGAGAGGTTTTCAAAAATAATGTGAGCGCCATTTGTTTTTGTTAGAGCGTTTCACATATATTTGTGAGCGTTAAACGCACAAACGTAAGAATAAGCAATGCAATATCGAATCAAAGAATTTCTCGGACGTACCCCCGCTGCCGAATTGACTGAGCAAAAAGCCAAGTTGGCAGAATTGCTAAACGTGAGCGTAGCGCAATTAAACCGCCTTGCGAGAGGTGACAACGACCCATCCGGGCGACAACTAAAAATCATGGCAAACTTCTTTGGCTGCTCTGTCGACGAACTCTATACCGAACAAACGGCCGTCCACGAAGCCGCATAACCATGAGAAAACTCCCGCGGGCAAACGAGCCCGCATGCCGGGCAGGGTTCCCGGGGGCGGCAGATGAAGGCGCCGCCCCCATTTTAAAGCAAAAGAGAAGAAGTGTTTTCATTTGAAGTGGACCGGCGCAAAGCCGCCCACAGTGCAAAGACGCCGCGGCAAAAGAGCCCGGCAAGTTGATCGGAGGGGGAGAAAGCGAGAAAGGCCCTCCCCCTCAATTCAAAGTATTCATTTGGTTTTGGGGTTTAGCGGAGCCTGACGGAAAGTCGGGCTCCCTTTCCCAGGATCATCAAGATACGCGCCGCGAGCACGCGGCTTTTCATGAGGTTACCGGATGCGGGAAAGGCCCGGCGCAAAGGCACCGGGCCACCCTCCGCCACCTCACTGAAAAAAAGAAGTCGAGAAGAACCGTCTCGATAACCTTAATTCATTTGGGCTACATAGGGAACCGGCGTAGCAATACGCCGACCCTTTTTCCCCAAAAAAAAACCCAATGCCGCACGAACGACATCGGGCCTGACCTCAGTCAGAGGTCGCAAAACAGTGCAAAAGTAAACCATTCACTCAACTCACGTCGCAAAACATGAGCACAACAATCGCCGCCAACTTGTCACACGACCACAACCCCAACGGAGAACGAACCCTCCGTGAGTGGGCCGACATCGCCGGGCGAAAACCGGACAGCGTAATGAAAACCGTACGCCGCAAACTCGGCAACGGACACACACTCGATACGCCAATGTCGGCCGACCAGTTCGCGGCACTCTTCGCCGCCAAATCCGCACCGGCACCCGTCCAGCGTCGCGACACCAAACCGGCGCCCACACCCAAAGCGCCGACCGCCACCGCAGGCGCTGCGCCCCGGCAAAAGGCTACCAACCACCGCAGCACCATATTATATGTCCTGATGGCCATGCCCGCCGCCGCATCCATCCAGAACATGTATAGCGTCAGCGCCGACATCGCAGCCCACCAGTCCACAGCCTTACTGCTCACAGGCCTGTTCTCCGCATCCCCATTCCTGTTTGTACTTGCCGGAATGCGGTCGCACTGGACCACAGCGCTCACAGGCGTCATGATAGCATACGAGTGCGGAGCCAACACAGTCAGAATCTACGGAGGCCTTACAGGATTCGGGCACGGAGGATTCCCCACCAGGTTCCTCGGCCTTGTCACCGACCTGTTAGGCTCGGGCACATACGCCACGGCCAAAGTATTGGCCCTCCTCATGGCCGGACTCGCAGCAGCCACATTCTACACCGCGTACAACGAACTCAACAAGAAGTCATGACGGACACACAAGCACAACACCTGTCCGCCAGCGCAATCGCGGACAACCACACCGACACCGCCACAAACGGACAAGCACCGAACGCGGACAACACAGCCGGAGCCAACACGACACAGACATACACGATCACGGACGACATCCGCGACATCACGTCCGCGATCGTCGACACCCTCCGGTGGTTCGCATCATTCAGCCTCACCGATCTCATTTGTCGGATCATGGGGCGCGGCTTCGACCCTGAAGGATGCACACTCCCGGAGTGGCCGGTAGACGTTCCGGCCGAAACCCCCTTCGTCATATTGCCCAACCAGCACGTGCAGCCGGAAGGGGAGGGGTGGGCAGTTTACGACGGGGTCATATATGCCAACGCCAAAACCGTAGGCCGCGAACCGTGGCAAGTCGAAACCCTCACCGTAGCGGAGATGATTGCCCTCCAGGGCTACAACCCCTCCCTGCGCAACATACCCCTGGCGCGCAAAATCAAATACCTGCTCAAGCAGGGCCAAACAGATGCAGAGATAGCCACGGCGGTAAGGTACACCCCCGCCTACGTCAAACACCACCGCCTTGCATTCGAGAAAGCGGCAAACCCCTCCCCTACCGGATAAACCGTTCAAAAACGTTCAATTCAAAAGTTTTGAACGGCTTTGAACGCTTTTGAACACCCCCTCTCGGAGTAGGGGAGGGGCTAAAAAAAGAAAGATCATGGATTACCTGACACAATACTGGCAACTGATACTCGGCGTAGCGCTCATAATGGCAGGCTACATCACATTCGTATTGCTGCCACAACTACGTAAGAACGACGTCAAGAACGTCTACCAGAGCCTGGCAGAGCCGAAAGTGCTCATCCAGCACAGCGAATTGGAACGTGACTACGTGGAACGATACGAACGGGAGCGGGCCAGATACCTCGACTCAAAGAACCGCTGGGCCATCGTACAGCCTCCGGTCATCTTCTTTCCGATCAACTCGGCCTTTGAAGTCGCCTGGTTCGGCGAAAAACACCACGTCAGCACCATCGGACTTACCTACGAAGAGTACCTCACCGCAGCCATACTCTTCCAGCGAAAACTGAAAGAGATACGCGACAAGCACGTCTACGGCAAATTAGGATCAAAGAAAATGATAGAAATCACCCGCCATCAAAAACCCGCCGACACCGACAAATTCTGGCAAAACACATTCAACTAAAAAATTCCACCACTGTCATGAAAAAATACCTCGTTGCATTCTTCACATTCATGGGTTACGTGTTCACCATTTTCCTGCTCGGAGCAGGCATCGTAATCTACATCGGCCACCGCAAAAGCCAGGCAGCCAAAGACGCCGTCATGTCCAGCGCCGACGGACAAGTAGTTCGCATGTCCCCCGAAAAACAAGCGGACAGCACCACTACCCTGCTGCAGACAATTCCGGACATGCAGCCCATAAGCCACGCTCCGGTGTCCGCTCCCGCAAAGGCCAAAACCGTCCGCGCCAAGCCGGACAAGAAACCGGCCAAGTCCGCCAAACCCGCACAGGCGCCCAAGCCCACACCAAAACCCGAACTGGCCACCAAGCCAGTCGCTTACGCCAAGCCCGTATCCAAACCAAAACAAGCCAAGCCCAAGCGCACCCGACAGGCCGCGCCCATAGCCTACGCCGATGCTGCACCCAAGCCCGAACTCGGAACCAGCATCCTCCGCTACCAGGTAACCGACCGCGCCGGCCGCGAACGAACCGGCCACGGTGTCGTCAACATGGACGTAACCTCCGACCTCGAAAAAGCGGCCATCCGCCGCGCCAAAGCAATCAACGAACTGTCGGCCGCCGCCGACAAAATCCGTAACCCTCAATAATAACATTATGGACCCAATAGAAGAACTGCGTCGCGAATCCGACCGCATCGACGCCCAAATCAATCAAAACCTTAAAAGACAAAGCCTGAGGCTGGCAATCATCACCATTCTCCTGGCCACCGCCGCCGCCATATACTATTTATAAACTCGCCCAGTGCACCCTCACCCCCCAGGTGCCGGGCACAAAAGCGAGTACAATGCAATACGTCATTCCTTTCATTCTCAGCGCCATCATCATCAGCGCTGCCTGGACCAACATCACCACCCGATACCGACAAAAGCGACGACAGAGACGCCGCGAGGCCATCCTGCGCAACCGATACCTATAATCCCCCAGCACCTGTCCTGCTGACGGCACCCGTCCACCCTACGACGGGTGCCAAAAACACGCTAATCCAACACACAAAAAAACAATACTCACGCACATCCGGCCCCCGCCGGATCAGGCCATACCATTACCCCGATCACACCCTCCGTCACCCCTCCCATTCGGGGGAGGGGCCGGGGGTGGGGTCGAAAAACAGCAGCAATAATGATACTCCACATTGAAATACACGACATCTCCGGCCGAGAGAGGCACACGGCGCAATCATACTGCACATCAACGGTGATCTGCCGATTATCATACCCATCTCCATGCCCATGCAATCCTACCAAACCGCCTCGGAAGCAGCCTTAATTGCCCACGATCCGGCCAGCGTGCTCACGTTTCCGACCCCCATTTCAGAGTCGGAAGTATTCTACACCTACGAAGAATTTAACTAAAATCCAACAGAAAAAAACATGTCATTCCAAATCGCAGTACCCATCCAGAACTCCGAAATAACCGCACTCGTAACCTACTATTTCCCGGCGCCCTACCGCATAGAATACCTCGCGTATGAGACTAAGGAGTACGTAGTATATGCCACAACTGGCTACCGCCAGGAATTGCGGCGCTTTGTTGATATAGATTCCATACTGGAATGGTGCGAAAAAGAGCGCCAAGACATCGAAGTCACGGCTAAAATCCACAATGTGGTATTCCTTGAGGAACAATATGCCCCGCAGGCGCTGAAGATTTACGGCTCCGACTTTGACTTAATCAACCGGGAACTCGCCGACATCAGCCGCCTGACTTACAAAAGCGCCGCGGCGTTTCTCGCCGCCTGCTCTCCCGAATACGACTACTAACCCGCCACCATCCTGTCCTGTGCATACCCCCGCACAGGCAGGACATTTACAACCCACCACCCACCCCTCTACGCCCCCCTCCATTCGGGGGAGGGGGTAGGGGGTGGGGTAAACACCACCGCCATGTCCGCTACAACTCACCACCACCACGACACCATCGAAGCCAACACACGCTACAACCCCCGCACCATCGACAACCTCGCCGAACTCATCAAGGCAAAAATCGAAACCGGGCAACAACTCGCCGCCCAACTCGCCGCCGCCCAAACCCTGCGCGTCTTCGGACAAGAGCCCGAACTGCCAGTCCGGGCCATCCGCGAACAACTCGACCGCCTCCACGAAGAAATCACGCTCGACCTCGTCGAACTCGACCGCCGCCGCATCTAATCACCCACTCCACACCATCATCCACGTGACTTCCGAAATTAAATACCTCGACCCGGAAACGCGCCGCCTCATCGACGAAGCCGCCGCAGATACCGCAGACGTCGCACAGCGCCTCGGCCGCACTACATTCAAGCGCCGGCGCAACACCCTCGTAGGAGAGTGCCCCGGGTGCGGAGCCAAAGACGGCCTCGAAATCGTAGCCGAAGGCGCCAAAAAAGGCATATTCAAATGCTTCCATTGCGAAAGCGTGAAAGGCAAAGGCGGTGCAGCCCTTCTGCAACACGCCTACGGCAAAGACTGGAAGCAAGCCTATGCCGAACTCGCCGACATGTACAGCGTCAACCTTCCCGAGCAGGCGCCGCCGAAACCCCAAGCCAAGGAAGTTACCGCCACGTCGAAGCGCGTCACCTTCCGCGACATCCAACTCACCCACTCAGGCATCCACAACGACGCCCAAAAACTCATGGTGCCCGTCGAAAGCGGCAAATCCGTCGAGCAAAACCGCTACACCAGCGGCACCATGCTCATCGACGGCACCTACACCGCCCAGGGCGACGACATGGTACTCTGGTACATCGACCTCGATGGCAAGTACATCATGTTCAAGCCGAAAAACGGCGGCAAAGTCAGGCCCCTGATCCGCGTCCGGTACCAGCATCCCGACCTGCACCTCGACCGCGACGGCAAGCCCGTAAAATACCGCTCACCGTCCGGCTCCGGCAGTCACCTGTGGTTACCCAACCACATCCTGAAAGCCTACGCCACAGGCCGCGAGGTGAAGCGCCTCTATGTCGTGGAAGGCGAGAAGAAATCCGACAAAATGTGTCTGCACGGCCTCGATTCCGTCGGCATTATGGGCATTCACAACCTCGCCTTTGACTCCGAAATGCCCCGGCATTTCGAGATGATCGTCACCCGCTGCAAAGTGCAGGAAGTCGTGTTTGTCGTCGATTCCGATTGGCAGGACATCTCCATCACCCAGGGCAAACCCGTCGACTCCCGCCCGCGCACCTTCCTGCGAGCCGTGCAGAAGTTCCGCGAATATTTCTACGCCTTCCGCAACAGTGGCATCGACCTGCGCATATACCTCGTCGCCGGAAAAGACCAGCAAGCCAAAGGCATGGACGACCTGCTTGCCGCCATGCCTGTGCCCGACACGCTCGCCGACGACATCGAACACGCCATCACCGACGCCCAGGGCAAAGGCGAACACGTACAGGCCTGGAACATACACCCCCTGCGCGTACCCGACGCCAAACTGCTCGAACTCTGGAACCTCGACGACGCCGAAAAATTCTTCCAGGCCCACAAAGACCGGCTCCGTACCCTCGGCGAATTCCAGTACGGCAAACTGCTCTACTTCTTCGACGCCGAAACCGAAGAATTCAACCTCGCCCAGCAGATACTGGAGAAGGAGAAATTCTACGACATCGAAACCTTCTACGACCGCAGTGGACGGGAGAGGGTAGAGTGCAAATTCAACTACGACCTCATCCGAAATTTTCTCTACAACCGGGGCATCGGACTCTACGAATACCAGGAAGGACACTACCGCATGGTCCGTCGCGAAAAAACCTTCCTGCACGACGTCACACACACCTGGATACAGCGCTACGTCGTAGAGTTCGCCGAAACCATCAAGCGCGACCGCGAACGCAGCCTCGTCGTGCAGATGCTCCTGCGCGGCAACACCCAGTTCCTCGGCCCCAACAACCTGAACTACATGCGGCTCCACAACCCCGAATGGATTCAGCCCGGCCCCGAAGAGCAATACATGGTATTCCGCAACTGTTTCTGGAAAATAACCGCCGACAGCATCGAGCAGCGCCCCCTGGCCGAACTGCCCGGCTGCACCTGGGCCAACCAGGTGATCCAGTTCGATGCCCAGTACATCGGACACCCGCTGGTGCAGGTAGGGCGCGATCAGGACGGCCGCTGGTCCATCGGCGAAGCGGAAGAGGTCAAAACCGACGACAAAACCCAGCGCTCCCGCTGCGACATCTGGGAATACCTGAAATGTACCTCCCTGTTCGCCTGGCAAAAACTCTACGAACTGCGCCGCGACGATGGCACACAGCGCTACGTCGTGCGCGATCAGCCCGAACAACTCAGCGCCGACGACCTGCGCATCTGGAAAATGCACATTGTCACAAAACTGATAGGGTGGGGCTACAAACTGCGCACCTACCGCGACCGCTCCAACATGCGCGCCATCATCTGCATGGATGGTCTCGAAAGCCAGGTAGGGAAATCACAGGGCGGCTCCGGCAAATCCATCTACGCGATGGCCACCGAGCACTGCCAGCCCATGTTCACAGTGGACGGCAAAACCGCCGACCTCAAATCCGACAAGTTCGTCTACCACGGCGTGGACGAACGCACCCGCGAGATCGTGATCGACGACGTAGCCGTGAATTTCCCTTTCGAGTTGCTGTTCTCCCAGATCACCAACTTTATCCGCGTGAAGCCCTTCCAGGGCGCCCCCATCACGCTGCCGGCCCCTGTCTTCACCATCACCACCAACCACAGCATCAACGGTGAAGGCAACTCCTTCAAGCGCCGCCAGTACCTGCTCGGCTTCTCCAACTTCTTCAACGAGCACCGCACACCCGCCCACTACTTCGGCCACCAGCTGTTCACCGACTGGGATGCCAAGCAATGGAACCTGTATTACAACCTGATGGCCACCGCCATACAGACCTACATGCGATACAGCGACCTCGGGCGCTACGCCATCGCATCCGACGACATCGAGCGCCGGCGCCTGCGCCAGCAGATCGGCGAAGACTTCCTCGATTTCGCCGAGACCTACTTCTGCGAAGGCTACATGCTCAACAGGGTAGTGGTCAAAGAGCGCGTACTGGCCGACTACCTAAGCCTCTATCCCGGCCAGGGCAAATTCACCGACGCCCGCCGCATCAAGGAAAAGTGCCGGCTCTACGCCCAATACTGCGGCCTGCACTACAACCCCGGCGCAGGGCCCGACGGGCGCCTAAAAAGCAGCGGCTTCGAGTTCGTCTGCGTAGCCGACGACAAATTCAACGCACAGAACGACAGCGCGGAGAAAGTCTACAAAGACACGGCCGTGCAAAAAATCGCCGCGCCGTACTGAGCCTCAAAAGCCAGCCGGCAGAGCCTGGGACACATATAATATATTATCTCTTTCTTTTACTCTTACAAGTACCCCTCTATGCAAAAAAGGAAAACGACTGGACTTTTGGACTTTTCGTTGTAACCTACTGAAAAACAATTGTTTATCGAGTCCAAAAAAAGTCCAGTTCAGTCCAAAAGTCCAAAAGTCCAAATCGGCACCCCAAAAAGTCCAGTTTAGTCCACTTGCATTTGGACTAAAAACACCACTGAAAACCAACGAGTTACGCCCAAAAGTCCAAAAGTCCAGCCCTTTCGCCTTTTTTTGAGAGAAGGGGGGTATTTACAAACTAAACCATCCACACACCATGCAAGTCGATTTCAACAACCTCCGCATCCAACTGGCCCGCGCCTACAACGAAACCGTCCTCGCCGCCCAGGCAGCCCAACACGACGGACGCCTCGAACGCCTTGAACAACCCCTTAAAGACCTCCGCGACATGGTCGTCACCCTCTGCGCTCTCATCCCAGATGGAGAAACCGACTCCGTACTTGATGCCGTCGGCGAGTTCCTTGTCTTCGAGATGGCAGAGGAATACGACAACCATACCGCCGAACTTGAAGAACGAATTATGGAGGACACTGAAAATCGTATCAATTACGACAGGTTTTAAAATGACCACCGACGAAGTCCTCGCCCTCGCCCGCTGGCCACCCTGCCCGGTCGATCTACCCGAAAGCCTGCGCCCGGCGCCCTGGCTCCACATCATCGATGTGCCGCGCTTCATATCGCTGCACATCACCCGGCTCGACAGCGCAAGCCCGCTACTTCGCCGCCTCGCCGAACGCAACCTCAAAGCATTACATCGTTCACTCACCCACTCTACGCCCCTCCAATCGGGGGAGGGGCCGGGGGTGGGGTCGAAACACGCCGGGAGTCGTTTTTTGTCCTTCCCCATCCCCACCCACCCGCGCAACTTCGCCCCATGAAGTTGCTCCTCCACCTCATCACCGGCATCGTCTGCTCCGTCATCCTCGTCTTGATGTGGTGCCTCAATACGGTGATCGTCATCGTGGAGGAGATAATCCGGCTTCTATTCAGCCGCAAACATGGCCGCTAACCTGACCACACAACCCGCCTCCAGAGCCTACGCCGGCGACTCCATCTGGTGCAAGGTCGAAACCGACCTCATCACCGGCGCGGCCGGATACTTCGAGATCACCATCACCGACGGCGGGCCCAGCCCCACCGAAACGCTCACGCTCACCTGGCCCGCCGGCAGCATTACCTATGAAGTCGGCAGCACCGACCTGTCGCTCAATTGGCCGGAGCAATCCACCGCCACGCTGGAGGACTACACCGCCACCGTAGCCGAATTCCTGCGCCTGCGCGAAGATGTGGGCGCCCTCTTCGACGTCACCATCGAGGATGCCGCCGGCGGCGTGATCCGGCTCACCGCCAAGACCGTCGAAGCGCTCGACCTCACCGTCACCACCGACACCATGGCCAACGTCGCCGTCACAGCCACCGACGGCACCGCAGCCAGCGCCGAGGACAACCTGCGCGCCTACGTGGAAGTCTGGACCGATACCGGCGACTTCAATACCGCCCGCCGCCTGATCTCCCTGCACAGCCCCTACCAGGTGGCCAGCGCCGACACCGACCTCGATGTAGCGCCCGCCTTCGCGCACCTCCAGGCGCACCTGCCCGATCCCGCCACCATCAACCCCGCCTCCGCGCCCAGCGCCCTGCCCTGGACACTGGCCAGCGATGCCTTCGAAAAGTACCAGTTGCGCGTGGCCGACAAGTACGGCTCGCCGGCAGTCGCCGAAGCGCTGTTTTCCTGGGGGCCTTACATGGCCATCCACGGATCGCGCAGCAGCGAGGCCTGGAGCAGCACCACCATCCGCCTGCTGCACAACTACCGCCGCCGCGACGGCGAGCAATTCCGCAAACCCGTCTCCGACCAACAGCCCGATTGGGTATATTTCGCCCCGGCCACCGGCGAAAACATCTACGTCATCGTAACCGTCTACTGGAGCGACGGCACCGAATCGACCTATAATCCCTGGTCCACCACGCCTGTCAGCATGGTGGATTCCTACCGCGTCTGGTACAGCGTCTGCGGATTCAGGCAACTGAAACTGCACACCCTCACACCCTCTGGAGGCACCGCAGCAGACGCGTACATAGTGGGCTACGACTGGAAACTCAAGGGCGCCAGCACCACACCGCTGGCCACTGTCGGTTTCGACGTGCTCTACGACACGCCCTGGGAAAACTATCTGCTTTTCGACAATGGCCAGGGCGGCATGGAAACCGTCTGGCTGCGGGGAAAAAAACAGGAAGGCTACAACGCCTCCGCCGAAGAGTTCCAGCGCCCCCGCCGCCCGGGTCACACCGCCCAGATCGGCGACTTCGACATCCTTGCCGCCTCCGGCCGCCCAACATGGAGCATGAACACCGGCTGGTATTCAGACCCGTTCTACTTAGAGCACCTGCGCCAACTCCCGCTCGGCGCCGCCTGGCTCGTCGATCGCGTCCAGCGCCGCCTGCTCAAAGTGATCATCGAAGCCCGAGAACTTTCCGACGTACGCCGGGATGACGAAACGTTATTCTCCTTATCATTCAACCTCCGCGCCGGCTGGATCGACACCGCCGCCAACATCTAAATACAAATCGGCAAAGCGGAATTAGCCGCCCGCATCACATAATTTACATTTTAAAAAATGGAAGAAAAAACCATCGGCGAACTGCGCGTTCGCACAAAATTCAACCCATCTGCAAACGAAGTCGTTGACCAGATAAAACAGAAAACGGCCGAACTGATCAATCTCTGCGAAGAGTTGAAGGGCAAAGACCCTCGTCTTGCCTCGATTGCTCAAACTGAATACGAAGCCGCCGCAATGTGGGCTGTAAAAGCAGCCACCGCATAAATACCCACCGACCCCACCCCTCTCCGCCCCCCTCCCTTCGGGGGAGGGGCCGGGGGTGGGGTCACACCAAGCCATGCCAGACCAACCGCCACGCATACACACCGAGCCACCCACCGCCGAGGACATCGCCCTGGCCGCACACTACCTGCGCCACCGCGCCATCCTGATGCGAAAACACCCGCACCCCGTAGTGTACCTCCACGAAGTCGAAATCGTGTTTGAAATGCTCCAGACCGGCGGATTCCGGGAGTTTTACACCGCCATGTCAATCATCCTGCCACCATTTACAGAAAAATAACGAGCCCCGCACACTCTACGCCCCCCTCCCTTCGGGGGAGGGGCCGGGGGTGGGGTCACACGCACCATGTACACCATCCGAATGCCCACGGGCAACTACCTCGAAGGGATTTTCAACTTCACCTTCGAACTCAACAACCAGGTATTCAGCAGCACCGACACCACCACCGTGCCCGGATCATTCTCGTTCCCCGCCGATGCCCCGCTCACCGGGCCGAACCGTGTCGAACTCGACCACCCCCACCTGGTCACCAACGCCGCCAACCGGCGCACTTTCGAGGTGTGGGTCGAACTGTTCGGCATGCCATTGTTTCAGGGGACCCTGACCATCCGGAAAGCAACCCCGCGCAAAGTCACCTTCGACATCGTTTCCAACCCGGTGAAGCAGCTGCGCAACGTGAAACTTTCCGAACTCGACCTCGGAGGAACACGCAACCTCGGAGCCGACAGCGCCGCCGCCCGGGCCACGGCCAAACTATCCTTCCAAACGCCGGCAGATTACGACTACATCTTTTTTCCGGTACTCAACCCCGCCTTTCTCGACCTGCCTTCCGGCAGCGACGAATCGGTATTTCAGAACTACTACAACCCCTCCACCGGCGCGTTCGTGGACGGCTCCGGCAATCTTGCCGCCACGCCTTTCGTGAAACTCCTGTACCTGCTGGAGCGCATGTTCCAGGGCATCGACTATACCTTCGTCAATGCCTGGCAAACCAACGCCGAACTGCGCCTGCTCTACCTCTGGAACAACCGCAGCATCTACACCGAATCGAACGCCTGGGGCACCGACATCGACCTGCGTAACCACGTCAGCGACATGAACAGCAACGACTTTCTGAAAGCGCTCATGGGCACTTTCAACCTCGGCTTGTTCACCAACATATTTTCCCGAACCATCCGGCTTGTACCGCTTGAATTGCTGATGTCCCGCCCACCGGTGCACGACTGGACAGACTACATGCTCGGCGAGCCGGAACTGACCGACGCATCCAGTGCCCCTACGGGCTTCGCATTCGAGCCAGGTGGCGACGCCATCGAGCAGCGCTACACACAATACCGAACCGAGCGCCTCGGCGCCTGGGGCGATGTGCTGGGCATATACGACGCCTACGACGACTTCTTTGCAGACACACCCTCCGCCGGGCTCTACTATGTACGCGACAAGGGAGCCTACTACTACCACACCGGCATCGCCGCCGGCGTCACCTTTATGTGGCAGGAATTAGGCGCCGCGCCCGCGGAACACACGCCGATCGGGCTGCGCGCACCGGACGACGCATTCCTCGCCAAACTGTTGCCCACCTGGGATAACATGCGCATCTACCACGATCTCGGCGGCTCCTACACCTATCCGATCACCCCGGCAATGGAGGCCCAGGGCATCGTGCGCTACACCGACGGCGCCGACATCGTCGAGCAGCGCCCCGACCTCCAGATGCGCCTGATGTTCTACCGAGGCACTTACCCGGCAGTACCATCCGGCACCTACCCCTACGGCAACACGCTCTCCTACATCGACGACGGCACCGAGCCTTTCACCTACTCCCTCCGATGGAACGGCACCAGCGGCCTGTACAATCGCTGGTGGAAACAATGGCACGCCGCGCTCACCG
>ERZ650304.646-NODE-646-length-16527-cov-9.742776_pt1 | contig 16527 bp, 20 predicted proteins | sample MGYA00376240_ERZ650304 | MGnify/ENA primary metagenome ERZ650304 (study PRJEB26733, sample SAMN07839271) | wastewater metagenome | biome: small river; feature: stream; material: water | place: USA: North Carolina | collected 2016-03-01 ...
ACATCGCGAACCTGAGCCCCGAGGACCTGGCAACGCGGGCCTTCGGGACGATGGCGTTGCGGATCGAACGGGCGCGCGAGGACGTCAACGAGTTCATCGAGTTGATCGGTGAGGTGCCGGGCGGTGGGCGGATGATCCAAGATCCCGCTCACCGTCGGTGGCAAGACTTCTGGGACACCCACCAGAAGAGTGTGCTGTTGGCGCCGATCGGCCATGGAAAAACAAGTGCGCTACGTCACAGACTTTTGTGGATGGTCGGACGCAATCCGAACCTCCAGATCGCGTACATCTCGGCGACCGAGCGGCACCCCAAGCGCGTGCTCCGAGCGTGGAAGGCCGAGGTCGAGCGCAATCCTCGAGTGAAGTGGGTCTTCCCAGGACTCAAGCGCGGCAAGGTGTGGACAACGACGGACGTCGAGGTGGTGCGTACCACCATCGACCCCAACCCGACGTTCCAGATCTACCCGGCGTTTTCGCAGTCGGTGCTGGGGTCGCGCGCTGACATCGTCGTCTTCGACGACCTCTGCAACTACGGCAACACCCTCACGGAGTACGCCCGCGAGAAGATGGCCGAGTGGCTTGGCGAGGTACTCTCGCGCCTCCGAGCCGAAGCGCGGGTGATGGCGATCGGCCACATTTGGCACGACAAGGATCAACTCCAGCGCCTCGCCAAGATCCCAGGGTGGGGCTACCAGCGAGACGAAGCCTACTCGGTCGACAAGGTGACCGGCGAGAGGATCCCGCTTGCGCCGCGGGCGATGAGCCTCAAGGCGATCGACGACAAGGCTCGCGATCTCGGTCCAGTGCAGGCCGAGATGATGTTGTTCAACCGCATGCCATCGAAGTCGATGGGGCGGTTCAAGCAGTCGATGTTCGACCGCTGTCTGGCTCTCGGGAGGGGCCTACGGTTCGCCGACTCGTGGCGAGGCTCGCCTACCTACACGGGTGTCGACCTCGGGTTCACCAAGGAGGTTGGTTCCGACTGGTCGGTGATGTTCACCGTCGCAGTGATCCCTGGTGGCCGCCGGCAGGTGATCGACATTCGCTCGGGCAAGTGGTCTGGAACAGAGGTCGGAGCGCAACTCAAGGATGTCCAGAAGCGCTACGGATCGATTCTGGCGGTCGAGACCAACGGCGGCGTCAACCTGCTCGTAGACGTGCTGGGCGACATCGACTGCCTAGCGATCTCCAGGCACAACACGAACGGGAGCAACAAGCACAACATCGCCCACGGCGTGGAGACGTTGGCCCTCGAACTCGACCAAGGCCGGTGGATGCTCCCGTGCGACGACAACATGGTGCCGCCCGAGGAGATGGCCAAGGCGATCGAGAACTGCATGACCTACAGCCCCAAGAGGCACACGGGCGACCACCTCATGGCCTGGTGGATCTGCCGGGAGGCGATCCGGCAGTCGCCGGCAGTCGCCCCTGGCATGGAGTTGCCTTCCTACCATGACCTTCTCCGCCGATAAGGAGTAGAGTGCACGAGATGGACGAGGACGAAGAGATCACCACGCAGGCATCCGCGGCACCCGTGGCCCGCGTGTTTCGGATCCAGGAGACCGCTCGGGCGCAGACGCTCCGATGGAAGTCCTCGTTCTGCGAGGGCCGGCAGCACGACCACAAGGACACGTCGTGGACCGGGAAGTCGCGCCAACCGGGGATGACGTGGCTCCGAGAGCGGCTCGTGCCCCTGGGCTTCCAGGCGACGTCGGAGGTGCCGTACGAGGACCGCCGGCCGAGCACCCCGATCCCCATGGCGCGGCAGGTCACCGCTCGCTTCACCGACATGCTGATGGGCGACCGGCGCAAGCCGACGATCCATGTGCCGGGGGACGTGAAGACGGAGGCCTTCCTCGCGGCCGTCTTTCGCAAGTCGGACGCATGGGACACGCTGGCGAGCGTGCGTGATGGGTGCGGTGCGTGTGGCTCGAGCGCCCTGGTGCCGGCTCTCGACGACGGCCGGCCGACGACACGCCGACTCCGAGCAGAGGACCTGTGGGTCGCCGAGTGGGCGCAGACCGATCGGTGGGTCCCCAAGGTGGTGTTTTGGCAGCGGCTCGTGGAGGACACGATCGCCGATGAGGCCACGGGCAAGCTCCTCGCCAAGCGAATGTGGCGCACCAAGGCCTGGGATGAGGAGTACGAGTACACGTACGAAGACGTGCCCGAGGACTACGGCCAGGTCGCGAAGGAGTTCGAGGTCAAGACGAGCACCGAGATCCCGCTCAAGGGCAAGGTCGAGCACGGCACTGGGCGCTGCCCAGTGATCTGGGTGCAGAACACCCGCGACACCGAGTCGCCCGAGGGTGAGCCGGACAACGAGGGCGTCTACGAACTTGCCGACACGATCGACAAGTTGGCCTCGATGCTCGCGCGCGGAGCGATCGCCAACATCGACCCCACGCTGCATATCGCCGACGACGAACGCCACGCCCGTCGCCACGGGACCGTACGCAAGGGCTGGGGCAACGTGATCCGCACGAGCGAGAAGGGCAAGGTGAGCCTCATCCAGATCACGGAGGGGTCGTTCAAGGTCGGGTGGATGACACTCGAGAAGTTCAAGCAGTCGTACCTCCAGACGGTGCGGTGCGTGATCGTAGACCCCGAGACCGCGGGCAAGTATCAGTCCGGCGAAGCGCAGTCGATGCTGTGGCGTGCGATGGAGGGCGCATGCGATCGGAAGCGGACGCCTCTCACCGACGCGGTGCGGCAGCTCTGCGAGATCTGGATCGCGCTTGCCGAGCGGTTCGGCGTGGGCAACGAGACGGCGCCAGACGATGGCGGGATCTTGCTCCCTCCTCTCATGCTCGCGTTCTGTGACGCCGTGCGCCGTGGCTATGCCGAGGAACCTGAGCCAGTCGACTACGAGGCTCTCGCGGCGGGCGACGGCCTCTATGGGTCCGAAGGCAGCGTCGAGCGTGACGAGATGACCCCCGAGCGGCAGAAGGCGATCAAGGAAGCGATCGAGGAAGCCGAAGAGCAGCACGAGGCCATGATGGCGACGGTGCTTCCGTACACCCACGAGATCGGCGAGGGCCGGGCGGTAGACGTCGTCTGGGGGCCGTACCACGACCCAACGCCCATGCAGACCCGCGAGTTCGCGACGATGCTCGGGATCGCGACGGGTCAGAAGCAAGTGCTCTCGTCGGGAACGGCGACGGGTCTCATGGTCCGCCATCTCGGCCTCGGCAGTCCCGAGGAGGAGATCGAGAAGATCAAGAGCGAGAAGGAGGCGAGCGTAGCCAACTTCGGCGCGGGGATGTTCGGTGAGGAAGACGCGGCCGCCACCGACACCAAGGAGGCCATGGACGACGAGGAGATGGACGACGACGGGGAAGACAAGCCCGCGGCGAAGACCTCGGACCCCGAGGCCGACGCGGAAGACGACACTGACGAGACGTCGTGACCGTCATCGACGACATGCTCGCGGCCCAGCGCGCCGCGATCCACAAGATGCAGGGCAAACTCGGGGCCCGGCAGCGGCGGATCGTGGGCGAGGCCATGGTCGGCTTGGCTGGCGAGATCAAGCGACTCCGGCCCGGCTCGTGGTCGTACACGGTCAAGTCGGAGGTGATGCAGGTCGTCTCGCGGGCCTTCGTCGACCTCTCGGGTAAGCAGGCCAAGGCTCTTGGAGAGAGCACGCTCGACGTGACCAAGATGAGCGCCGGCCTCACCGCGCGCTGGCTCAACGAACTCGACAGGCGCTACCGGGCCGGCGAGGTCAAGCCGCTCCGGTTCGACACGTTGACATGGTGGACGCGCAAGTCGGACGAGGTCAACCGTGCTCGACTACGCATGTACGGCACGTCCTTCCGTCGCTACGGAGCCAAGTCGGTCGCCGCGATCGAGGACGAGATCGCAAGGGTGGTGCTTCTCAACGAGCCATGGGAGAAGGCCCGCGCCAAGGTGTGGGCCTCGACGCGCAAGGTCGTTGACGACAACCAGTGGATGGTCGACCGGATCATTCGTACCGAGGTCAGCGCCGTGCACAACGGGATCGCGCTCGAGGCCCTGCGCGAAGAGGACGACGACCCCGCGGATCCCATGTTCAAGGTCCTGATCGCGACCTTCGACAAGAAGACGGGGCAGGACTCGATCTTCGTGCACGGGCAGCGGCGCAGGCTCGACGAGGAGTTCGTAGACGACAGCGGGCGGCGCTACATGGCCCCGCCCAACCGCCCGCACGACCGTGAGGTGGTGACGGGATGGCGTACCTCCTACGGGGTCTACGAGGCAGCCAAGACGCCCAAGCGCGCGCTGAAGACCCGCCCTCGCCCCAAGGAGAGACCGCCGCAGGTGACCACGCCGCAGATCCAAGGGCTCGAAGCCTTGCGTGCTGCTCGAACGGCGGACATCGACGCTGCTCGTCGAGCGCTGGTCCCTCCAAGCGCGATCACCGGCACGCCCGAGCAGATCGCGGCGTCGATCGACCTCAACAACTCGGCGCGACTCCGCGTTCGCCAACTCCAGGAAGAGCGCAAGCAGATCACTGAGTCGATCGCTCGCCTGCGGCGCGAGGCCGGGAGCAAGGCCGTCCGTGCTCGGCAGTTGGCCGCACAGCAGAAGGCCGAAGCAGCGAAGGCTGCGGTTCCAAAGCCCGCGCCACCCGTCAAGAAGGCCACGCCGCCAAAGCCACCCGCTGAACCCAAGCCGAAGGCCGAACCCAAGGCCAAGCCGAAGAAGGCCCCGAAGACGCCCGCGCCCAAGAAGGCCAAGAAGCAGGCCGTGAAGATGTCCAAGGAAGAGGCATCCGAAGGGTTGAAGAAGGAACTCGAACGGGATCTCGGGCAGCGCAAGGATCTGCTCGACGCGATCGGCGAGAAGCTCGGGCCCAACGCGAAGGCCGAGATCGCATCGCTCACCGAGCGCCAAGCCAGGGCCGCCCAGGGCAAGAAGTACGTCACCCCGGGTGGCCGCGTCGTCACCGATCCGGCGAACAGCAAGGCGCAGCGCGACGCCTGGATCGCATCGCTCACCGAGGAGGAGCGCAAGGCCGTGTACGACTGGTCGTCGGAGCAGTGGTTTCGGACGATCCGTTCGGTCGACTCCGGCCGCGGCGCAGACGTCTCCGTTCGCGCCATGAAGGCGACCGGGAAGTTGGAGGCCAGCGCGACCAACGAGGCGAAGATCATGCTCGAGGCAGAGCGGAAGTTGGCGGCCTTCCGTGAGGCACTCGCCAAGGCGCCGCGGTTCGAGGGGCAGGTGTCGCGAGGCCTTCGGGACATGCCCAAGGACTCGGCGCTTCGCATGGCCCTCGACACCCCCGGCGCGGTGATCGAACTCGACGCCGTGTCGTCATGGTCAGCCGACGAATGGGAGGCACGAGGCTTCGCGGCGGACGGCGAGGGGTCCTACCTCTTGCGTGTCGTCACCAAGCGAGGCGCCGTGATCTCGGACGAGCGGGCCGTCCTGCTCGCGGCCGAGTCGGAGATCATGATCGACAAGGGGGCGAAGTTCCGGGTGCTCACGAGCACGCTCCGCAAGGGCGACGAGCACCGCAAACTCGTGATCCTCGAAGAGATCGACGACTGAGCGCGTGTGCGAGGCCGCACGGTCGTCAACGGTGATCGAAGAGGCCCCGCTGGTCACAGTGGCCTTCATGACGACAACACGAGCATTGCTCGCAGCAGCAGCATCCATCCTCTTCGCGGCCTGTCCTGGAGACGACGCCCCGGCCATGGACGAAACGAGCGGCACCGAAGGGTCGAACACCGGTTCGACCACCGCGTTGCCCGAGACCACTACCAACCTCACCAGCCCTGCCGACACCACGGAGGGGGTAGACAGCACGACCGCGGAGCCTGGATCGTCGAGCGAGTCCACCGGCAGCGAGTCGACCACGGGTGAGCCGATGTCGGGAGGCTATGGCGACTGCGCCAACGATCCCAGCGCATGCCTGCCGTCCGAGGTGTGCCTTTTCGATGGCATCCGAGGCGTATGCTCCTTCGAGGGCTGCGACAGCGTGGCCGACTGCCCGATCTCCGAACTCGACGGTCCGGTGCCGATGTTGGGCGCCCCGGCCGAGGTCGTATGCCAGGACGTGACCGGCCGCGGCGTGGGTGAGTGCTTCTTCGAGTGTTCGGCTGGACTGACCAACGCGTGCCCCGAAGGCATGGCGTGCGTCGGACTCGGCGACTCGGCGATCTGCATGTGGCCGACGACTCCGCCGGGTGGCGGCGCGTGCCCGGACCGGGACCTTGGCAACCGCCAGCCGACCTCGATCATGGCCGACAACACCGGTGCAGGGGACGACTACTTCCCGCTGTGCTCGTTCGCCAGCGGCGAGGACTACATCGTGCAGTGGGGACCGGCGCCCGCGGATGGACCGTACACCTTCTCGACGATCGGATCGTCAGCGCTGCCTGGTGGCTTCGACACCACGCTTGCGGTGCTGACGGACTGCCCCGGGGCCGACACGGCGATCGAGATCGGCTGCGGGAACGACCAGTCGGGCACGGACTCCGGGGCGACGGTTCAACTCGTCGCGGGGCAGATCGTGTACGTCGTCATCGACTCTCAGTTCGGTGATGTCGGGCCGTTCATCCTGAACGTCCAGTAGTCCGCTCCAACACTGGCCCCGCGGTGGTCTGTACACGGGCCACCAAGGGGCGCTTCTACTCGTCGCTCACCCGTCGTGCCGCATCACGATCAAGGGCGGCGTGTGGCGGCGCAACGCGTCTTCGATCCTCCGCTGCTCGAGGTCGTTGGCCACGCGACCGTAGCCCTTGGCCTCGCGGAGCGCCTGGGCGTAGTGCTCGGCCTGGGCCTTGGGATCCATGCGCTCCCAGCGTGGGGGATCGTCGAAGAGCATCGATCGTGAGGGTGTCTTGAAGCCGTCCGCTCGTCCAGTCGGGTGCTAGGAACCGCCAATGGCCAGCAGCAAGACCAGCAAGCCCAAGACGCGGACCCTCGCCGAACTCTCGCCCGGGGACACGGTGCGCTACCTCGGATCGACGTGGAAGGTCACGGGGTTCCTGCCGCCCTACGCGAACCATCCGTACCCAGACCTCATCGGCCGCGAACTCCGCTGCATCGAGGGCAAGGGCGCTGGAGTCGTCACCAAGATCCACGAGTCGGAGGAGATCTCCACGCGGTTCGAGGTCGTGGAAGACCTTGCGGCGTAGGAGCCGCCTGCTAGGGTGCGGGTCCATGCTGAACACCATCGCCGCATCCAAGGCTCTCGCGCTCCTGCTCCAAGCCAGCGCTGCACAGGCGGAGACGCCCACCGAAGGTGCCACGATCGGGCGGGTCGGGCAGTGCGACCCGCAGGACGGCCCGGGGCTCACGTGGACGGCCGAGGCTCGCCAGGAGACACGGGACAGGGTCCAAGCAACGTGCCGCGCCGTGGGGGCATCCAAGGCCGTCTGCGAGTGGCTGGACGTCTCGGTCGTCCGAGAGAGCAGCGGTCGCCCCGGCGTTCGCCATACTCGGGCGCTCGGTGAGGTTGGACTTGGACCCTTGGGACTCTCGCTCCGCTGGCACCACGACAAGTGGCCAGGCGCGGACGAGGACCCGGCGTTCTGCACCCCAGAGGCAAGCGCGCTGGTGGCCCTCGAGATCGCTCACCGTGCCGTCGACCGCTACTCGGTCGAGGATCTCGTGGGGATCCAGGCGATCTTCGGCGGGCACTGGCGCTGCTTCACGGACAAGGAGGCCGGCGGCGACAAGGTCTGCTACCCGACGCGAGAGGAAGACGTCGTGCTCTGCTCTGCCCTTGGCGCGCGCGGGGTCGACTGCTTCGACAAGATCTCGAAGAAGGACCTCGGGCGCCGCGTACCGCTCAAGAAGCGGCGCGAGGTCGCCGAGCAGATGCGGCAGCGGTTCGACGTCAGCAAGCGCGCAGAGTAGGATGGCCGTTGGCGGGAGGTCCCGCCCAAGGAAACGGTCTTCCATGTCTGCAAGTAGCGATCGCCCATTCGTGTTCCACCGCCACGAGGACGTCAACGGTGTCTCTGGCACTGGCCTCGTGGCTCACGGCATCCGCCACGCCGACGGATCCGCCACGGTGTGGTGGCTCGGCAAGTGGCCCACCGAGACGCGCCACCGGTCGATGGAGTCCGTGATCGGCATCCACGGTCACGGAGGCCGCACCGAGATCCGTTGGTGCGACTTCGTCAACGGCGAGTGGACGATCCCGTTCGGTCCCAACGACGGCAGGTTCACTTGGGTGGAGGACGACGGTGGGGAGTACCGATCGTCGCTCGACCTCTTCAAGGAAGAGGCCCGAAAGGGCAAGAGCGTGATCGTGCTCGCCAAGGATGAGCGCGACCGCTCGAACCTCGAGCGCCAGTTGGCGAGCAGCGGAATCGTACTGTGGAGCGAGGGGGCAGTTCCGTCAGGCAAAGCAGAGTTCGACACCATCGTCATGGTCGGCTTCTCCAACGAGGAGATCGGCCAGGCCAACCGCCTCCGCCGCAAGGACTCGCGCGATACGGTGATCGTCACCAGGCAAGCGCTCTGGACGCTTCCGAGCATGCCGAGTTCTTCCCCAGGTTGGCTCTGGATCGAGGGCAAGGAGATGCCGCACCGGTGGACGGGAGGCGCCTGGGACAAGCCATACGTTGGACGGCTCGTGAGCGGCGACCACCTCTGCGCCGTCGATGGCATGGGCGGCGATCAAGTGTGGGTCGCCGACGACGGACCCGGAAGCGATCGTCTCACGCTCCTCCAACTCCTCTGCGTGACGTCGAAGATCTACGTGACGCGGTGCATCGCCGAGACCGGCGGCGAGCGGGCGTCCGTCCCGATCAAGGTCCGATGACCGACCGCGTCCGCCTCGTGCTGTGCGACGAGTCCGTGGAGCCGTACGGCGCCGACGATGGCACCACGCGGATCCATGCTCGGCGCCTCGTGCTGCGCGACGATGCAGGGCGCGAGGTCGAAGTATCTGCGCTGGCCTGGGGGAGGCTCGGGCCCAGCGTCGCCGGACTGCTCGGTGGACCCGTGACGTGTGACGGCGAAGGGCCGCTCGAGGACGACGAGGTGATCGTCCAACGGGCGGCCCTGGATGCGCGGCAGGAGTACGTGCTCGTGCTGCTTCCGATCGACGAAGCGCGTCGCGTCTAGGAGGCCTAGGACTCGAAGTGACTGCGGCCGAGGTCCTTCCAGTTGGGGAAGAACTCGGCAACCGCTGCTTCGAGCAACTCGTACGGCGGCTCCTGACCTCGATAGATGTCGGCCTTCCCAGTCTTGTCGAAGGCAGCCGACACCACGGACGTCGGCACGGGCGCCCTCGTGCCAAGGCGAGCGGAGAGCCAGCGAACACTCGGGGTGTCGAACGGGTGGATCGGGAGGCTCACGATGGGCACCTGCTCACCCATGAGATCGAAGTGCACCTCGTACAACTCGCCCTTCGCGAGGTTGATCGACAGTAGAAAGTACGGGTTGCTGAGATATTGCATGCGCAAGTCGGTGGAGCCGTCCATCCAGCCTGCGGCGCACAGTTCGTGGAAGCCTGCGCGGGTCTTTTCTGCTCCGCGCGCGGAGATGACCATGTCGCGGTAGAGGGCTCTCTTGGTCTCGTCGAGCATGACGGCAGCCTAGGCCCAGTCCGGCCGTACGTCCAAGATCCGCGCCTTGGTGGTCACGAGGTGCTGCTCATCCAACTCGATCCCGATGTACTTGAGGCCCCGGCGCACTGCGACGACCCCGGTGGTGCCGCTTCCGTTGAACGGGTCGAGCACGGTGCCGCCGGGCGGGCACGAGGCAGCGAGGCAGCGGTCGACCAGGGCCTCGGGCTTCTGCGTCGGGTGCTTGCCGTGCTTCTTCTCGTCCTTGCCCGGCGCCGTCATCCGCCAGACGTCCTTCATCTGCTTGTCGTCGTTCTCGGCCTTCATCGCCGAGTAGTCGAAGTAGTGCGAGCAGTCGTACTTGGACCGCGCCGCCCAGATCAAGGTCTCGTGGGAGTGGGTGAGGCAGCGGCACGCGAGGTTCGGCGGAGGGTTCGGCTTCTCCCAGATCACCTCGTTGATCAACTTGTACCCGAGCTGCTGCATCGCGAAGCCCACGCTGTAGATCACGTGGCTCGTGCCCGAGGCCCAGAGAGAGCCGTTGGGGCGGAGCAGACTACGGCACCGCTCAAGCCACCATCGGGTGAACTCGAAGTTGCCCGCGGCATCGCCCTTGGCGCGGTCCCACTTCCCCTTGTTGACGGACACGCGCTGGCCGTTCTGACACGTGCTCCCATCGTTCGAGAGGAAGTACGGAGGGTCGGTCCAGACGATGTCGATGCTCCGCTCCTGGAGGCGCGGGAGGATGACCTTCACGTCGCCGTGGAGGAGCATCACGGACTTGTCCGGGGACCGCCACCAGACGGGGGATTGCTGCTTCGACATGCTGGCCGAAGCCTAGCGCCTGGAGATCTGCGAAGCACGAACGAACGGGTGCGCGACGGCTCGAGGTTTGCGACGGTCGGCCGCCATGGCTCGTTCCGCTGCCTCTGCAAGGGCCTCGGCTACCCCGTCGACATCGCCGCGCTGGGCATGCACCATCGCGCGGGACCAGGTCGCCAGAATGGCCGCGAAGTCGTCGAGGTAGGTCGACGCTGCGGCATCGGTGAGCAGATCGTGGGTCGCCGTCTCGTAGGCCGCGGCGAGGAAGTTGTGGAGGCTCTGACTCAAGGGCTCACCAGCGCGCGGATCTCCTCGATCACCGTCGACCCGAAGAGTGGCGTCGGGTTGTACAAGTTGAAGACGGGGATGCCGTGGGCCGTAGCCACCTTGATCGCGGTGGCCGTGCCTCCAACGATCTTGCCGCCCGGGGTCCAACAGAACAGCAACGAGGTGGGGATGCTCGGCGGTCCGCAGTGCTGGCCGAGAACCTGCTGTACATCTCGTGCATGGCACGCTTGGGCACCAGGACTCATCCCGAACCAGTGGTACTGGCTCATGTGCTCTCGCGCGATCTCGAAGGCGATCGGTGGGATCTTGTGGTGCCGCGATGGGTGGTCGCCGAAGCCCTTCCACGGCAAGAAGATCTCGGTCTCTCCGCCTAGTCGCGCCGCCCAGCGCTCGGCCATGCTGTCGAAGCCTCGAGCAGCCCCGGACCGGAGCACGTAGCCGAGCGGCACGAGCAGCCGCATGATGGCCTCGATCTCGGAGTCCACGCTGGAGGGCGTTTCCTCGGAGCCCACGCCGGTGACGTAGCGGGGCTTCAAGAGAAGAACTCCGTGATGGACCACCACCACCGACGGTACCATGGCCACTTCGCTCTATCGCGGGCCTGTAGGCGCCTACGAGCCGCTGCTCTGCCTTGAAACTGGGCCTCTCGTGCCAACTTCTCCGGCGGGCAGTGGTGCCACAGAAGCCAGTGCGCGTCGCCGTCAAGGCCACAGCCGAAGCACCACCAATGGTCCCAGTCGGCCGGGTGCTGGCCAGGTTTGCTTGGCACCTTGCGAGTGCCGGGCCCATACACCAACACATGCTCGATCGCTTGCTCGGCAGCGTCTAGGTCCTCGAGTGTGACGTCGGGCCGGCAGATCATCTTGGCCAGGATCCGCCGTCGCTGTTCGCGCGGGTCGACTGGGCGCTCTCGGTATGGCGTATTCATGCGCCCTCGTTCCGATGCCAATCCCACGCGGCCACCACGATCTGACCATGGCACTGGCCGTACCCATTAGGCAGCAGGCACCAGCACACAAGGTGGTGTTCCGGCGTGATCTCGTCGAGCGCTTGGAGGACCGCGGGGTCGCGGGCCTTCATCTTCGCCCAGAGGTGGCGTCGGTAGAGGGGCAAGGCCACATCACCGTGCTCTTGTCGGGTGAAGGGGTTGGCGAGCGGACTCGCAGCGTGGCCGGCACAGGCGCGCCCGATGTAGATCCAGGGCCCTGGCAGCGGCGGTCGGCGGTCGACCTTCTCACCAGTGGGCGAGTCCGCAGTGCTGTGGATGCCGCAGTAGTGGTGCCCGTTGATGACCAGCGGCAGCCCCGGCTCTCGCACCATCGCCACGGTCTCGACATAGATGTGTGCCCGGCGAGCCTCGACCGCGAGGAGCGACGTCCACGTGTCGCCTGGGAGCATGATCACGAGGTGCGGCAGGCCAACCGTCTCGGTCGTCTTGATCGACGACTCCTTCCCCCGCGGGCCGTCGATGACGTACTGGCGATGGCCTCCAAGCCAGTCCTTGATCCGTCGCGTCAAAGCCTTGGCAGTGTCGACGCCGGCCTGCTCATACACCTTGGTTGGGATCGGGAACATTTTGACCGCCATCGTCGATCGTCGAGCCCAGGAGTCGATCCCTGCGTCTGCTCCAGCGATCTCGAACCGGTCGTCCAGGTGGGCGCCATGCCAGATCTCGGTGACCCCGTGCCTCTCAACGATCTCGTCGAGCACGGGCCACCACGACTCGGTGATCCGTAGGAGTGGGCCTCCGTGCACGATCGCGACCGTCATGCCACGGCCTCCACCTTCCACCGCTCGAGCAGCGCCATGGGGTCCTTGGCCCACCCGAGCGTCTTCGCGATCGAGGCGAGGCGGCGCTGTAGAGCGTTCTTGTGGCGCACCCCGCCGCGGCGATACAGGCCGTAGTGGTACAGACGCGAGAACAGCACGCCGTTGCCCTCGACTTCGACAAGGGCGAACCGGACGGTGTACGGGCCGCCCTCTGAGTCTTCGGTGTCGACGAAGGCGAGCAGGCCGTGGCTAGGGTCCTCTGTCGCGTGGAACTCGTTGGCCACGGCATCGGAGTCACCGTCGAACTCGACGGTGACCCATGGCCCGACCCGGAAGGTCACGAAGCGGCAGCGATAGGTCGGCATGGTCGCTCTCAGTGCGGGAGGAGGTTGTTCACGGCCCATTGGACGACGTCGACTTCGCTCGTCGCCTGGTGTCCAGTGCCACCGATCTCGAAGTGCGGCCCGAGCTTGCCCGAGAGGTCGTGGCCTCGGTAGTCCCATGGGTCGTCCATGATCGCCTGGATCCCGCGCTCGAGCAGAGCGACCCGTGCTTCGGAGCCTGCGTACCGAGCATCGGGGAGCAGGCGAGCGATCCCCACGAAGCAGGCCCCGCCGAACTCGACGAATACCGCGAACGGCAGGCGCCAGAGGACCGTGGGGTTGGGCCAGAAGTAGGCGATTCGGTAGGAGAAGTGAACGATCATGGCGACTGCAACCCCTTCTGCATGGACGCCAGCATCCACCGTGCTTGGGCGTCGACCTCGGGCGGGACCTTGAAGAGCAGAGGCCGCACCGACCCCTTGCACGGGATCGGCGTTGGGAAGAGGACGCTGCTCCCGACCGCCCAGAACCGTCGCCTGTCCGGGCCTTCGACCGGAGGCGGAGTCAGCCAGATCTGGTCATAGGGGTCGGTGGCCTCGGATGGGGAGATGTCGGCCTTGAAGATGACCGCTCCGACGACGGCGCCGATCTGCTTGCGCGTCTCGCCTGCCCACTTCGGCATCTTGACCCCGAAGGCATCGGCGAGCGCACGGACCTCTTCGACCGCTGCCGGGGCGGGCTTCTTGAGGCCCACCTGGATGAGCACGACCTTCCCGACGTTCGGCGCTCCGAGTCGGCTCGTGCGGTTCTCGCCCGCCTTGAACGGCTTCCCGTCGGGCAGAGATGCGCATAGCGCCCAACCCCAGGGGTTGTTCACCGAGAGTGCTCGAAACAGGTCCACGGAAACCTCGCATGGTAGGCTGCGAAGGCAGCCCGGTTGTAGACGGCGTAGGTGCTAGTCGGGGCGATGAGATCGACCTCGGGCCGCCATGCCACTGTGCCCTCCCGAGTCGATGGTAGAACATCGGGAAGGCGGACGTGCGCGCTGGCGAACGCATAGCACCGGCGCCCACTGGGAACGTCATCGGAGTAGATGGGCACGAGGTCGAACGCCTCGCCGCCACGCGTCTCCTCCCAGAACTCGCGGAGGGCGGCCTGTATGGGGGACTCTCCGTCCTCGACCTTTCCGCCCGGAAAACCCCAGTCGGACAGGTCGGCACCGCGCGAGATCGCAAGCCACAGGCCCGTGTATGGGTCCCGGTGCATCAGGATCGCGCAGGGCACGAGATATAGTGTAGAGGTCACGATATTGGAGTCTGAACCCCCGGGGCCGATGTCGCCACCGACCCCGGGGATCTGGAACAGTAGGGCACGAAGTGCGCTACTGGGCCCGAGTTCGAGGGCCCTGAATACGAGTGTGGTGTTCGCAACGGGCGACGCTTCATCGCCCGACAACCGGGTCCAGGTCTTGCCCAGGCGCCCGGTCACAAGGTGTCGCGATCCACGTCCTCGAGTACTTCATCCTGTACCGCGATCGGCTGCTTGGTGCCACCATCGTGGTGGTCGATCACCGTGAGGTCGCCGACCTTGCCCGTGACCTTGCCACGGACCTTGTGCTGGCCGATCGTTGCGTCGACCACGTGCCCTTGCTTCGAGGGGTGAGGGGTGACGCTGCCAGCCCCGTAGGCCGCCGCCATCTCGCCCTTGAGCCGGTTGCCCTTGATGGTGTAGCGGTGGCCGCCGTGGCCCTTCTTGATGAGCGAGAGCTTGATGGCTTCCGCGATGGTCGCGTCGTCGGCCTGCGAGAGGCCGCCGGACTTCTCGATGGCGATGACCACGGGGATGCACTCGGCTCGATCGTCGTCGGTCATAGGTCTTCGTTCGCATCGATCGATGCGAGTAGATCGCGAAAGCCGCAGTCGTCATCGGCCTCGTTGAGGCGATCGACGGTGTCTACAAGCGATGCGGCATCCATGGTGCTCAGCCATGAGGTGAACGCTCGGATGGCCGCGAGTTGGTGGTCGTCGTACTGCATGGTTTTCCTAGTGCGCACGGTTGGAATCGAACCAACCTCATCCTAGCAAGACCCCTCTTAGGAAACGCGCTTCCCTGCCCGATGAAGTGTTGGTCGGGCCCGGTGCATCCGCAACCTCTAGGTCTCCGCATGCAGATCCGTAGGTCGTCACCTCGGCATGCGTCTAGGAAGCCTGTTACAGACCGCCTCCGTTTTTGCGGTGCGACTTCCTTGCCGCCCCGTGCGCGAAATGGCCGGCCTGGACCTGACGAGGGCCCTCGTCGCTGCCGCAGGGGACCGGCGCCCCACGCTGACCGTCTTCTCCTCGCAGTGTTCCCTCGTGGGCGCTCGGGCACTGCGACTTGTGGCGCGATCACGACCAAAGCGGTTCAAGGTACCGCTCAAAACCTGTGGATCCGGGAGGAGTCGAACCTGCAACGATTCCGTGGACTGCACGGTGCTCTGCCAGTTGAGCTACGGACCCGATGAAGAAGTGGAGGCGGAGAGAATCGAACTCCCGACGCGCGGCTTGCAGGGCCACCGTTCTACCGCTGAACTACGCCCCCGATATGGCCGCCGAGGCGGCCTTGGTAGTCACTTCATGATTGCACCTCTGGGTTCGGGCACCACGACGAACATCTTGTCGTCGCTGGCGGGTGGGTCGTCTGCTTCTCTTGCCCGAGCGTCACGGGCGTGCTCACCAAGTTCTTGGGTACCGTATCCCGCTGGTGGGACGTCGTCAAATCTTTTCGTGCAAGTGGTCGCTTGATGCAGTAAAAACCCTGCCATGGTCCGTCCCGCCACGCCCTCCGATCGGAGTCCTCACGACTGCGCATTCTGCACGTGCTTGGACCCGCGCTTCGACGCGGTGACACTCAAGACGGGCGAGCGGCACTCCGAGTTCTGCTGCGCGTGTGGCCGGCCTGGGTTCGGTGACGTTGTCTCGGGCAGGCCCCTGGTGGCGGACATGCCAGAGCCAATGCAACTGCTGGAGCCGAACGCGGAGGACCTGGAGCACTACGGGCGGGCTGGAAACCAATCCGGGCCGCGAACGCGGGCTCGGTTCCGCGAGTTTCCTGAGTTTCCTGCATACGACGCAATCAGAGAGATAGAGGCGATCTGGATCGCCAAGGAACTGCCACGTGCTCGCGTGGTCGTACAGGACCCAGCGGTGGTCATCGCCCCGTGCTGGGCTGCCGCCGTGCCAAGGCAGCGCTACGAGCGAACCGACCGGTACCCCCGCATGGCCCCGGCCTCCTACGACGCGGTGCTCTCTCGGAAGGGCAACGGAGAGATCCTACCTGAGTTGGCGCCCTCGTTCGTGGGCTGTCTTCGGGCGATCTTCCGAAGTAGGGGCTTGCTCATCCCTCCATCTCTGTGTGTCTACGACGGCTCGGTCAACGAGGCCTTGCAGGCCGCGGCCGAGGTGGCGGTGCTCTCCGTGATGGGCACGGGCACGCTGGAGACCCGCCTGCTGCTCGAGGCGCGGGCAGACGCGAACCTCCGTGACTACGAGACCCGGACGCCCACCCAGGGGAAGGCCCGTTCGTTCGCCGATCTGCTTGGGACTACGCGATACCTGCGCACTCTCATGCGTGGAGTGCCGCCGTACCGCGCCGCTGGAGAAGCGATCGGCACGATCTGCGGGTGCGTCGTCTACGCGGCCATGCACCTGGCGGAAGGCTGGCGGACGCCTGAACCGCTCGTCGTTGGAGACGACCTCTGGATCAACGCGGAGCGGGTCTCGGACCTCGCTCGAGCGGTGCTCAAGGTCGACGGCCGTCGACGCGCCGAAACA
>ERZ650304.647-NODE-647-length-16526-cov-5.838140_pt1 | contig 16526 bp, 15 predicted proteins | sample MGYA00376240_ERZ650304 | MGnify/ENA primary metagenome ERZ650304 (study PRJEB26733, sample SAMN07839271) | wastewater metagenome | biome: small river; feature: stream; material: water | place: USA: North Carolina | collected 2016-03-01 ...
AAAATATTTTTCTCGTCGGCATGTTGAAATTGCACATATAAGACATATCATTGTTTCGGGAATGTATATGTTTATTCCATTTTTTTTAGTTGTTTTGCAACCAGACTTTGGTAGTGCCATGATTTTGTTAAGTATTTGGTTTGGGATGATATTAGCCTCGGGGCTTTCTAAAAAACATATTTTAATTTTAACTAGCGCGGGCGTTGTTGTTTTGGTGATTTTGTATTCATTTGTTTTTGCTACTTATCAAAAACAACGTATAAATAATTTCTTAAACCCTCTCTCGGATATTCATGGATCAGGCTATAATGTGCTCCAGTCAACTATTGCTGTTGGGTCAGGGCAAGTTATTGGTAAAGGTCTTGGGTTTGGTACACAATCGCGTTTAAAATTCCTGCCCGAATATCAAACCGACTTTATTTTTGCTGCTTTTGCTGAAGAATGGGGCTTTATCGGGGTTATAATACTTTTAATTCTTTATGGTATTCTAATAACGCGGATTTTAATGAGTGCACTTTATGGGTCTAGTAATTTTGAAATCCTTTTTGGTATTGGACTGGCTTTAATGTTTTTAAGTCATATTGTTATTAACATTGGAATGAATATGGGTATAATGCCAGTAACTGGAATTACCTTGCCATTTATGAGCTATGGTGGATCACACCTTGTGGCTTCATTTTTAGGATTGGGAATACTCCAAGCAATGCGTAAATATAGTCGAACATTTCATCGAGATGATGTAAAAAATGAATTTTTAGGAATAGAAAAAAGATATGATTTTTAACGGAAAAGAATTTAGCCAAAAGATACTTGATGATTTAAAAAATAAAATCAGTTCTTTAGATTTTGTTCCAGAATTTTCTGATATTTTGGTTGGTTCTGATGGCCCATCGGTGCGTTATGTAAATATGAAAAAAAATATTGCCGAAAGTCTGGGGATAGATTTTATCTCTGGGGTTTTGCCAGTATCTAGCACAACTTTAGATGTTATTAATAAAATAAAAGAAATTTCATTAAGGCCAAATATTTGCGGAATAATCATTCAATTACCATTACCAGATCATATTAATACACAAGATGTTTTAAATGCTGTCCCTGTTTCTTTAGATGTTGATGGTTTGTCATTTGAATATTCAGATAATTTTTATTCTACGTTAAACCACAATGGTATGGGTATATTACCCACAGTTAATGCGGTTAATAAAATTTTAAACCAAGCTTTAAATGATAACCCGCAAGTTAGTGGAATAAAAAATTTTGCAATTGTTGGCCAAGGCCGTCTTGTAGGTAAACCAATTACACATTTATTAAAATCACAATCAACATTATTGGATTTTGGTTGGGAAATAAAAACAATTAATATTGATACGCCATTATCTACAAAAGAACAAATCTTAAAACAAGCCGATGTTGTAATTTCAGCTGTAGGTAGCCCTAAAATAATTACAGGGGATCAAGTTAAAGACGGGGTTATTGTAATTGATGCTGGGACATTAGAAGTAGGGAATACTTTAGTCGGGGATATTGATTTTGAAAGCATAAAAGATAAAGCCAGCTTTGTAACCCCAACCCCAGGTGGTGTTGGTCCTGTAACAGTGGCGTGTTTAATGGAAAATGTATTAATTAATGCAGAGAATAAGAATAATTTAATAAACAAATAATATGTCTAAACTTTTTATATTTTTACATAGTTTTGCAGGTAAGTGGGCAGTATTTGATGCGTTGGTAATTGTTATTGCTAAATATTTTCAATATATTGTTATTGCCTATGCTGTTCTTTTGATGTATCGAGAATTCGTAGCCCAGTCTCCAGACCTAAGTCCTTTTCGAAATATTAAAAAAGCCATTACTGAAGGCTTTTGGGTTGGGGCAAGTGTAGTGCTTGCTATGGGAATTACTTATATTATTAAATATAGTTTACATATTCCAAGACCATTTCTTTCAGGGGTAACACCACTTTTTGTTCATGGAGGGTATAATTCTTTTCCGTCTGGGCATGCTACTTTTTTTGCTTCATTAGCACTTGCAATGTTCTTTTATCATAAAAAGCGTGGTTGGTGGTTTTTAATATCTGCAATTGCAATTGGGCTTGCTCGTATAATTGCCGGGGTTCATTATCCAATAGATGTTGCCGTTGGTTATATTATTGGTATTGCTAGTTCATATTTTATAATCAAGATTTTCCGCCCATGGTTTAAAAAGAAATTTTTAGGTATAGAATAATTTAAAAATTAAAATAAAAAAAACAGGAGAATCATCTGTTAAGATTATCTCCTGTTGTCGCCACTGCCAATGTAGCTTTATTTAATTTTTCGGGTAAATGGGATAAACATTCCCACGTATAAACCCGGTTTAAAGTTTTTAGTTCCGGATCCAAACTCAGCGAACCCAGTTGCTCGGCCATTTGCAAGTGGGGTACCGACCCCAAGTCCTACATAATCCTTATTTACAATAGTGGTTTTACAACCAACTATATACATTAGGAAATCTGGAGTGAAGTAATATCCCACAGCAGTACCAACCTGGTTAAAGGTCATACTGTAGAAAGTGGTATTGAACCACTTTCCTTTGATCGTGGTCACCCCACCAAACACGTTTGTGTAGGTGGTGAATTTCCCCGGGTTTTCAAGACTCATTGAGCCTTGTGGAACCAGTGTGAATCCAACTCTTATCTTTAATGTATCTTTTTTCACCACCAATGGTCCATTAGATATTAAAGAATCATTTTGTGACATCGCTTTTTGACTGAAAAAACATAAAAGTACGGTTGAAATTGCTATAATTTTTTTCATTTATTAGTGGTTTATTTTTTTATATTATAGCATAGATTAATATAAAAATCAAGAGTCTAAAAAGATTTAAATTTAGGTAGATTTTAAGGGGGAATTATGGTAAGCTATAAAAGTTATTAACTAATAGATTTACAGAAAAGTCTTAATTTATATATGTGGAAACGAAGGATAATGGTGCTTTTAATTTTAATAATATCATTTGGTATTGGTTTTTTTCTTTACGCTTCAGAACCAAAGCTTAATAAAATACCACACCATGTGAATGCTCCACATTGGATGTCTAAATATAATTTCAAATTAGGTTTAGATCTATCTGGTGGAACACAACTAGTTTATCGTGCAGATGTTTCAAAAATTCCAGCAGAAGATGTTGGTAGTTCAATGTCATCACTGCGTGAAATTATCGAGCGTCGCGTTAATAGTTTTGGTGTTAGTGAAGCTGTAGTTCGTACTCAAGCTGCAAGTTTTGGTAATGGTAATGAGGAGCGTCTAACTGTAGAACTTCCAGGTATTACTGATGTTGCCCAAGCTGTAGCATTGATTGGACAAACTCCAACACTTGAATTTAAAACCGAACTTCCTAAAGGTGCCCCAATTCCAGTTACTGTTGGTGCTGACGGTCAAGTTAATCTTAACAGTCTTGATCAATATGTTTCATCTGGTCTTGATGGTCGTTATTTAAAACGAGCAGACTATACTACTGACACTACTACTGGTCGCCCAACAGTTTCTATAACTTTTAATGATGAAGGTTCAAAGCTTTTTGCTAAAATCACAAAAGAAAATGTTGGTAAAACAATTGCAATTTATCTTGACGGGGCAATAATCTCAGCTCCAAATGTTAATGAAGAAATTACTGGTGGACAAGCTGTAATTAGTGGAAACTTTACAATTAAAGAAGCTCGTGATTTAAAGAATCGTCTTAATTCTGGAGCACTTCCAGTACCAATTGAACTTGTTTCAACTTCTAATATTGGAGCAACTTTGGGATCTGCCGCAACAACTGCTGGGGTAATGGCTGGAATAATTGGATTTCTACTTGTTGCACTATGTATGATAGTTTGGTACCGATTACCAGGTGTTATTGCAGTAGTTAATTTAGCTATTTATGTAGCTATAATGTTAGCTGTATTTAAATTATGGCCAATTACATTAACTGCAGCTGGTATAGCCGGGTTTGTAATTTCTATTGGTATTGCGGTGGACGCAAATATTCTTGTATTTGAAAGAATGAAAGAAGAAGTCGCTCATGGCGGAACTATTCGTGATGGACTAAATGCCGGGTTCTCTCGGGCTTGGAATTCAGTTCGGGATTCAAACTTTTCAAGTCTTATTACTGCTTTTATTCTGTACGCTACAGGTACAGCTTTAATTAAAAGTTTTGCTTTTACTTTTTTCCTTGGAACTTTGATTTCACTTTTTGTAGCTTATACAATTAGTCGAACATTCTTCCGTTCAATTTCGCTTGGTAAAGAAGGGAAGCTGGTTCAATTCTTATTTGGGTCTGGATTTAAAAACGCTAAACCACTTGTAAAGTAAATTTTATGTATATCATTAAACACAAAAATATTTTTATTTCGATTTCTATCGTTCTTACTGTTTTATCAATTGGGTCAATGGTTGTATTTGGTTTTAGACCAGGTATTGATTTCAAAGGTGGAACTGCAATTGAAGTTGCTTGGGATAATGGAGCTCGCCCAGATGCTGATGTTTTAAGTCAATCTATAAAAGCAATTCCAAATTCTCCAGAAGTTTTGGTTCAACCATTGGGTGCTAATGCTTATGAATTAAAAATGCATGAAATTACTCCAGCCGATAGAGAAGCCTTAACAGCAGTAATTGCAGCTAATAACCCTGGTATGGTTGTTAAAAGCTATACAACAATTGGTCCATCAGTTGGGCGTGAGCTTGCTCGTAAATCAATAATGTCAATTATCCTAGTATCATTGGGTATTGTTTTATTTATTGCATTTTCTTTCCGAAAAGTTTCAAACCCTGTTTCATCTTGGAAATATGGTATTACTGCTATTGCTACATTACTGCACGATGTGGCTATTCCAACCGGAGTCTTCGTAGCGCTTTCATATTTTTATAATATTGAAATTGATACATTGTTTGTGGTCTCGATATTAACAATCCTTGGACTTTCAGTATCGGACACTATTGTTGTTTTTGATCGAATTCGTGAAAATTTGCGTACTAAAAATAATGGTAATTTTGGAGAAACTGTTGGTAAAAGTATTACTGAAGTTTATCAACGATCCATTGCAACTGCGACAACTGTTATTTTAGTCTTAATCGCGCTTGCTGTATGGGGTCCAGAATCAACAAGACTATTAGCTATAATGCTAACTGCTGGAATGTTCTTTGGGACATATTCATCAATCTTCTTGGCTTCACCACTACTTATTGTTTGGCAAGAATATTCGGAAAGAAAAAAGAAACTTAAAAAAGCATAAACTATATAAATCCCTCAAATTTGAGGGATTTATGTTATAATAGACTTATATCAGTATTTATATATTTTATGATTGGATACATTATTTTAGGAATCGTAGTTATTTTAGTTATATGGGCTATTGCTTCATATAATGGGTTTGTTCGTCTTATAAACAACGCTAAGGAAGCTTGGGCGGATATTGACGTACAACTAAAGCGTCGTTATGACCTTATTCCAAATTTGGTTAATACTGTCAAAGGTTATGCTACCCATGAATCAAGTGCTTTTGAAAATGTTACTAAAGCTCGCAGTATGGCTATGGGCGCAACTGGGGCTAACCCACAACACGCCGAAGCGGAGAATATGCTAACAGGAGCTCTTAAAAGCATTTTTGCTATTGCGGAAGCTTACCCTGATTTAAAAGCCAATACAAATTTCTTGGAACTACAACGCGAACTTTCAGACACTGAAAACAAAATTCAATCTGCTCGTAGATTCTACAATGGTAATGTGCGTGACCTTAATACAGGATTACAACAATTTCCAGGTAATGTAATTGCAGGGATGTTTAAATTTGGCAAAATGGAATTTTTCGATTTAGCTGAAGGTGACGCTGCAAATAATCCAGTTGAAGTAAAATTTTAGTTTTTTGCAATCTGAAATTTAAAACTTATAAACTATAATTTAAATTATGGCTACACTATATACACATCAATCTCAAAATGTTCGTAAAACATGGTTTTTAATGACCACGTTTTTGGTACTTATTGTAATTATCGGTTTTGCGTTTTCGCAGTATTTTGGTAATTCAAATATTTTGTATTTCTTTTTTGTTTTTGCATTACTGATGAATATTTATGCTTATTGGAATTCGGACAAATTAGCTATTAAACTCTCCGGTGCCTTTCTAGCAGATGAAAATCAATACCGTGAATTACATAACATCGTTGAGAATTTAAGTATCACTGCAGGTATTCCTAAACCACGGGTTTATATTATTAATGACTCTGCACCTAACGCCTTTGCAACTGGGCGAGACAAAGACCATTCAGCTATAGCTGTAACAACTGGACTACTTCAAATTTTAAATCGTACCGAACTAGAAGGTGTAATTGCTCATGAATTATCTCACATTGGTAACCGTGACATTTTGGTTAGTACTGTTGCTGTAGTCTTGGCTGGATTTATTACTATTGCTGCTGATTTTTTTATTCGATCGCAGATTTTTGGAGGACGTAGTCGAGATGATAATAATAGTAATGGGGGAATCTTAATGATTATTGGGATTATTTTGGCAATATTAGCTCCAATTTTTGCAAGCCTTATTCAACTATCAATTTCAAGAAAAAGAGAATTTCTAGCCGATGCATCAGGGGCATTATTAACACGGTATCCCGAAGGATTAGCTTCAGCATTAGCTAAAATTTCGGAGTATGGTGCGCCAATGCAAAAGGCAAGTAAAGCCACTGCTCATTTATTTATTGCAAATCCTTTTGGGGTAAATAAAATAAAAAGCTTATTTTCAACCCATCCACCAGTGGCAGATCGAATACAAGCCCTTCTTGGTAAAGTCGCAACAAAAGATACTGAATAAAATACAAAAATAAAAACCACAATTAAATTGTGTTTTTTATTTTTGTATTGGTCTATTGAGTTTTTACAGATTCGTCAGGGTTTGTTTTTTCAGACATCATTTTAATCATTAGATCTTTATCCATCATTTTGTTTTGACCCATCATTTCATATCCACCTTTCATCATGTGTGATCTTGATCCATGGATCATTCCACTGATTTCACCAAGTCTAAATCCAAAACAGAATATTATCATTAAAATAAAAAGTTTTAGAATAAATTTAATAAGATGATTGTATCCAGTTCCGCACATTTTGTGACCATTCATTACATTTTCTACTGTGCAAGTTCCGCAACCACATTTATTACACATACATTTGTTTTCTTCCATAAATTAAAAAATTAAATACTAATAAGTAACCACTGTCTCTATATATATATTATAGCATAATTTTTTCTTGCGGAGGTGGGGAAACTTGCTTTATGTTGATTAAAAATGTATCTTAAAAGATGTTGGAGGTGTCGCATAGCGGTCTAGTGCACCATCTTGGAAAGGTGGCAACGGGGCAACCCGTTCAGGAGTTCGAATCTCCTATCCTCCGCAAAATAACAAGCCGCCGTCTAAGCGGCGACTTGTTATTTTGCGCAGTGCATTTTAAGGAGTGGCAACGACTATAAAATGCCTCCGCATCTATTTCTTAAATACCCATCTCACTCAACGCCTTGATGCGTTTTTCTACCGGTGGGTGGGTCATGAAAAGTCCCGAAATACCTTTGCCGAGCTTGCCAAATGGATTTGCGATATACATATGTGCAGTCGCATTTGAGGCACTCTTCATCGGCGTACTGTATGAGCTGATCTTGCGAAGCGCAGATGCAAGTCCGTCGGGATAACGTGTAAGAAGTGCACCTGATGCATCAGCGAGGTACTCACGCTTGCGAGAGATGGCGAGCTGAATCAGTGTTGCAATGATCGGTGAAAGTACAACAAAGACAATACCAACAAGTATGAGGATGTTGCTCCCATTTCCCTCTTCACGATCATCACGACGACCCATACCACCCCACCACAAACTACGGGTAAACATATCCGCAAGGAGTGAAATAAATCCAACAAGTATAGCGACCATGCTCTGGAGTAAGATATCACGATTGCCAATATGGGAAAGCTCGTGCGCGATCACTCCTTCAAGCTCACTTCGATCTAGGATTGAAAGTAATCCTTCGGTCACGGCAACTGACGCATGTTTGGCATTGCGCCCTGTTGCAAATGCATTGGGTGCAGCATCAGGGATGATATAGACCTTTGGCTTGGGAAGTCCTGCAGTAATCGAGAGGTTCTCAACCGTATTGTGTAGATCTCGGTACCGAGTAGGATCAGCAGGCACCGCACGCGCCATCGAGAGTGCAATCTTGTCTGAATACCAATAGCTCGTAATATTCATCACGATTGAAAAAATAATCGCAATCATGAGGATACCCGGGTTTTGATAATAGGTTGCAAAGAAATACCCAATACCAATCACGATTGCCAAGAAGGCGCCGACAAGGAGCCAAGTCTTGGTGACATTTTCAGCTTTATGCGTATAAATCGTTGCCATTTAAAACTTTACTTCTACTGGCTTACTCTCTACTCCATCATCAGGAATATCAAAGTACTCACTGGTTTTGAATCCAAATGATTTGCCGATCATGTTTGATGGGAAATGCTGAAGCTTAGTGTTGAAGTCCCGCACGAGACCATTGTAGAAGCGACGTGCTGCCTGGATCTTGTTCTCGGTATCGGAGAGCTCGCGCTGGAGTTCGAGGAAGTTAGTATTTGCCTTGAGATCAGGATATGCCTCAGCGATTGCAAAGACACTCTTGAGCGCACCGGTGAGCATGTTTTCTGCATCAGCAGACCCTGCAGTTCCTTGTGCAGACATTGCAGCGGTACGAGCTGCAGTCACCTTTTCAAAGGCAGTGCTCTCATGTGTTGCGTACCCCTTGACGGTATTTACCAGATTCGGAATCAGATCATAGCGACGCTTGAGCTGTACTTCGATATCCGCCCATGCCTCGGTCACCCGGTTGCGCTTGCTTACAAAGCCGTTATAGGTAACGACAAACCACAGTACGATAACTGCAACAATAATCCACAAAATAGTCATACTATAACTGTACACCGATTCTAGACTTTGGCAACTAGTCCTATAGATAGTTTTTTATTTCGAGTCCTACTTCTTTTTGTGTTGAAGCTTTTCCATCACCACAAGTATCGGGGATGCGAGGAAGATTGACGAGTACGTTCCAAAAAACATACCGATTGCAAGAACGACAGCAAAGAGCTGTGTACTCTTTGGACCAACGACTGCAAGGGTCACCACCATCACAAGTACTACAAGGGAGGTATTAATAGAGCGCACAAATGTTTCAGAGAGTGAATCACCAACCACAACTTCAAACGGCTGATTTCCTTTGCCGTTTTTGATGTGCTCGCGGATACGGTCAAACACCACAATCGTGTCAGAAATTGAGAGCGCAAGTGTCGTCAAAAGTGCGACCACAAAGAGCGTATCGAGCTCAGCGCCAGTGTAGTGTGCAATGAGTGCAAATGCACCGGTTGGGATCGCAATATCATGGATAAGTGCAATGATCACCGCAAGACCATACTTCCATGATGAAACTGGCTTTGAAACATTACGGAATGCGTACGCAACGAAGCAGATGATTGCGATCAATACGAAGAGGATCGAGATGATTGACTTGTGCTTGAGCTCAGCACCGACTGAAGGACCGATCGTCGTGAAGTTCTCTGGTACTGCAGCAATAGCACCGTTGTCGGTGAGCGCCGCAACCATTGCTACACGCTCAGGATCAGTAAGATCACGAGACTTGACCATAATACCTTTGTCACCGGTTGATTGCACTTTTGCATCACCAAAGCCTGCGTTGGTGAGCTTGTCCATAATTACTGACTGCTCAGGTCGAACATCAGTATACGCAAGTTGAAGTTCTGATCCTCCCTTGAAATCAATACCAAGCGGAAGTCCAAATGACACCAATGCAATGATTGAGAGTACTACAAAGAGTGCTGAGAGTGCGATAAAGAATTTTCTGTATTTGATGATAAACATATAGGGATATTATCGGTGAAGGCCGCTGCTAAAAAGGAATCGTCCGACACGAGAGCCTTTGAGTGACGGAAGTGCGCGAAGAAATACGCGGGTAATGAGAATCGCAGAGAGCATTGCAACGAGCACACCGAGTCCAAAGGTAAGCGCAAATCCCTTGATGAGCGATGTACCAAACCAAAAGAGAATGACTGCAATAATAAGACTTGCCGCATTTGCATCACGAATTGAGAGCCATGCACGAGCAAAGCCGTCAGCAATCGCATCTTGCGTATTCTTGCCGCGACCACGCTCTTCGCGCATACGCTCAAAGATGAGAATATTTGCATCTACTGCCATACCGATCGATATGATAAACCCAGCAATACCAGCAGCAGAAAGTGTGACCGGCATAAAACGGTAGAGGAAGAGTGTGATGATTACATATATTGAAAGTGCAATCACCGCAACAAGACCCGGGAGTCGGTACCAGAGAATGAGGAACAATGCGACGATAAGGAAGCCCATAAGTGCAGCCTTCACACCAGCATGTACCGCATCGATACCAAGGATCGCACCAACGGTCTGTGTTGAGACGAGACTGATTGGTACTGGAAGCGCACCTGAGTTGAGACGACCAACAAGCACCTTTGCTTCTTGTGCACTGAAGTCACCTGAGATCACTGCCTTGCCGCCAGCAATCGCTTCACGGACAACTGGTGCAGAGATGACTTCACCATCGAGATAAATCGCAACAACCTTGCCGACATTTTCACCCGTAATCTTTTCAAAAAGTTTTGCACCTTCATCATTGAACTGAAGCGCTACGGTTGCATTACTGGTACCCGGTGCAAATTCAAGTGTTGCACGTTTCAAATACTTTCCAGTAAGTTCAGTTGGAACAAAATTTTCCATCGGGTCAACACTGACTACACCATTTTTGACAGTTGCTTTTGCTGGAGCATCAGACTGAATACGGAATTCGAGAAATGGTGTGGCACCGATCATATCAATTGCCTTTGACACATCAGTGACACCAGGAAGCTCAACAGAGAGGCGGTGCATAGTCGTACCTGACACTGTACTTGTCTGTACTGCAACAACTGGCTCAGCAACACCAAAGAGATTCACACGACGTTCAATCACATCACGAAGTGCTTCCATTGAGTCATTCACCTGCCCTGCAGGGAGTGATGAGATATCAGCATTGTAGAGCAAGTGTGTCCCACCTGAAAGATCAAGACCGAGACGAAACGGATGTTTGGCAAATGCACCAGTTGCACCAGGCTTCATAGAGACAAATAATGCATATCCAAGCAGTCCTGCGCCAATAAGGATAAGGAGTGCAGTAATTCTTCGTGTAATCATATAGTGGGCGTATTCTAGCTCGTTTCAAGACCACAAGCAATACAATTGAAGTTAGTTGACAGGCTGAGATTTATTTGTCCTAATTGATGGATCAAATATCTGATGCAGTAGTTTGACAATACCAAATCCAATCAAAAATCCAACACCAACATCAAGTGGATAGTGCACACCCACGTAGATACGTGACATGCCTACCATGAATGCAAATACAAACAGTAGTGACCCAAGTCGTCGGTAATGCAAGTAGACAAATGTCGCAAGTGCCATGGTGAGTGCCGCATGCGCAGAAGGAAATGACTGGCGACTTGCTGCAGTGACAAGTGGTGTGATTGAGGCGATTGTTTCAAATGGACGTGGATATGCAACGAGTACTTTGATACAAAGCGTAACAAGCCACGTAAAGAAAAGCCCCAGTACTACTTCCCCACTTCGAGCAAATCGCTTCATTCGTTTTATCGGATCAGTAGTACAAATTGGTAGGTAGATCGCAATATAAATCCCTACACCAACAAGTACAACAGAGGTTAACGTTGTTGTAATAAAGATCAAAAATGCATCAGCAGTTGAAGACCTGCCAGCGAGCTGATGAATGACTAAAAAGAGTTGTGTATTGATGTTATGCATAGCCGACAAATTCATTATGCATATCATCCGCATGCATCGAGCGCTCATAGCGCGCCATACTCATAATAATACCAAGCCCCAAACATTCGCCAAGGAAATGTGATCCGCCATAGCTCATGAACGGCAGCGGAATACCGGTGACTGGCATTACCCCGAGATTCATCCCAACGTTTACTATCACGTGACCAAATATCAGTAATGCGTACCCTATGCAGAAGAGTGTCTCAAAATTACTCGCTCCATGCCGAGCATGATGCATAATACGCCACAGAAAAATACAGAAACTTATAATAATAACGAGGGCTCCAAGGAATCCCCACTCCTCAGCAAATGCTGCAAAAATAAAGTCCGTCTCATACTCCGGCAAAAAGTTGAGTCGTGACTGCGTACCATAACCGAGCCCTTTGCCTAGTACTCCACCTGAACCAACTGCAATCACCGACTGATATGCATTGTAGCCTGAGCCGCGAATATCGGCAGTCGGATTGATGAATGTCATGATACGAGCTTTCTGATAGGGTTTAAAAAGAAAGAGCCAGGCAACCGTAAAGACCATGAGTCCTACACCGGCGACGATCATGATGTGCTTTTTTGAGATCCCTGCAACAAGCGCCATGCCGAGCCAGAGTCCTGCGATCACCATAGCACTTCCAAAGTCAGGTTGAAGCATAATGAGTGCAATCGGAAGACCTGCGTAGAGTGCTGATATCACAAGGTGTTTTATACGAGCGATCTCGATATGACGGCGTGCAAAATACTTTGCCAAGACCGCAATCACAAGAAGCTTAACAATATCTGCTGGCTGAAATGAAAATGCACCAATACTAAACCAACTTTTTGCACCTTTGACTGTTTTTCCAATCAACAAGACGAGTACAAGTAACGAAATTACAATGCCATAAAAAATCACTACATACCGAGAATCCCGAAGAAACCGTACATCAATATGTGCAACAACAAAAATAAGCGTAAGTCCTAAGCTAACCCATAGGAGCTGATGCGTAAAAAATCCTGTCTCAGCACCAAATGATGTCATCGTTGCAAGTCCACCTAAAATAATTGGCGCAATAGCAGCAAGGAGGATCCAGTCGATACCTCGAGTTATTCGTGTGATCATAGTAGTGTTGCAGTGAAAGGATTGTATCGAGGAATAATCTCAATACGTGAAGGCTTTGAGGTAAGTTGAAATGGCCAGGTAAAGTAGATCGTTGCATCAGATTCAGCAGAAAGCTTGGGTAGCAATGCCTTTGACGAAGCAATTGCATTATCATCAGCATCATACAACACCGCAACCACATCAAGACTTGTGAAAGTAAAACGTGATTTGTTTTCAAGGGTTGCAGTGAGTCGTGTCCCCCGGTCAAATGGTTCAATGAGTGTACGATCTGTCTTGATTACTACTGTTGAGAAGAGGTCGGGTATTTTTTCCCATTGCACCGGTGTACTCATGGTGAAGCGTGTAATCGCAGGAGTAATGTTTTTAGTTGGAATAATTGTCTCGACGATTGCCGTGCGCCCCATTGGGCCAAGGAATGTGGTCCCTGTACGTTCAGTGATGAGTGTATTGCGGTCATCATAGAGTTTGAAGCTGTAGTTCATTTTTCGCGCTGCAGCATTTGGATAACTATGTTCGATATATGCCACCGCATGAACAATACCTGGCGTAATCTCAAATGTACGAACCCATCGAACTCTTGGCACTCCAAGCTCGTTAGGACAATACTTAGCACAAGTACCACCACAATCAACACCCACCTCGGTACCATTGCGCTTGTTGTCCATACATGTTGCGGGGACGCTTACAATACTGCGTACAATAAAAAATGCTACTGTTCCCAGCACGAGAAAGATACAGCTCATATAGGTCAATTTCCGTCGTGTGGCCCAATCCATATGGGAGTAGTATAGCTTGCAAGTGGCTTTGAAGCTATCACACATACGAAAAAACACCCTGATTTCTCAGAGTGTTTTTTCGTACTATTCAAATCCACTGTCCTGGCAGCTACCTACTTTCCCCATAAAGAGTATCATCGGTTCTACAAGGCTTAACTTCTCTGTTCGGAATGGGAAGAGGTGTGACCCTTGCGACAAACCACCAAGACGGTGGATTCGAATAATGAGCTTGTTTTTATGTTATATGATTTCCAGATTTCCTAATAGGATTCGGGCAATTAGTACACCTTGACTCAACGCATTGCTGCGCTTCCATCTAGTGCCTATCAACGTGATCATCTCTCACGACCCTCAAATGATGACTAATCTTGGAACTGGCTTCGCTCTTAGATGCTTTCAGAGCTTATCCATTCCGAACATAGCTACCCGGCAGTCCAGTTGGCACTAGAGCCGGTACACCAGAGGTTCGTTCACTTCGGTCCTCTCGTACTAGAAGCGAATTTCCTCAATCATCAACGCCTGCAGTAGATAGGAGACCAACCTGTCTTACGCTTCTTTTCTCACATTACTGTGAGGAACGGACTATATCTTGTACTCTTGTGAGCACCTCAACGTGTAGTCTCTACGGGTAAGGGAGTATATTTGCCGAAGGCGAATATACGAACACTTATGCACAGAGATTGAATCCTGTATTTCAGGGATTCAATCTCCCGCTAAAGTCCTCTTCCCTCGGAGTTGCCCCCAATATTTTTACTGTGGGTTTCTCCGATATTAGTTGAGCATGTCATCATATATCACTATATGCGACCGCCGTAATAAGATGGTTTCCTTTGTCAGTCATGATACTTTCATGTACTGATCTATCTTTTAGTTTATTCACTTTCACATGAATGAACTATTTTAAACGAAAAGACTCTAACAGTTGCCCACACCATGTGGGAACTTTAATTCCTTATATTTTTTTCTTATTGTCCTCGGGATTCAGACGGGTCCAGAAATCATAAACAACGCAGATAAATCTTTTGTCGAATGTGATTTCTGGACGGTCTGAACCCAGCTCGCGTACCTTTTTAAATGGCGAACAGCCATACCCTTGGGACCTTCTCCAGCCCCGGGATAAGGTGAGCCGACATCGAGGTGCCGAACTCCGCCGTCGATATGAACTCTTAGGCGGAACTAGCCTGTTATCCCCGGAGTAGCTTCTATCCGTTAATCTTCAACCGCATCTAATGCGAATTGTCGGTTCACTATGTTCTGCTTTCGCACCTGCTCGACATGCCCGTCTTACAGTCAAGCCAGCTTATGCCATTGCACTATCGGCACGGTTTCCATTCGCGCCTAGCTGACCTTTGAACTCCTCCGTTACTCTTTAGGAGGATACCGCCCCAGTAAAACTACCCGCCAGGAACTGTCCCCCAACGTTTTTGCCGTTGGGGTTAGAATGTGCCCATTTGAAAAGAGGTATTTCACTGACGACTCCACGCGGACCGAAATCGGCGCTTCAAAGTCTCCCTCCTATGCTACGTAACAAACAAACACACCCAATACCAAGCTGTAGTAAAGCTTCCGGGGTCTTTTCGTCTAACTGCAGGTAACCGGCATCTTCACCGGTATTGTATTTTCACCGAGCAAGTCCTCGAGACAGTTTCCCAGTCATTACACCATTCGTGCGCGTCGGAACTTACCCGACAAGGAATTTCGCTCTTCTATTCCTTTTAATAAGAAGGACTCTCTCTTGACCCTCGCTTTCGCGGTGGGGTCGATGACGTTGGTCTCTCGTTAATCATCTGTGACTGCATCATGCATTACTGCATGATAGGTAGCTTTTTTTGGTTGTAATATGCTGTTGATATCTACACTGCTATAACAGTCCCAGTCATTCTCGGTTCATTATAAAAATAAACCGAGAACCTTAGGACCGTTATAGTTACGGCCGACATTCACCAGGGCTTGTAGCAGCAGCTTGATATAATCTCACCACCGCTAATTAACCTTCTGGCATTGGTCAGGTGTCACCCCCTATACATCCTCTTACGAGTTCGCAGGGAGCTGTGTTTTTGATAAACAGTTGCCAGGAATACTTTCGCTGCGGCCCACATTGCTGCGGGCAAGCCTTATCCCGAAGTTACGGCTGCTTTTTTGCCGAGTTCCTTGAGGACCTCTCACTCGTTCGCCTTGGTCTACTCGACCTGACTACCTGTGTCGGTTTACGGTACGGGTTCTATCATACTAATCTTAGAAGCTTTTCTCGGAAGCGTGCTCTCATACATTCACATCGGCGAACCGACATGTCTCGTCTCATCTTGGAAGTTGTCTACTACGACCAGTACCCGGATTTGCCTGGATACCTCCCTTAACGCAACAACGTAAATCCAATTATACGCGTATGATACTACCCTTCGTCACTCCATCGAATATGACAGAAGTCATGGAATATTAACCATGTGTCCATCGGCTGCGGCTTTCGCCATTACCTTAGGCCCCGACTAACCCTGGGATGATAACCATTGCCCAGGAAACCTTAGTCTTTCGGCGGCAGGGGATCTCACCCTGCTTGCGGTTACTTGTGCCAACATTCTTACTTCCACACGCTCCAGCATGGCTCACGCCTTTGCCTTCAACGCAGATTGGAATACTCTCCTACCACTGTATAATATCGAAATAAAATACAATCCTCAGTTTCGGTATCATGTTTAACCCCGATTATCTGCGGCGCAGAATCTCTCGATGAGTGAGCTGTTACG
>ERZ650304.648-NODE-648-length-16518-cov-9.700298_pt1 | contig 16518 bp, 14 predicted proteins | sample MGYA00376240_ERZ650304 | MGnify/ENA primary metagenome ERZ650304 (study PRJEB26733, sample SAMN07839271) | wastewater metagenome | biome: small river; feature: stream; material: water | place: USA: North Carolina | collected 2016-03-01 ...
AGGGGTAGGGAGTTGGTGTTGAAAATGGTCAGATCCAATCCAGGTACCCAGATTGGTTCTGACCATTTTCGACAGTGGCCCGATTTTGAGCCTTGAGAAAACTTGGAGTTTGTTTAGAGTTGGTTGAGTGAGTGCGAGGTGCACTCGTTTCACCTCGCGAGTTCTCAACATTTGAAAACGGGCCACTGTCGAAAATGGTCAGAACCAATCTGGGTACCTGGATTGGATCTGACCATTTTCAACACCAACTCCCTACCCCTTTGGAAAAATCCATGTCCCCCATGTCTCATAGATGGAGGTCAATGTCACAACCAGAGGGTACGTCTCGGGAAACTTGGAGCTGTTACAACAATATAACCACTTGTATGAACTCCAACCAGGGTTTTCATCAGGTCGACCTTGAGGTCGACCTGATCTCGAGGACATGACAGACATGGAATTTTTCCGAGGGGTAGGGAGTTGGTGTCGAAAATGGTCAGATCCAATCCAGGTACCCAGATTGGATCTGACCATTTCTAACAGTGACCTGATTTCAAGTGTTGAGAAAACTTGGAGTTCAACAAAGTAGGTTGAGTGAGTGCGAGGTGCACTCGTTTCACCTCGCGAGTACTCAACGCGTGAGAATGCCTTAACACCAACTCCCTACCCTTCTGGTCCGGTCATGTCCCCGAGATCAGGTCGACCTCAAGGTCGACCTGATGAAAACCCTGGTTGGAGTTCATACAAGTGGTTATGTTGTTGTAACAGCTCCAAGTTTCCCGTGACCAAACCCCTGAAGGTGACAATGACCTCCATCTATGGGACATCGGGGACATACTTTTTTCCAGAGGGGTAGGGAGTTGGTGTTAAAAATGGTCAGATCCAATCCGGGTACCTGGATTGGATCTGACCATTTTCGACAGTGGCCTCTTTTTGTGTGTTGAGTAAACTTGGAGTTCATTTAGATATGGTTGGGTGAGTGCGAGGTGCACTCTTTTCACCTCGCGAGTTCTCAACGTGTGTAAATGAAAAAAAAACTTTTTATTGCTCTCGATTGAGAAAAGGGTCCGAGCACTTGACCAAAACGGGAACCCAGCGCTCATGGACATTGTCCGGGTTCCACCCCAGGGACGCCATGTGGCCCAAAAAGACTGAGGAGGTTGTCGTCTGACCTCTCTGACGTGCCAAGCTGTTGAAAACACCTGGAATTACGTCAAAGTTGATCGGGTTGTGTCCTTCCCAAAAGACGTGCTGCGTGGCGCTCTCATATTGGGCGCGTTTCTCGTCGGTCAACGTTTGCTCGACGCCAGCCGCGTAGTTAATGGGCATTTGCTGGGCGCGTCCAGTGGTGCTTGGAAGACCGTGCTGAATACGAGAACCAGCCACATCAAACTCGTAAATGGGTGCCGCAGGTCCCTGGAGAACGTAGTGGGTATTGTTGGCACCCGTCACCTGTCGAGGGGGACACACTTCGCGGTAAATGCCCACCTGCATGTCCACTGACTCAATGGTGTTAATGGGCTGCAACTTGTCAGGCACAGCCATGGACGGAAAGGAGCGCAGTGTGGAGTTGAGTTTGATGGCTTGATACTGAATGGTTGGAATGCGAATCTCCAGGGCTTCGGCAGCGTCCGACAAGAGTCTCTGAACGTTGGTGGCGGCCGCATGGGAGACATATCCAAACTCATCGGAAACACACATGTCGCTGTTCAAGTACGTGCCGTCACCTCCTCCTCCTTGGTCACCTTCACCAAAGGCCTTTCCGACATTTTCAATTTCATCCATGCGCTCGGCCACGCTCTGCTGAAGCTCCTTGCAGGCAACTTCGGCGCCCGCCACAGCCACCAGACAGTACTGAATTTGCTTTCCATGTTCGTCGAGAATCTTCTTGTACACCCCCACGCGCCCATTGTACTGGCCCAACTCTGGCTGCCAAACTTCAGTGTCAAAGCCATTGTCGCGCGCACAATACTGCAGAGACGCAGGCTTCTTGGAAAACTGCGGGCACGCCTCATTGAGCGCCTGGCGACGACTCATGTAGTAGTCGTCCGTCTGAGCGTGCTTGTTGACCACTGGATCAATCAAAACAATGCCCATCAACTGGAAAGCGTCACTCTTGATCAAATCCTTGGGGACCCTGCCATATTTGGCGTGCGTCGTCTTGACGCCTGTCAACAACTCGGCATCAAAGTTGGCAAAGATCATCGTCTGACCAGAAGGTCCCGCGCTCTTTTCAATGTGCGAAACAGCCTTGCGCTCCTTGTCAGTGTTTAACTGTACACCAAGTAACATTTCTTGGTTGTTTTTTTTTTCAACAAGAGCTTTTGGGACCCGTTTAACTAATACTAAAGCACTTTTATTTCCAATACTCAGACAACCGGTAACTCGTGCGCGTTCCCTTTCAAACTGTCCAACATCCAGTGAACCAAACACAAGTTAGCATCCCCGGGGTGTTTTTCCAGTAACCGTTTGCAACCCATAAGCGCGTAGGTTGGTATTCGGGGATTCACGTTTAATTGCAACTGGAGTATGCACATATTGCAATAATCACGTAATAACAACCGGCGATGTAAAGGCGTCATGACACAATCCTTGTCAAACTTGAATGACTTTGCAACGCGTAATTCATGGTCGTGTTCGTTCCACTCAATTTCATTGAAATATTCACGGTGGTTATCTAAAATATATTTTATAATGTGCTGTTCGTCCACAGTCAGCCAGGCGTAGGGAATAAAAAACCCCTGGGATGTTAAGCGCATCCCCAATCGCTCGAGAGTGAACGCTGTGGCATCACAGGCAAATGTGTGCAGATAAAAAGTGCACAAGTCAACAGGGTCGCTAAATTCGCTCCTGAAAACGCACAAAAATCTACCCAAGAGCGCTAAACGTCTCTGCTTATTTTCAAAGAGACGCTTGAAAAAACGGGACACTATTGCTTGCTGCATAAATATAATGGACAATGTTCACTGCGAAATGGTCACAACAGTTAGCTTTTCCATGTTTTGGGTGTTTGTTTACCGCATGTTTCGCGTTTGGTCAACTATCAGACGGGGTGTCTGTAGTATTGGACTGGCCTTTGTACCTCTCTTTTTTGCCGCCTGCGGACTGGTTGCATTTGAATTGTATTTGGGCCTATATCGGACATATTCGCCATGCTTTGAGAAATAATCAAGAGCTCACATAACGACTGCCAGACATTTTGGATCGAAAAATTTAAAAAAAAATCAAAGACGAATATCATACCATGTTCGCGATAGGCTCACACATTTTGCGTTCCGATATCACTATTAAATAAAAAATGAGGAAAAGAGCGTCTCTTTTCACCGTCACTCAAAGCCATTCAGAGGTTGATTCTTCGGTAGCGCCTCTGGTTTTACCGCAGGTGGAATCCAATCTCAGGAGAGCTCAAACGTTAGGTGAGACATGACTTCCCGGGTGGGCGCGTAAGCGCCTCGACCGGGATCAAGTCGAAGAACACATGCTAAACTTTTTTTTTTAATAGTCTCAAACTATGTGACTGATCAACTGGAAAAGACTGGTCAGCAAGAGGATGCGCTCTTTTCCAAGCGTACCAAAACGGACGAAGAAGACGTAGAGGTCAAAAGAGAAGCAGAGACGTTCTCTTCTCCGGCGTTTCTCTTGGAGAGTCGCGGGGTGGCCCCGGCGCTTGTCGAAATTGCCGGGCAAACCCCGCAAGTGCGCACAATTGCCGACACGGGTCATCGGGATAACATTGAAAAGCTCTTTTCCAATAATTTGCGCGCCAATGGAAGAGTGATTGAGGAGCTTGTGGCGTCTGTTCCAACGCCCCAAGAGTGTGCTGCGGTCATTAATCGATTGGAAGGTGGTTCTGATGCAGACACTGGGAAATGGACCAAATTGTACGTGGGACTCTCCATTGACAAGAATTTGGAGATTCCGCGCCTCGAAAGTCTGGCCGTGTCAGACGTGGTGGACTTTTTGCGCCCTCCAGACCCCAGTGTTCCCTTTGAGAGGCCCTGCAAACCCTTGATTGACGCCAAGACGAACCAACCTAGAGTCTGCGAGTCCATTGTTATGGGAGGGAAAGTTCCCCTAAGGGAGTTTCTTTTGCCGAGCATGGTTCACAGCAAACAACTGCCCAAGTTTCAACGTTGTTGTTGGCTCTGCATGCAGCGCTTTGTGACCATTGAGTGGGCCAAACGGCGTGCCAAGCGGGAAACTGACAGTGATGACGATAACGAGTGGCGTGTCATTCTCCACGACTATGAAATGATCATTAACCGACCCGGTGGGTTCTCTGCCAAACTTCTCATTCCCTTTACGGGACGCCCTTGTGGTGTGGCGGGCACCGTGTTAACCCACGATACGACCATGTACATTCCCAAAACCTTTGCTGACAAACAAGGGAAACAACCATTGGTTGGCTGGAGGTTTGCCGATGAGATGCTTTTTCGGCCTGGAGCAACGAAAGGGCAGTAAGCAAGACGGTTGGGGAACCCCCGGCGAAGCCCATTCGCCCCTACGTCTCTTATGTCCACACTGTTCACTACATTCACATTGAACAGTCGTTGCTCCTGGCCTTAACAACGGGGAAAAAAGATGCCATTATCCAAATGGTGGCCAAATGGCTGTTTTTGCCATCCATTCAAGCATCAGTTGACCACATTTTAACAAACAGTACTGAGCTATCCACCGATTGGACCATCAATCGCCTATGCACACAATTTAACGTGCAATGCATTAACCCGGACCTTGCCAAAGATGTTCCCCTGGGTCGTTTATCATCATCATCACTGGAAGAAGTGTGTTTTTGGGCTCGAACCACCCTTCCTGGTCCGTTGTTAACCTACTATGAGACCATTCACAATTACGATGCCTTTACGCGGACTAAAATTGAGTTGTTTGTCAACCATCACATAACGACTGGGTATTTGACGCCCCTGGGGCTATCTCCTTACCCGGACGACTTGTCCTTTGCCACACGGACCACTGAACGCGTCATTATCAAACCCAGACCACTGGAGGTTTTGTCGTCTCTGTTCCCACTCGATGAGATTCATCCAACTTTGTTGGCACGCCACATTCGTTTGGAGGCGTCCGACGAGTGGTTAGAAGATGTCTTTGGTGAGCTCTTTTCACCACTCGTCTATCACCCGCTGAGAACAAATATGGTGTCGGCCGATGTCATACGCGCTCACAGCACATATTGTGCGTGTGTTTACATCTGTCAGCTCATGACAGAGTACGCTGACGTTTCCGACGCCTGTCACGCATATCAGTTGGCATTTGTTGATTTTTTTTACAATAACTGCTGTGGCATTATGACTGATGCAGCGCTTTGGGCAGCTACCAAACACTCTGACCAGTCTTTATGGTTCAGGTGGTTCCCATGGGACACTCGTGGGTTTACGGGGGACGATATGCCAAACTACATGCACCTGCTCTGGCAAATTCCCATGCGAGGCGAGGTGGACATTGAACAGTTTCCACTCATGAAGTTTATGATAAAGTGCATGCCCTTTGCGTGCCAGAGGAGATCAATGATGGATTTAGGTGAGGAGACTGTTTTTTTTTTTCATTTACACCGGGCCACTATCGTGGCCCGGTGGCGTTTCTCAATGTGTCACTTACTTCTTTTCTTTCCTCTCAGTTGTTAACCTTTGTGAGTCAGACGAACCCTTTTGGAGGTTCTTTAGTAAGTGCGTTTGGTGTTTGCTGGCAGCCGCGTACCCTGGTGATGACCCCGTCAACATGTTTCAGCTACTGCGCGCCAAACAATTGTGTGACAATCGAACTCTACTCATCAAGGCGCTGTCCCGTTCAGACGCAATTGAAACTGTTCAAAAGGACGACACGCTGACTGCCGCACAGCGCAAGGATATGCTCAAGCGTATAAAAAAGGAGCAAGAGAGCAATTGTTTAGGTAAGATCACCCCCCTCGAGCCGCCCCCCGAAAGGGGGGCGGCTCGGAGAACACCTTGTGTTGTCTCACCGCGTGACCCGAACCTTTTCGTAGTCATCGTCACTGCCGTTCGCAAGTACGTCATCCACATGGTATCGCGCTACAACACGCACTACGCGCCAGACACCATTGACTGGCCAACGTTTGAGCGAGAGACAAACGAAATGGCACGAAGAATTCGACAGTCAAACACATTTATCGATGACGCCTTTCAAGAGACGCGCGTCCAGCTTGCGCGCACCAACAAGATGAAAGAGCGAACCGTGTACCGCTTTCGCAAGCACTCGTGCAGCAAGACGCTGAGCACAGAGTTTGGCGAGGTGATACACAAGATGTTTGAACGGAGCGCCATTCCCAACTTTAAATCGGACATGGACCTCATGGTCCAACTACTTTCCATGCCGGAGGACGATGCAAAACTCTTTGCGCGACCCAACAAGGCGTTTGGTCCCATGGTTCAGAATGCCGAAAACGTGCACAGGACGCTGCGACAACTCTTTGCTCACTGGCAAGACACGGTGACTTTCATGGAGTACAAACCGAGCCCAACGACCAAGGACCGAATGCTTAACTTGATCTTCAACATGCCCAAGCGCATGCGCATGTCCATGGAGGGTATTGCGTCGGTGCTGCGCGTAGTGGGCGGAACGCGCGTCAAGACGGTAGCGCTCGTCATGTGGCTGATACGACTCTACCACGAAAATGCGCTTCCCAAGACCACCAAGACATATCTGGGAGAAATTCACCCAAAGGACGTTCACGTGCTTCACTGGTACTTTTCAGTCGTTGCGCAACTGGAACAAATTGACTTTGCCCCAGTGACACTGGAAAATGTCGAAGCCATTGACAAGGCCATGGTTACCGTTAGACACCCTCTCTACCCTGGACAGGTGCTCAATCCAGTCGTTTACAATGTGCTTTGGAAGTTGTGTTGCGCAGAGCTGGCCACACTGTGCGGGCGACGCGCCTATGGTCATCGGAACGTGGCGTACAATTTGCACACACGCCAGCTCATTTGCAACGCAAAGGTCAAGGACAATGTTTATGACGTTGATTCAGACACGGATGACGACGAAGAAGATGATGATGATGATGAGGAGGATCAATCGAAACCGCCACCTCCCCCTTGTGTTTTTATCACTTGCCAAGACCAGTCGGTCCTTTCCATCCCTCTAAGGAGTTGCATGTTGGTCATTAAACCCAAGGGGAACGCTGCCAAAACCTACCGGTACGCGCGATGTCGTCAGTGTGCGTGCTTGCACAAGTTTGACATGTTGCGCAACATGCTTTGTATCGACTGTGCGCGTGACGATTTGACACGACACGAGTCAGCGTCCTGGACCATGGTCTACCAGTGTTCCTACTGTCACTCGGGGGGCGCCTTTGGGCATCGTGCGGGACAAACATCGCGCCCGCGCGTCAGGCCCGAGGATGTGATTATCGTCTACCACGTGCCCAAATTGAACAAAGACTTGACGTGTTTTGACCCTGAAGAACAGTTCCAGACACTGAGGTTTTGCCACAGGTGTCACCAGTTTGCGTGCCGGTACGCCCACTTGCTCACCAAGGATTTCCTTTTTACGAAAATTCGACAGAAAATCTTGGAGCAAACTAAGAATGCCGCCAACGGTGTGTACAAACATTAAAAAAATGAACGAAGAGAGGGCTTTTGTCATTAAGCTGGTGGGTAGGGACATTTACCAGCTCCTACTCAAGTACCTTTTACGGGCCCTACGATCCCAGTTTAATCTCCAACACAACTTGCGAAAATGGCCAAATAACTCTCGTAACCTTGAACCAGGACCAATGCATTCAGTCATGGTGTATTTAGCAAAGCATGCCTTAATGACCATGTACCAGTTTCACAACTTGTTCAGCGTTTGCAAACAAAGGTGGAAAAGGTTCCGCGTGTTTAACTGTTTGTGCGGCAAACAGTTTGGTTCACAAGCCCGTAAATGGCCTGATTTCAATGTTGCTTACACAACTAATAATGAAGGAATCGATGTGGTCACATTGAACATTATAAACGGAAGGGAGTGCGTCGCCTGTGATAATTGTTCCAAAAGGTGTTACCGGTGCTCAAAGCGAATACTTTGTCACATGGCAAGCTGTGGTGACTGCGAAAGAAGAAAGGCTGAAGAAATTCAAAATGTCGAGGCAATTCAAGAATGGCTGAAACTGCAGAAGTATCCATTTTAAGTAAAAGAAGCATAAGTGTCCTTTTATTTGGGTGTAAACCTGTAAAAATACCCATCTTGTCCATGAAGATATGGCAAGGTGACAAGCTTCCACCCGCGAAGTTCTGCATAATGTTGAACGTTAACCATGGAGTTGAAAGATTTCACGACATGTTTCATCATTTCCGCGTCAATGTCAGCCTTGTGCCCATCCCATGCATTTTGAATGACTTTGTTGACTGCGTTCACCTGGTCAAGTGACAGCTCAAACCCTTTGGGTTGAGGAAGTTCAGCGGGAGAAACAAAGGCGTTCACAGGCGCCACAAAAGACCCCTCCTCCTTTTCCATTTTTTTATTTATTTTTTTGTCACTTGGGTGTAAATCTAAAATAATGTCCTGGGTTTGGATGCGTACGTATCGTTCTCACTGTCCAACCACGGTGCTCCGCATAAAATATGATACTTTCCAGCGCATCCACGTTTGGGGTGAAATGTACAGCGTGAAAAGCATCTACGATAGTTTGAACATCCAGTTCAGCCTTACGACCGTTCCATGCGCGTGCGATTAAAATGTTGAGAGCTTTTACCGCCCTGAGCGGTAGCTTGAATCCCTTCGTAGACTTGGGAAGTTCGCTGGGAGAAATAAAAGTCTCCACGGGGGCACAGTCCTGCTCGTCAAAGGACTTTTCAGACTTATTAAAGGCACTCCCCCCTTCTTCCATTTTTTAAAATTAGAAAAGAAATGGGAGTCATCTGGAGGAGTGCACAGGGATTCCTGGTTGCTGCAGGGATATCCTTTGCCACGTGCGCATTTGTAATATCACTGCTTGTCAACTCACAGTATGGAACGCAACAACAGACAATTGCGTTACTTCTTCAGACGCAGACGACGATTGAAAGTGACATTCAGGAAGCTCAGAGCAATTTGTTGCAAATCAACTCGACGCTCTCCATCATATCCCAGGAAGATATTGACATGTTTCAAAATGATACGGTTAAAATTGCCGAAATGTACGCCATTGACGCGCAGCTCAACACGAGCGCGCTGCAGACATTCAATGACTTGCCGGGAAACAATGCCACTGTCATATTGACTGGGTCAAACGGCATTGTTATTGTCGTTGCCTCCCAAGTCAAGATTGAATGCACCCTGGATCTTGATGTTATTCGAGCAACACTCATTACCCTTCAAGGGGAGCTGGTGGGGATTGACTCGCAAATCCCAGGGTTAGATGCAAGCATTGTGAAAAACTTGTCGGGTGTTCCCGGGTTAGGGCCAGGAACAAATGTCACTCTGGCGGGAGAATGTGGCGTCCAGGTGGTGCGACTGAGCACAAACACTTTCCAGTTGAACGGGTGCAACATTGTCAACTACAGCTCGTCAGTGTCTCAGGAAATTTCACAAACGCAACAAGAGGTTCAACAAGTTGAAAATGTCAACGTGAATATTACTCAAACGCTGTCACAGCTCATTGAAACAATCACAGTGACGCAACAAGCCGTGGGTAACCTGTCGGTGGGCAATGTAATTAAGCAGATCAACGGGTTGAATACCACCACGGTCAATGTGTTTGGAGGACCAGGGATTTCAGTGGTTAACAAGCCAGCTGAGCACACCATTGAGTTTAACGTGAGTGGACTCAAGAGTGTCAACGTAAACTTGACGGGCCCTTCGGTGACAATTGCAGGAGGTTCAAATGTAATTGTGACGACCCCGAGTCCAAACGTAATTCGCTTTCAGTCCACTGCCCGTTCCTATAGTTCCTGCTACCAAGACTCTGGAACAAATGTATTGATCAAGACTGACGTCATTACGGCTCTCAACACCTGGACCCCCTGGATTGTGTCCTTTTCCGGTTACATTGGGTGCCCTTTCAGTGCGTCCAACGCACCTTTCACAAACACCAATTGTGCAGGTATCGCAAACAACCCTTGTAACTCTGGGTGGGCTCTTCTTGCCCTTTTACTGGGCATTGAGGCCCAACCAATGTTTATTGTTCCGTTGGATGGAAGTGTCTGGAAGATTAGCCTGACCTTCATCATGGCCATTAACCAAAAGGGTCCCCTGGCAGGTCCCAATGGAGTTGGAGATTGGAGCACACCGCAATTTGGGCTTAGCACTGACAACTCTTGCGCAACGGGCATTAGTGTCATTTTCGGCATGTCGATGCTTGCCGCAGACAATTATTTTGTTCCATTGTTTACGCCTGGTGTCACGCGATCTTGGACATATTACGGCGAGGTTACCTTTATCACGTCCATGGGCGGCTGGGTTCCGGGAACAGCTTACTATCTGTGTTATTTGAACATTGGCCAAGGATATCCGGGTGAGAGCGCTGTTGCCATTTTTCCAGCAGCTGTTCGAGTCGTTTGAAAACTGAGAAATTAACTCAACGGCACTTTTAAATAAATTGAAAACAAAATTGAAAACAAATCAAGAACTATGAAAAGGAGTTTGCGCACACCGCTTTTAGTGCGCAATGTTACGACGACGACGACAACAGCTACCAGTTGGACAGTTTCCCAAGTTGCCACTGGTGTGCTTTTAGTCGTTTGCGCAGCACTGCTCATCTCCTTTAGCGTAGTGTCCGTCGTCTACGGAGCTACAGCCCTTTCGTGGTGGCCCGCGCAAGAAGCGCAAATTGTACAAGTCAACGCGTCACTACACACGTTTGACGAGGAGATTATCATATTACAGGACAATGTGACAATCATGTGGGACTTTTACCAGGAAATTGCGCTAATCAACATGCGCGAAATGACTGGAGCATACGACCACGTGACTGAGTTGTATACATTTTACGCCTATGCTCTCAACCACACCATTACCAATGTCAATGGCGTCTACGGAAACGATGTGGTCATTGCCTCAGACACGCTCAGCATCTCACCCTTGGGTCCGGGGGTCATTTCCGTGAGTGGGGCAGGCATTGAGGCGGAATTGAATGGCTTGGCGATTGAAACTGAAATATTGTTGCAAAATGCCCTGCAAACGCAAACACTGCTCGACGGCATTCAGTCAGAGTCGATACTTGATTTGGGGACCAATTTGATTTTTACAACCACTTGTGGTATTGGCCAGACAAACAATCCTGGCAACCATTCAGTCGATTTTAACGCATGTGGTGTCACCTTTGGTGCCGACTTGGATGCCAACTGTACCGTGGAAACGTTGCAACTCAACCAAACTGTTGCAAACATTTCCACAGCGCTAATTGAGAGTCTGCTGAACACTACCCAGACGCAGTTGATTATCTTGAACAACTCTGTGAATGCGCTAAATGCCTCAAACCAGTACATTACCAACATGAATGGGGTTTTCCCGACACCCACTGACATTTCTGTGAATCTGTCATGTGTTGACGCCAGTTGTACTTGGGGCGTTGCCAATGGTACGGACGTTTCACTCAACGCTGCTGGAATTACCAGTGTGAATGGAGAAACTGGCCCAGTGGTTGAATTGGGATCAGTCGATGATGGGGTTTTCAGTGTGTTTGCTTCATCGACTAATGTGACCTTTGTGTCATTTGCGTATACGACTGCCAACACTTGCGTTCAAACGGGTGCTCAATTGGGTATTCCAGGGTTTGCATCGCCCCCGTTACAAAACACATGGCAGGCTGTCATTTCAACAATTCCTCATTGCGTTGGGGCGTGTTGTGAACATGCATACTTTACCACCAACACATGCGGTACGGACTTTCAAGGCTGCACACCGCTTGGATGGCGTGTTTTTAACATACCGTCGTCCATTCTGTCACGTTTACTGTTTACATTTCCGCCGTATGCAAACTCATTGTGGAATTTAAAGTTGGAAGTGGCTCTATCGTTTGGCGTGGCGAACACTGCTTTGCGATCAACTGCAATTACATTTGGGCTGGGGGTTGACACTGCGTGCTCCAGTGTTCCGTACGCGTTTGGCACCAGTACGACTGTTTTCAACACTGCAAACAACAATGCTTTATCACTATGGTTCAACGGAGGCTTAACTCTGGCGTCTGCTCAAGTCCCTGCGTTAACCCAGTACACGCTTTGTTATTTGATAACCGGCCCAAGCGATCCCACGAACACTGTTTTGTCAATGCAAGTGTTTCCAACATTGGTGAAAATTTATTAATTTTGTCTCTGCATCACTTGCGTGTATCCGTTTGCGTTGCAAGCATAACACACAATCAGCTTGGAGTTGTAGTCGCGCAAACAAGTTCGATTGGGGCTGTTCCAGTCGTCAACTGTCAGGTAGCCATCGTGATCTGTGTCGCAGTTGTTCATGATACCAGATGCCGTCACACCATACGTTTGGTTGAGCTGCGTCAAACGATTAGCCAGCGCCACTTGAGACACGTTTCCAGTCGACATGGGGTCCAGGAGCGCTTGAAAGCATTCCAAGAGGCTAATCTCAGTGACATTACAAAATGGAATGCCCCAAGCAAGAGCTAAGAAGAGAAATACAACAAGCACCTTCATTATTTTTTTTATGCAAGTCGAATGAGTGATGGTAGTACAGTCATGGTGTTTGTGTTTGGTAAAGAGGTGCCTGGCCCTGAAAAGTACATGCACAAGTACAAGACAGTCCCAGGGGCCCACTCGGGGTCATCAGTGCTAAAGGTGATTTCACCACCAATGTAATAGGACCTGACACCAGCCGTAACCAAATTCATGGACGATGCAAACGTTCCCACCAATGGCCCAGCACAATTGAAGGGGTCCGTGACAATCGAGTTGATTAAACCGGCTGTAAATGCATTTTCGTTTGTTCCATCCAGCGAAGCGTAAATTTGCAACTGAACCGTGTACACTTTGCCAATGGTTGGCACTCGAAACCTGATCCAAGAGCCACCAGGTAGAGAGTTATCCTGCAACCACCCCTGATAATTGATACAATCTGGTGGAGACCCAAACTGTGGGAAACCGGGACAATTGGTCGTAAAGTACGAACAAAAGACAAAGCTATTACAAGTGCAAGCAAACACGTTATCCTGAATTCTAATTGGGTACCAATTGTCAACCGTCAGAGGATTAGAAATGGTCATTAAAAACACATTGTTCGCAACATTGACTGGATTGGGCTCTTGAGTGCAAACATTGTCCAACGCTGATGCCGCGCTTACAGTCACCGTATTGACATTATTGGACGTCACAAAGGCATTGAATGAACCCCCTTGGAATGTTACCTGACGCGCAGAGGTGCTCTGATTGAACGTGTTTGAAAACGCGTCGATACCCCCCGTGCGTTGCACGTAAATGCCCGACGTGTTTGTCGTGACTGCCACATTTGTTCCATTGACCAGCTCAACGTCCGGACCATACACTTTCACGTCGCTCGTCGACGAATGCAAATTCAATGAAACAATGGACGAGACGTTTGCAATATTTCCCTGAATCTCCAACAACTCAGTGTTGATCACGGTTATGTTACCAATCACTTCATTAAGTGTTTGGTTGATACCACTCAAAACCTCTTGTGTTTGTGTAACTTGTAAGCTACAATTGTAGGCGTTGGGTGTCGCTGAACATGTTCTAAACGTAATGGTGCGACCTACCGTGTCCACGGACATGTTGCACGATCCCGTAAAGTCTATTCGATTGTTTATGCCGCTTGGAAAGACTACGCTGTTGACTGACCGAAGCGCGTTGTTTTCCAACATGACCAACTCATTGGTCAGTTGCACTTGAATAAGCGTTTGAAGAGAGCCCACTTCAGTCTCAAGTTGATTGTAAGAAGTCTCCAAGATGCTACCGTTAATGTTCCAACCGTTCACAGTGATACCAAAACGGCCATCCAAATCCACATTGTTACCAACGGGTTGTGTCGTGTTGCCATTAAAGGAGAATATGGCCTGGTGAAAGAGCGTCACAAAGGGTTGATAGAGATCACGGGTGACATTGTGCACCACTTGAATAGTGTAGGCAATTTCAGTCAGATTCAAGGCGTTGACTGATGTGTTGAGCAATACAATGGACTGCTCGATACGTGTAATGTTTTGAATGGCAATTGAGGTGTCAATTTCCGTGTAATACAAGAGATTTGCAGACGTTTGGGCAGCATATCGGTTGTAAATGCCAATGCCAAACCCAGCCACGGCTAATCCAAAGAGGACCCCAAACGCCGCAAAGAGCCAAAAACGCGCACACACATGCATTTTTTTTTTAAAAAAAAGGTATTATATTTTTAATAAGTATGGTTTTTTAAGCAAGAGTTGCCAAAATGGCCTCAAACTTGCCCTGAAACCCAAAAGTAAACCCGTTGAACATTTGTGCGTTCTGCCCAGAGGGGGGAGCCCAACCAATGACTGGGATAAACGCAGTCGTGAAAAGTATCGCACCACTGTTGCGCATGTCCCATGTCCGGGATGAGGTCACGAGAGAACCATTGGTACCACCCAAAATGTACATTGTCTGTGGCGCGTACACTGGGAATGGGGAAGTAAAATTCATAAACCCAGCACCTGCAAATAAACACGTTTTGTTCTGGCAAACGGTAGGACCGCAAACAGTGTAGTAGGGAACCCCAGTGTATGTTGAACGAGCGTTACTGGACAAATCAACGGCAAACTTGACAAAGGTAGGTCCAGACGAACCACACGAGGACTCGGTGACAAAGTATGGATACCAAACGCGCGTGTAGTTTCCACAATTGAACGAATCCATCTCCGTGGTCATTACACACTGACCGGAACTGACCACGCGGGTTGTCCAGGTGCACGACGCATTCACCTGAGCAGCCAGAGAGGTGATGACGGGCGAAGAAATGTACTGAAAGGTCCCGTTGGATACCGTAATGGTCGAAAAAGTGCCCTGTTGGGCGGAAATGGTCGAGGGAGTAGTCGCTGGTCTGGAGAGTGCGTACGCGCTCATGATGAGCGCAGCGAGACTGGCAGCCCCAACGACTCCCAGGCAAATGAAGATGAGATTATTTTTTTCAGACATTGCAAGCGAATGGTTGTCCAAACTGTAAAAGGACACTGAGAACTAATAGAAGGATGTGAGGACACTTGAAAAGAGTGGTGGTGTCTCCAAAAAGAATGAACCCCACTTACCTTAAAAATGATATATTTTTTTTTTCCTTTTAAATGCAACTGAGGGGTAAAGTGTGTTCCATTCATTCTGGAAAAATCCCCAGCCGCAAGGACAAATCCCTGTCAATCCTATGTCGGTTGTCCGTGACATACATGGAGTCCCGGGGGATTTTTTTTGCCGACAATATCAAGGACGTGTGTGACGCAAATGGATTTCAGATACGGCGTGCATATGACATTTTGGCCACGTTCAAGGCACTTGGGTTGGTCCAGGGGATTCCCAATCACTCAGCGTCATATGTGTGGTTGGGTGTCCAGGGGTTTTTGGGACGTGTTGAGTCGCTACGCAATTGTCACGCTGTGCCTTACAAGTTCCACACAAAGTTCACCATGGAGATGTTGACCACATCTTGTCTCTTTTTATTGTGCCACAGACGCTGCAAGTCCCTCAAAATCAAACACGTGAAGCGCTCATTACGTGAGGTCTATTTGAATTGCTCAGAGAATAGCACATTTCAACGACGCATTTACGACATTTTAAATGTCTTTTCGTGTTTTCCAGACTTAATAAAAACACTATAACATATCAACTTGTATGAACACCAACCAGGGTTTTCATCAGGTCCCGTTGGGAACCCGCGAGGCGAAAAGAAGACACCTCGCAATCACTCAACCAACTCTAAATGAACTCCAGGTTTCCTTGCCACTCAAAACCAGGTCACTGTCGAAAATGGTCAGATCCAATCTAGGTACCTGGATTAGATCTGACCATTTTTAACACCAACTATATACCCCTCTGGTCTGGCCATGTCCCCGACATCAGGTCGACCTCAAGGTCGACCTGATGAAAACACTGGTTCGTGTGCATGCAAGTTGATATGTTATGAAAAGAGCTCCAAGTTTCCCGAGACCAACCACCTGAAGGTGACATTGACCTCCATCTATGGGACATGGCAGACATGAAAAATTTCCAGAGGGGTGTGGAGTTGGTGTTAAAAATGGTCAGATCCAATCCAGGTACCCAGATTGGATCTGACCATTTTCGACAGTGACCCGTTTTTACCTGTTGGAAAACCGCGAGGTGAAACGAGTGCACCTCGCACTTGTCCAACTAACTCTAAACAAACTCCAACTTGTCTTAACACTCAAAATCGGGGCACTGTCGAAAATGGTCAGATCCAATCTGGGTACCCAGATTGGATCTGACCATTTTTAACACCAACTCCATACCCCTCTGAAAAAAAGTATGTGGGCCATGTCCCATAGATGGAGTTCATTGTCACCTCCAGGGGGTTGGTCTCGGGAAACTTGGAGTTGTTTCAATAACATATCAACTTCCATGCACACCAACCAGTGTTTTCATCAGGTCGACCTTGAGGTCGACCTGATGTCGGGGACATGGC
>ERZ650304.649-NODE-649-length-16501-cov-3.250456_pt1 | contig 16501 bp, 19 predicted proteins | sample MGYA00376240_ERZ650304 | MGnify/ENA primary metagenome ERZ650304 (study PRJEB26733, sample SAMN07839271) | wastewater metagenome | biome: small river; feature: stream; material: water | place: USA: North Carolina | collected 2016-03-01 ...
TTGAATTGCACGGGCCCAACGTTTGAGTCTTGTTGACATATTTGTCACCTCCATGTCGATACAACGCATGAAAAAGGGGGTGAGATGACATGAATTACAAAATATTTATCAAAAAACTGCCGAATTTCCCTAAATGGAGACAACTTTATGGGGATTAAGGATATTTTGGGGGTCTAGAGCCGTTTTGAGGCTCTTCATAAGGTCATGAGCAACCTCGCCCTTGTGAGCCCTTAGGCCATCTAATTTGAGCTGCCCAACACCGTGTTCCGCAGAGATAGAGCCTCTACATCTCTCAACCTGGTCATAGACGAGCTCATGGATGAGCTTTTCGTTGGCTTCGTTAAAGGTTTTTGGGTCTGCACCTAAGGGCGGGGCAATGTTGTAGTGCAGATTCCCATCGCCGAGATGCCCAAAATTAATGATTCTGACACCAGGAAACTTTTCTCTCATTAACTCATCTGTCACTCGAATAAAGCTATCAAGCGAAGAAAGGGGAATGGTGATGTCATGTTTCAGGTTCGCGCCTTCTTCAGCTTGCGCAAGCGTGATGTGTTCGCGCATGTGCCAAAACGAATTTGCTTGAGTTAAATTGCTGGCGATTACCGCATCGCTAATGATTGACTTCTCAAAGGCATCCTCCAGGATAGTTTCAAGAAGTTGTCTGACGTGTTCTTCGCTTTCATGATCCGATAATTCAATCAAGACTGTATATGGCGGATTTCCTTGCAAAGGGTTTGCCATTTGCGGAAAGTGCTTTTCATTCAAGTCCAGCGATTCTCGAGTCATCATTTCAAAACCCGTAAGCAAAGCGTTTGCACGTTTTTGAAAGAGAGTTAGCAGCGCAATAGTAGATGCAATGCTTTCGCAAGCAACTAAGGTTGTCCATTGCGAAACGGGCAGGGGGTAAAGCTTCATAACTGCTGCCGTAATAATGCCGAGGGTGCCTTCTGATCCAATGAATAGGTCACGCAAGTCATAACCTGTATTGTCTTTACGTAATCCTTTAATGCCGTTCCAAATCTCTCCTTTGGCAGTGACTACTTCAAGGCCCAAGCAAAGATCCCGAGTGTTGCCATAGCGCAAAACATTAGTGCCGCCTGCATTGGTTGCGAGGTTGCCGCCAATCATGCAGCTGCCCTCGGCACCAAGACTGAGCGGGAACAGATAACCATTCTCTGCGGCCTTTTCTTGGACGGCTTGCAAGATACAACCAGCCTCGAGGGTAATCGTTTGGTTTGCGATATCAATCTCGCGAATTTGATTCATTCGCTTGAGATTAAGTATCACTTGCTTACCGCTATTGTCTGGCGTCGCGCCACCACAAAAACCAGTATGGCCACCTTGTGGAACCAGTGCAATTTGGTGTTGAGCGCATAAGCGCACGATTGCTGCAACTTGGTTGCTAGTACTTGGTAATAAAACCGCAAATGCTTTTCCGGTAAATCGCTTTCGCCAATCAGTTAGGTAGGGTGCTTTATCTTCATCTTGAGTCAAAATATATTTTTTCTCAAGAACCTCGGATAGTTGATTGATGAAGTTTTGCATTGTTTTATTTTTCTGCAGAAATCTTCTTTAAAGCTTTAGCCTCTTTTTTAATTGGCTTTAAATACATTAACAAGCAAACAAAGCCAATGGTTGCGAGCAGCGTTTCAATCGCGGCAAGCCAAAAGTTAGCACCAGTTTCTAGAATGCGCACTAAGCCTTCAGTTACATAAAGCAGGATCAACATTGATGCCCACTGCATGGTGTAGACATTGCCTTTCCATAGGCCGGGAATGGCAAACAACAAAGGAATGCCTTTGAGTATCAACCAGGATCCACCAGGGCGTAGGGGTGAGATGAACCACTCCCAAGATACGCAAAGAATGAATAAATCTACAAAGGCCGCGGTGGCTATAAGCTGGTAGGGATTCTTATCGAGGATCTTTTTAATCATCATGCGTCTTAAAGGCCTTACTTTTTATTGAGGTGCAGCATTAAAGCTGTTTCGGCTAAACGCTTTCCTTGAGCTTTAGCTAAACGCTGTTCTTCGAGACTGATGGGTGCACGACCGTCTGCATGAGCAAGATGGGTGACGCCGTAAGGGCTACCGCCCGTATTTGATGACATCAGATCTGGTTCGCTATAAGGAATACCCATCAACATCATGCCGTGATGAAATAGTGGAATCATCATCGTCAACAGAGTGCTTTCTTGTCCGCCGTGCATACTGCCAGTGCTGGTAAAGACGCAGGCGGGCTTACCAATTAAAGCACCATTCATCCACTCTGATGAGCTGCCATCCCAGAAGTATTTCATCGGGGCAGCCATATTGCCAAACCGGGTAGGGGACCCTAATGCAAGTCCAATACACTCCTGCAAGTCCGAATACTCCACATAAGGCGCCCCATCTTGAGGCACGGAGGCTTCTGTTGCTTCACAAACGGTAGAGATGGCTGGTACTGTCCTTAGCCGGGCATTTACCCCTGGAACGCTTTCGATGCCCTCGGCTATCAAGCGCGCTAGGTCCTTTGTTGCACCATAACGGGAGTAGTACAAAACTAAAATATCGGGTTGGCTCATATTGATCTCTTATGATACGGCGATGCGCCTCATTCGTAACCCCCAATTATGGCTCTCTCTTGGAAAAGAGATCTGGGAGCGCAATCGTGGTCAAAATTTAAAGCAAATTGCCGCGAGCCTAGCTTTTACAACCACCTTATCAATGGTCCCCATGGTGACTATAGCCACCATGTTAATTGGCTACTTGCCAAGTGTGATTCAAGTTAAGAACGCCTTTAAATCCTGGCTTTTAGATACTTATATGCCTGGCGGCATCAATCAACAAGTATTTGTTTACTTGGATCAGTTTTCTTCCCAGGCTAAGGGCTTAACATTTGTAGGCTTAGCTGGTTTAATCATTACAACTATTATGACTCTGGCCGTGATTGAGGGCGCCTTTAATCAGATTTTTAAGGTCAACAAAAGTCGACCGCTCTACAAAAAAATTGCTATTTACAGTGCAGCCACAATACTGGGGCCAATACTGCTAGGTATTGGCATCTACCTCAGCGGTGTTTTATTTAGCGCGTCAGAAGGTTGGATTAGCGCGGTATCTTTTGGCTTTCAATTGGTTGCAACGATTGCACCTATTTTCTTGGCGATTATGGTTTATGCGGTTGTCTACAAAGTGCTGCCATATGCCAAAATCCTATGGCGCGATGCCTTCACCGGGGCTTTAGTAGCTGCGCTAGCTTTTGAGTTGATGAAATTTGGCTTTGCTATTTTTTTAAGTCATACCGCCTTCTACAAGACCGTTTATGGGGCTTTTGCCATCTTCCCCCTGGGGCTGATGTGGATTTATATGACCTGGTGGATTACATTGACTGGTGCGGTTCTTGTGGCAAATCTTCCAGAAATCCGCAGTGGCTTCATTAGGGTTATTCGTTACTAAAAGTGGTGACTTAACCCTTGATTCAGAGTGGTCTTAAGTCTATATTGAGAACATACATGCATTGTTTTTTGGAGATCAAATGAAAGTTCGTGACATATTGCGCGTTAAGGGCAGCACCCTTTTTACGGTAGCTCCAGATACAGCTCTGCAAACTGCGGTTCTAGTAATGAGCGAACACGATATTGGCTCCCTGGTTGTCATGGAATACGACAAGTTGGTTGGCATTCTGACCTTCCGAGAAGTCATTGCCGCATTAGCAAAACATCATGGCAAACTTGAAGGACTGCAAGTTAGCTCTGTTATGAATCAAAAGCCTTTGACATGCAATATGGAAACCGAGATTGATGAAGTGCGTCGCATGATGTTGGTGGACCACGCCCGATATCTGCCGGTGGTTGATCAAAAGATGTTGATGGGCGTTATTTCATTCTATGACGTTGCGAAATCCGTAGTTGAAGCCCAAGACTTTGAAAACACAATGCTCAAAGCCTATATTCGCGACTGGCCTGAAGATACCGAAAAAACAGCCTCTTAAGCTGTTCTGACCATCATTTTCTGACAAATGACATAATGTCGGTATGTCAGGAAATACATTAGGCCTTCTCTTTACAGTCACCACTTTTGGTGAATCCCATGGTCCGGCTATTGGAGCAGTTGTTGACGGCTGCCCACCGGGCATGGAGCTATCTGAGGCCGACATTCAGCTTGATTTAGATCGACGCAAGCCCGGCACTTCTAGACACGTTACGCAGCGTAAGGAAGAGGATAAGGTTGAAATTCTTTCTGGGGTGTTTGAAGGCAAGACCACTGGCACTCCGATCGCATTATTAATTCGAAATACCGATCAACGCAGCCAAGACTATGGCGATATTTTGCAGACCTTTAGACCAGGTCATGCGGATTATGCATACCAGTCTAAGTATGGAATTCGCGATCCTAGGGGTGGTGGAAGATCCTCTGCGCGCTTAACAGCTCCGGTTGTAGCTGCTGCCGCAATAGCAAAAAAATGGTTGCATGAAAAATATGGCACTGAGTTCTATGGCTATATGAGTCAATTAGGTGAGTTAGAAATCCCATTTAAAGACGCAGCAGAAATTGAGAAGAATCCTTTCTTTGCTGCTAATGCAGAAATGATCCCTAAGCTTGAGACTTATATGGATGACTTGCGCAAAGCAGGGGACTCATGTGGTGCGCGTATTGAAGTTCGCGCTCGCAATGTGCCGGTAGGTCTAGGCGAGCCTTTATTTGATAAGTTGGATGCTGATATTGCGCATGCCATGATGGGTATTAATGCAGTAAAGGGTGTAGAAATCGGTGCCGGCTTTAAATCTGTTGCTCAGCGTGGTAGCGAGCATGGTGATGAGTTGCACCCAGATGGTTTTGCTACCAATAACTCTGGAGGAACGCTTGGCGGGATTAGCACTGGGCAGGATTTACGCGTATCCATTGCGATCAAACCTACCTCAAGCATTATGAGTCCTAAGCAGTCAGTAGATCTGAATGGCAAGCCCATAACCGTTCAAACCAAGGGTCGACATGACCCTTGCGTTGGTATACGCGCAACCCCAATTGCTGAGGCAATGCTAGCTTTAGTATTAATGGATCATGCTTTACGCCATCGCGCTCAATGTGCTGATGTTTCAGAATCTACTGCATCGATCCCGGCCGCACAACCTGGATCTTTTCGCGATTGATTTGGCTGATTAAATGACGCCTTCGCTTCGCTGGGCCTTCGGGTCCTTTTTCTTTTTATATTTCGCTTATGTCGGATTGGTGTCTCCATATGCAAGCCTCTTCTTTTTAGAGAGGGGCTTTAGCGTAATTGAAATAGCGGCACTTATGTCTATGCTGCAGATCACCAGAATTGTTGGCCCTTTTTCCTGGGGCTGGTTGTCAGACTATCTATCAAATCGTATTGGCATTATTCGTTTTTGCGCCTGCCTGGCCGCACTTGTTTTCTTATGCATCTATTTTTTACAAAACTACATTGGTTTTTTCATTTGGATGTTTGTACTGCACACCATCTTGAGTAGTTTGATGCCTTTGGGTGAGTCCGCCACTATTCATGCTTTATACAAAGACAATTCTTTTGATAAGCGCTATGGGCGCTTGCGCTTATGGGGTTCAATTGGCTTTATAGCCATGGTTCTTGCTGCAGGCGAGCTCTTCCAGCGCAAAAGCATTGAGTTATATCCAATAGTAGGTACGGTAGTTTTATTTGCCTTAGCCTTTATCACTTTTTGCCTGCACGAACCAAAGATGGAGCGACGCAAAATGGTGAAGGGGGAGTTGTTAATAGTGCTCTTTAATCCTGACGTTCGCTGGTTTTTGCTGTCCGGTTTTTTTATGATTTTTGCCCATGCTGCTTTGTATGTTTTCTACTCCCTGTATCTATCAGACCTGGGGTACAACAAATTTCAAATAGGGCTTTTCTGGGCTCTCGGGGTTGCTGCTGAAGTTCTTTTCTTTTATTTTCAAAGCAAGGTACTGAGCAGAGTGGATGCTGAAGTTATCTTGCAAGCGGCCTTTGGCATTGGCGTTATTCGCTTTATTTTGATTGCGTTCATGCCTATCACGTCAGTCTTAATTGTGGCGCAATTAATGCATGCAGGAACATTTGCCGCTCACCATAGTGCTGCCAATAAATTATTACAGCGTTGGTTTACTGGGCCCGTGCAAGCTAGGGGTCAAGCCCTAATGGCTACCATTTCATATGGTTTAGGTGGCACGCTAGGCGGTCTTTGCGCAGGGTGGATATGGGAGGCGTCACAGCCTAGAGATGTTTTTGTAATGTCCGCGTTTGCATGCGGACTGGCGGGCATGGCAATCCAAAAACTCAGACCGCGACGTTACCCCGCCAGATAAAACCTTAAGCTTCTTATTGAACCTTTGCCTTAGCACGGAATTTTTGCATCATCTCGGCAAATTTGGCTTTTTGCCAATTCTTATCAGACATGATCATTTGCTTGAGCTGATCCTTAATTTCTTCCATGCTCGGAGCTTTTACATCACGAGAATCAATCATCTTAATGATGTGCCAACCAAATTGAGATTTAACAGGCTTATCTGTAATTTGACCGTTCTTCAGTTGAACCATTGCCTTGGAAAACTCTGGCACTAGGGCTTTATCGCTTACCCAGCCAAGATCGCCACCATTTTTAGCTGAGCCAGGGTCCATCGACTTAGCCTTAGCAATCTCTTCAAAATTGGCTCCAGCCTTTAATTGAGCAATGATTGCTTTTGCATCTGATTCTTTTTCAACTAGGATGTGCTCAACGTGATATTCCTTACCGGTGTATTGGGCTTTGACAGACTCATAAGCCGATTTAAGATCTGATTCGGCAACGCCTTCTTTTTCAACAAAATCTTCGAACACAGCGGAAACTAGTACACCAATACGCGCTTGCTCCAACTGTTCACGAACAACTTCTTTTTGAATAACGCCACGTTTGTCGGCCTCTTGCAAAATAAGTTCACGGGTTACAAGCATCTCGCGTGCCTGGTCGCGTACTTGAGGATTGTCTGGCTGGCCCGAACGTTGAACCAATTTATCAAGCTGCGCTTTTGGAATGGATTTGCCGTTCACGATGACTGCATTTTGTGCATATGCACCTGAAGCCAAAAGGGAGGCGCTAAGCAGGCTGACTGAGAGTAATTGATGTTTAGTGAACATAGTATTTGTTAGGTTAAATAAAAGATGGTGCCATTTTAAAGTAGCCCTAGGTGGAAACTTCATCTGGCGCTAAGGCAACAATCGTCAAAGCATGAATTTCCTTGGGAATATGGCGATTTAGGGCAGCATAAACGGCCCTGTGCCGTGCAACTAGGTTTAAACCCTTAAAGTCCGGAGCAACGATTTCTAGCCTGAAGTGACCGCCGCCGCTTGCTGCGCCAGCATGACCTGCATGAAGATGGCTTTCATCATCAATAACTAGGGATTGGATCTGAAAAGCTTTGCGCAAGTCATGGTCAAACGCTGCAATTCTTTGTTGATTCACATTCATTCGCTGGGGTGCTCCATATGTTTAGAGAGCCAAACGCCTTGAATAATGACAAACAGCAGCAACAAGCCAGTACTTCCAAATAACTTAAAGTTGACCCAGGTTTCCTCTGAAAATTCAAAGGCAATATAAAGATTGAGGCCTCCCATGACAAAAAAGAATGCGGCCCATGCCATATTGAGTTGATGCCAAACAGAATGAGCGCTTTTTTCTTTGAGCGTTACCTGTTTGCCCATCAATACCTGTATCCAGTTTTTTTGGAAAAATTGGGCGCTAATAAAAAGAGCGCCAGAAAAGAGCCAATAAAGGGCCGTTGGCTTTAGTTGAATGAATGTCTTGTCATGTAAAAAGATTGTCAAGCTACCAAACACAACAATCATTACCAAGCTGATCCATTGCATAGCATCGATTTTGCGATGGCGATAATAGACCCAAAGTATCTGTCCAATGGTAGCTATCATCGCAACAATGGTGGCAGTGTAGATGTCACCAAGCTTAAAAGCGACAAAAAATAGGATGATGGGGAAGAGGTCGAATAAAAATTTCATAGTTAGATTATCGCGGTATTTAATTACTTGTCCGTCTTTACCGGAACCGCATTGGAGTTTGGTTCAAAACTTAAAGACGCTGAGTTGATGCAATACCGTAAGCCGGTTGGCACAGGCCCATCCTCGAACACGTGGCCTAAATGGGCATCGCAATGAGCGCAGCGGACTTCTGTACGAATCATGCCATGACTGGTATCCCGAATCTCCTTAATGGAAGAGGCAACCTCTGGTGCGTTGTAGCTAGGCCAACCACAACCTGCATCAAATTTGGTTTCTGATAAAAAGAGTGGTGTATCGCAGCAGATGCACTTATAGCGTCCTTTGTCCCAGTGATCCCAATACTTGCCTGTAAATGGTCTTTCAGTTGCTGCTTCACGCGTTACTCGATACTCTATATCGCTAAGTGACTGCTTATATTCTTGGTCGGTTTTCTTCATTTTTACTCCTGGGAAGATGTATAAAATAAATTTAGGATGAGCAACTTACTTCTACTGCCTGTGCATTAGGGGGTGGGGCCATAGAATATGATTCATATTCTGATTGCTCGTCAAAGGGTTTACTTAAGATTTTGAGAAGTTTAGTAACTTCTGAAAAATCTTTATCTTGAGCCTTTTCAATTGCTATCTGAGCCAGATGATTTCGCAGTATGTATTTTGGATTCACTTGATTCATGGCATGCTGTCGAGCCTCATCAGGATAAGATTCCATCTTTAGTCGCTCTACATAATCACCGAACCACTGATCAATAACGTCTCTATCTATGAATTCATCTCGCAATGGGTTTTGCGAGATAGTTTTACCGATCTTCAGATTGCCGAGACCTCTAAAGAAGTTGGTGAAATCTACTTTTGAATCATGCATGGCCTGTAATAACCTCTCTATAAGAGCTATATCCCCATCTTGAGAGGTGGTAAATCCAAGTTTTTTTCTAAACAGGGATTGCCATGTCTGTGCATATATCACCGGAAACTGCTCGAGGGCCGATCGTAATTGATCTTGCGCTAGTGTTTCATCAGACTTATCTGCCAGCAATGGGATCATTGCACTGGCAAGGCATGCCATATTCCAGTGCATGATCTGAGGCTGGCGATGATATGCATATCTTCCGCCTTGATCACTATGGTTGCAAATGTGATCAATCTGAAATTGATCCAAGAATCCGAAAGGTCCATAGTCCATGGTTAGACCAAGGACGCTGATGTTATCGCTATTAAGTACGCCATGACAAAAGCCAACGGCTTGCCAATGCGCTACAAGCCTAGCATTGCGAGCGCAGATTTCTTGAAAGAGGCTTAAATAAGGCACATCAGCATTTTGAGACTCTGGGTAGTGGTATTGAATTAAATAATCCGCAAACTCCCTTAAGCGATCAACATCATCTAGCGAAGCAAAGTGTTCAAAGTGGCCAATCCTTAAAAAGCTAGGGGCAAGTCGAGCACAAACTGCAGCAGTTTCTAGAGTCTCTCTTCTTACTGGTAAATCAGAGCCAACGATTGATAAAGCTCTTGTCGTTGGGATGCCTAGGGCATGCATTGCTTCGCTACACAAAAACTCTCTGATTGATGATCGAAGCACCGCTCGCCCATCGCCCATACGCGAAAAACGAGTAATGCCGGCGCCTTTGAGTTGTAACTCTTGATCGGCAATATCACCCAATAAGATTGCTCGACCATCACCTAATTGCCCGGCCCATACACCAAATTGGTGACCGCTATAGACGGTTGCTATTGGATTGGAAAACTGACGATCACTAGTATTTAATTGGTTTCCAGACAAAACCCCTAACCATTCTTTGTCGATTGGTAGACCAGTTTCATCTAATGCGATGCCAATGAGATTGGCCGACGAAGGTGAAAATGCGACCCAGTAGGGTGCGGGGATTGGTGTTGGTGTAGTTGCTTGGCAAACGTCATCGCCACTGAATATAAAGGCCATGGGCTTATTCTAGGGGGATTTACCAAAACACGTACATGCCTCTAAAATTATTCAATGAATAAACAAGTCCAAATCAATCCACAGACCCAATTGGCCAATTTAGGGGAAGAATTAAATGTTCCTTTTTTGAAGCTCCTTGGGGTTCGCTGTCTAAGCGCGGAAATGGGTAAAGGGGAGATTTTGCTAGCCCTTAAACCTGAACATAACAATACATGGGAAGTCGCCCATGGTGGCGTTTTGCTGACCTTAATGGATGTGGCTATGGCGGTAGCAGCACGCTCTGGTGATCCTAGCGATCGCAGCGTTGTCACTATTGAAATGAAAAATAATTTCATGCAGGCCGCAACTGGGGTATTGCGGGTTAAGGCGGATACGGTTCGAAGAACTGCAACTATGGCTTTTTGCGAAGCCAAACTCTATAACGATCAAGGTGAAATTTGTTGCATGGCCACCGGGACGTTTAAGTTTCTGAAGCGCTTGGCAACTCGTAACGCCGATGGTGGGCGTGTTGTGAACGACGATGGTCGTATCGACTAATGCTATACAGATAAATTAGAGTCAGAGGCGGAGTTAAGCGCCCCCGTCACAACGTCATGTCCAACCGTGCCGGATGAATCAAAGCGGCGCTCGACTAACTCAAACTGACCATCTTTTCGTATTCTAAGAATAGTGCTCGAACGCGTTCCATAAGCGGGCGTTTTAATAAAAGCAGGGGAGAGTGCTTTTTCCCACTCTTTGCTTACGCCTGTATTAGGGAGCTCATGATCACTTGCATGATGGGTATCGGCCAATAGTTTTAAGTACTGATCTGCATTCTTGAGATTGCCTTGATCCATTGCTAATGTCTGGGCAAATGCTGCTACACGATGATTAACCTTGGGCCAGGGTGTATCCAGCATTGCATTGGATAGTCCGTAGACTCCTGGTTCGAGAGGCTGGGGAGGAAATACTTTACGGGGACGAACGTTTTGACCCATCAACATCCGATTGCTAACCCAATGCATTTCTGCTTTTGCTGGATCACTAAGATCAGCCATCAGTAAATTAAAGCCGTTATATTGCGAAAATCGTTTTGAATTGCTTTGAACAAATTCGGTTGGTCGATCATTGCTAGTCAAATACATTAATGACAGTTCGCCACGAGTTCTAGCATCTGGATTCTTTTCGCTTGGAGCTCTTACATTAGTTAAGGCGGCAAATTTACCTGTCTTAGTAAAGCCGAGCCATGTCCCTGGACTTCCTACAACATCTGCACGATCTCTCCCAGCAAGAACGTGAGGGTGTTCTGGCCACCAAGAAACTCCCTCTGTATCTCTCTCGTAAAATTCATCGCGGTTGGCTGCAACCACCAGAGAGTAGTCTGGATGAGAGTTCCATGCGAAAAGAATGAGGCACATAAAAAGAATTAAATTTCTATCAAAGGATATGGCAATGAATCTATTTTTAACACAGGTCCAGTAGCACTACCCAGGTGAATTTCGCCACCTTCAAGCGCTTCTAGCTTGCACTCAATTTGGAGATCAACGCGCCCATTATCGGCGGGGTGCTGGGTCGATAAAACAACCATTCCAGCTGGCTGCCCAGGATCTTTGCTGTGAAAAAGTTCAGATCCAGGCAATGCATATTGGACATCCTGCTCAGCAGCAATTGCGTGCGCAAGCTGAAGTCTTCGCTTAATTGCGCCTCGATACTGGCTGCGAGCAACAATTTCTTGCCCTGGATAACAACCTTTTTTAAAGTCTACGCCGGCAACGGATTCAAAATTAATCATTTGCGGTACAAACTGCTCTTGCGTAGCTTCAACAATACGTGGAATTGCACTTAATACTTCAAGCTCATTCCACGAGCGCAATGATTCCTCGGTGTCTTGGGTATCAATTTGAGCTTGATTTGGATATGCCAACAAAAGACGTGAAATCGCATGGGATCCAACAAGTACATCCGGTAGCCGCAAGGTTAGGATCTGATCATTAGATTTCACAATATTTGTGATTTCATCGGAGCCATAAAGACCGGCAACCGACCAGCTTGCAGAAAGGTCAGTCACTTTGACTTTTGAACGGAGCACATACATGGATAAACGTTTTGCGGTGCTAGCTGCAATATCTCTTGAGATAAATAAAGCAAAGCGGTCCTCCCCATCAGATGTAGATGGAAATAAGCCAAGCCAAGCACTTGCCAACAAACGACCCTTTGGGTTGCAATAACCCACGAGACGACTCCCTGAGTAACCTTGAGCTATTGATCCCGGTAGCGTTCGGGTGAGCCCCAAGACAGAGTTTGTTAATTGATTTTGCAAAAAACTTGCTGCATCGGAGCCCTCTACTACGATAAGACCCCATTGAGTCAGATTAAAGGGTAGGGAGGGGCTGTTTTCTAGCCAGTTTTGCTGGATTTGAGCGGAATATGTCATGACCCTTTTATCATAGCCTGATGAGTAGAAAAATTCAGAAGAGGGGCTTTTTTATGAAGCGATGGCCCTCATACCGAGATCTTAAAAAATGGCTTACCCTCGCTGTTATCCTATTAGGCCTTCTTTATGGGACTATTTTTTTATTCCCAGTTGTCCCTAATCAGTCAAATACTGTTGATGGCAATAGTTATAGGGTGAAAATTAACCCCAATTCTGGCTTATCCAGTATTGCCGATCAGTTAAGTGAACAAGGATTGACGGTTAATTCAGTTAGCCTGCATTTAGGTGCCAGAAGTTTATGGGTTGCCTCCAAACTAAAGCCGGGAACATATTTATTGCCAAATGGTGCAAGCCTTGGAAAAGTGCTTTTGCAAATTGCCCGCGGCGATCGCGTTAGAGAAAGTATCGCCATTATTCCTGGCGTAACGATTTGGCAATTGAGATCTTTAATGGATTCGCAATCGGCAATGATCCATAGAACTAAGGGAATGAGTAATAAAGAACTGCTCCAACAATTAAATTTGAACTACTCAAGCGATGAGGGCCTTTTTCTACCCGATACATATGTTTTCGATCCAGATGAGCTTGATCTCAATATTTATCGTCGAGCCGTCCAAGCCATGCAAAAACAGCTTATGCAAGTCTGGGATCAAAGAGAATCCGGACTACCTCTTAAAACTCCTTATGAGTTATTGATATTGGCATCGATTGTGGAGAAGGAAACTGGCCGTCTAAGCGATAGGAATCTAGTTTCAGCTGTTTTTATCAACCGGCTTAATAAAGGTATGCCACTTCAAACCGATCCTACGGTTATCTATGGAATAGGGCCTAAATTTGACGGAAATTTAAAGAAAGCGGATTTACGTAGAGACACTCCCTACAATACCTATATGCACAAAGGTCTGCCTCCAACCCCTATTGCCATGCCTAGCAAAGAGTCAATTCTGGCCGCAGCACATCCAGCTAAAAGCAATGCTTTATTCTTTGTTGCCAAAGGGGATGGAAGTAGTCATTTTTCACAAAACTTAAAAGAGCATGAAGCTGCGGTTGATCGATATCAACGCAAAATAATGCCTAAAAATAACAGTAACTAAATTCACTTCATATGACATCAACGCATACAGGATATTTCATCACCTTTGAAGGAATCGATGGGGCAGGCAAGAGTACACATGTCGATGCTTTTCGAAATTTGATGCAAGAGCGCTATCCAGATAAAGAGGTTGTGATGACGCGTGAGCCAGGGGGGACTGCTCTAGGTGAGCAGCTTCGCAACTTGCTTTTAGATGCTCCAATGAATTTAGAGACAGAAGCCTTACTCATGTTTGCGGCACGTCGTGAACATCTAGCCCAAGTCATCGAGCCAGCTCTTGCAGCCGGCAAAATAGTGATATCCGATCGCTTTACCGATGCCAGTTTTGCATATCAAGGCGGCGGTCGAGGTTTGAGTTTAGAGAAATTAAATGCATTAGAGCGCTGGGTTCAGGGTCAGCCTGATGGCTCTCTCCTGCAGCCCAACTTAACCATTTTGTTTGATTTGCCAGGTGAGGTTGCCGAAGCTCGCCGCTCAAAAGTTCGCGCACCAGATAAATTTGAAAAAATGGACCTATCTTTTTTCGAAAGAGTTCGCCAAGAATATCTACGTCGAGCAAAGGAAGACTCCAAGCGCTTTCATCTAGTGGATGCAACACAAACGCCTGAAGCAATTTGGAACGGTTTAAAACAGATTCAGATTGCTTTTTAAGTGAAACAAAAGAATCATATAGCGCCTTGGCTTCAGCCCCTTTGGGAGAGCCTAGACTTTAATCAATTTCCAAATGCCATATTGCTCCATGGCCAGCCCGGTATTGGTAAGTTCGCCTTTTCGATTGAACTAGCTAAAGCGCTACTTTGCGAAAACAATAATCAATCTATAAAACCATGCAATCAATGTGAAGCCTGTCATTGGTTTGATACAGGCAATCACCCAGACTTTATTTCTCTCGTACCTGAGACCCATCGCAAACTCCTGCCACACGCTGACTATGAGGGCGATGATGCGCCCAAGAGGGGTAAAGCTGTGCGGGATGACGATAGCGAATCAAGCGAAAAAAAAGAAAAGAAAAATATCTCGATAGAAGAAACGCGACATGCGATTGAGAATTTATCCATCGGCTCTCATCGAGGCGGAAATCGCGTGATATTAATTTATCCACTCGAAATGCTTCGATCCGATTCCGCCAATACATTGCTGAAGTCTTTAGAAGAGCCACCAAAAAATACTATTTTTATATTACTTGCCGATAGAGTAGATCGTGTATTACCAACCATTCGCTCTCGTTGCCGACTCTTAACAGCCCCACGCCCGAATCGCGCGCAAGGCATTTCCTGGCTAAAAACTCAACTCAATGAAATCCCAGGATTGAAGGCAGCCGATGCAGATGTGGAGACTATCTATGACGAGCAGGGTGGGGCGCCATTTTCTGTTCTCAGCTCACTTATTGCAAGACACAATAAAGACGACAAGGATGAGCTAACAATATCAATCCAAGCCTCTCGCTATTTGCTCCAGTCTATGGCCCAGGGAGCTAGACTTAACTGGCTTGATGCTGCCGAAAAAACGCATAAAGCGCAATATGGCTTCCTTTTAGCCAGTATGCAACGTTGGGTTTCTGATCTGCAGTCTGTGGCGCAGGGTGGAGAGCCGCGTTATTACCCCAAGCATTTAGCCGTGCTTCAAGGACTGTCCAAATTGGCCAATGTGCAAAGGTTGCATAACTTTTGGAAATCTCTTGTACAGGCGCGTCGACATGAGAATCACCCCCTTGCAAACAAAATTCAATTAGAGTCGCTGCTTTCTCAATATCAGCAGATATTTGGACCTTAGATTGTTCTTAGGCGGACTAAAATAGGCATTATGTTTATTGATTCCCACTGCCACCTCGATTTCCCAGAATTTCAATCGCGATTACCCGAGGTGCTGGCTAATATGCAGTCGGCCAAAGTTAGCCATGCCTTATGTGTATCCGTTGATCTTCCCGACTTTCCAAATGTATTAAAGCTGGCTCAGGATCATCCCCATCTTTATGCATCCGTTGGTGTGCACCCGGATTATGAAGATACGCCAGAGCCGAGCCTAGAATTTTTGGTAGATACAGCTTTGAAATATCCCAAGATAGTTGCCATTGGTGAAACTGGACTTGACTACTACCGCATGGGGGAGCGCACTTATGAATCCATGGAATGGCAGCGCGACCGCTTTAGAACGCATATAAGGGCATCAATTGCTTCTAAAAAGCCTTTGATTATTCATACGCGGTCAGCCTCTGAGGACACTATCAAAATCCTCAAAGAAGAGGGTGCCCAGAGAATCGGTGGGGTAATGCACTGTTTTACAGAGTCCTATGAAGTGGCGAAGGCTGCTATGGAGATGGGTTTTTATATCTCCTTTTCAGGAATTGTGACCTTTAAAAGCGCTAAAGACCTGCAAGAAACATGCAAGCAAGTTCCTCTTGAAAGAATGCTCATTGAGACAGACTCACCTTATTTAGCGCCAATTCCATATCGCGGCAAAACCAATGAGCCTGCCTGGGTCTCTAAGGTTGGTGAATTTATCGCGGATTTAAAGGGGGTGCCTATTGAAGTATTGGCAAACCAGACTTCAAGTAATTTTTATGATTGTTTTCAAATAGATAGAGCGTAATTATGAGATTAAAGTTTAATATTTATGCTGCCAGCTTTATCGCTTCAACATTGTGTTTTGGTGTTTTACATGCCCAAACAGAAGATCAAATTACAGAGTTTGCAAAAGCGGCCAAGTTTAATGATGTAGCCACTGTCAAAAGCTTGATTTCAAAAGGCGTTAGCCCCAATGCAACGGATCCCAAGGGCGATCCAATGCTCAATTTAGCCATCAAAGATAAGTCTGAAGACGTTATTAATCTGTTAATTGCAAACAAGACTACAGACGTAGATCTTTCCAATAAGTCTGGAGAAACGCCTTTAATGATTGCCTCTATAAATGGTGATTTACCAGTAGTAAAGAGCCTTGTTTTACAGCGAAAAGCTCAGATTGACCATATTGGATGGACCCCATTGCATTATGCGTGCGCCAAAGGTCATCTTGATGTTGCACAGTTTCTCATTGCCAATGGAGCCACTATAGACTCCTTAAGCCAGGGAAATACAACTC
>ERZ650304.652-NODE-652-length-16436-cov-10.313290_pt1 | contig 16436 bp, 34 predicted proteins | sample MGYA00376240_ERZ650304 | MGnify/ENA primary metagenome ERZ650304 (study PRJEB26733, sample SAMN07839271) | wastewater metagenome | biome: small river; feature: stream; material: water | place: USA: North Carolina | collected 2016-03-01 ...
GCCTGGGCTATATGAAGGATCATCAATTTGTTTGCCAACTCATTTGCTGTTTTCACTCCGTCACCCCATAAAAAATAGGCTGTGTTGGGTTTGGTCTGGCCTGCGTCAAGCGCTTGGCGTGTCCGTTTTTCACAAGGCGCTCAAGCCTTTCGCGGGCGGCTGTGATGGTGATGCCCATTGCCATGCTTGCCTGGCGGACGGTGACGCCGCCTGTTCGGCTGCGCAGCATATTGATCAATGGCTTGCTGTCTACACGCTGCGCGCGGTACAGCTTTTTCTGATAGAGCGGCACTCCGATCCATGGCCATGGCGCGCCAGGCGCCAGTGTCGTTTTCGTTGTCATGGCTTAACCAGTAATGGCTGGCATATCAACTGCCAGAGCTTCCGAGGCCGCCAGCGCCGCGCTCGGTTTCGCTTAGCTCATCCGCCCACACGAACTCGACTTTTTTAGCCGGAACAACAAGCGCCTGTGCGATCCGATCCCCGCTTCTCACGACCATGTCGCCGCCATCGTGCTCGTCCCTGGTTAGCTTTACTTTGACCTCACCACGGTAGTCGGCGTCAACAACGCCAACGCAATTGGATAGGCGGACGTTCTTGTTAAACCCGTGCCCACTTCTGCTGAATACCAGCATGACGTGATCTTCGGGAATCTCAAAGGCGAGACCCGTATCAAACACGGTCGCCGTCCCAACATTCATCACAGCACTTCCGCCGCCATACATCCCAATGACGGCGCTTAAATCGAAGCAGCCACTACCCTTGGTGGCGTAGGTTGGCATGGTGGCGTATGGGTGAATCTTGCGGATCTTTATTTGCATGATTTTTTCCTTTGCGCAATTCGCGCTTTGACGGTTTTTGGAATTCGTGGCTTGAGGCCCCAGGCTAGGGCGCCTTCGTACCACTGCCCAACAATGAGGACGCCGCCCTCGTTGATGAGCAATAGACTGACGCCGCGAGGAGGAGGGCTGATCTGTGGATCAAACAGCTCCCACTCCTGGCGCGTTGGGTGAAGCGGATCAGGCAATGGGCACCCTCCGCCCATCGCGATAGACCAGCATGTTGCCTATTCGACTGGGAATGGATTCGTGATCTGCCGAGCCTTGGCGCGTGATGTGCGACCGCATTTCTGGCGCGTCGTAGGCCTTGACCGACTTCAGCTTAATGGCGGAGCGCGGCCTGGCTGCTTCGCCACCAGCGTCGCCGCACAGTTTTCGACCGAGCGAAGACAGCTTGTAGGCCTTCTCGCCATCTAGCCGATCAAAGGAGATGGTGTAACCCGCATCTCGCATGCGATGCACCATCTTTTTGTCTGTGCCCGGCACGACAGCCACAACCTCTTCAGAGGTCATGCTGCCCATTTTTTGAATCATCCCGGCAATCGTTTTGAACATGCGGGTTGAGCTTGTGTTTTCTTGGTCAGTCATCTGTACCAACTAAGTGTTTGATTGAATAAGCCCTGGATGTCGGTGAGTGTGGTTCGACTTTTCTCCAGGGTCTTGGTGGCACTCGAATGAAACCTCTTGAAGTCGCGCGCCATCTGCACGCTGCCGCTGTTGACTTTGGCCGGTACGCGCTTCAGCATGTCGCGGATTTGCGCCGCTAGGTTTTGCTTTTGCAGCTCGACATCAGACATGGTCACACCGGCAGGTTGGATTGAGCGGCTGCCTGGCGTGTTTCGTCGGATGGCTGGCCTTCGCCCACCACCTCAATCGGAATGCCGCTGGCAGCAAGCTCATAAATTTCGCGCTGCGATGGAATGTCCGCCAGGATCTCTTTATTGGCCGCGTGCGCAATGGCGCGCTGAGCAGACGGCGATTCGATCAAGCGAACAGCGGTGGGCGTGGTGACGCGGTACAGGCGTGTTTTGCTTCCCATGATGACTCCTTAATTAAGACCGCAAGGCCAATGTGTTGAGGATGTGCTTTGGCAGGCTTGCCGCCTCGCGCCAAGAATTGACGACGTAGCCTGTGGCCTTGCCAGCGCCGACAAATCGACTCTTGATCTTTAGCAAGCGAACCGGCTTCACAGCAATGGTGCCTGCCATGTCTGGGTAGATCGGCGTGTGCAGTTGATGCTGGTGGCCAGTGCGCTTGCGGCCAGGCTTTGGCTGTTTCTGCCGGACGAGGTAGAGGTGGTCGAAGTGGCGCTTGGCGCGCGCCTGATCCAGCGCTGAGCTCGCCAATTGGTTGCTTGGGTTGTGGCGACGCAATGCGCGTGCAAGTTTTCCGTTCATGATTTACTCCTTTGGTTGTGATTCGGTTAGCCTGCAGTCAACAACGAAGCCAAGGCCGCTTTTGCGAAGAACATCTAGGTTGTGCGCACCATAGGCAACCAAGGCGATGGGCGCCGGTAACTCGGCCTCGCGGCACATTGGAAGAGTGGCTCATGCGACTGAACGTCGGGGCGGACCATACGGCGCCAGCGGCACTGACCATGGCGACGGAAAGCGCGAGTGATAGGGGTGAATTTCTCATTGGGTTCCTTGATGCGGTTTTTGGGATCTCTTTGCAAACTCTGTTTCGTGGTCACTTATTCCCGTGACCTCGGCAACCAGCCCGTGGTCGGCGCCAATGAGCTCTTTGGCCTCATCCTCGGAAAACGTCTGCATGTAGCAGTCGCTTTCGGGGTGGTAAAAGAGCCATCGGCGCTCGCTCAAAAAGGGATGTCGTCATCCATGTCTTCAAAGCCCGAGCCGCCGCGCTGTGGTGGTGCTTGACGCTGCGGAGGGGCGCTGCGCTGCGGTGGAGCGCCACGATCTTGCTGCCGACCGTTTTGTGACTGTCGGCTTTGCTGGCGCGTCTCGCCATATCCATCGTCTCGACCGCTGCCTTGCTGACGAGTGCCAAGCAGTTGCATGTTGTCGGCGCGGATTTCGGTGCTGTACTTTTCCTGGCCGTCTTTGTCCGTCCACTTGCGGGTGCGCAGGCTGCCTTCGACGTAGATGGGGTTGCCCTTCTTGCAATACTCGCCAACCACTTCAGCTAGGCGGCCAAAGAAGTTGATGCGAACCCATTCCGTGATTTCCTTTTGCTCACCTGTCGCCTTGTCTTTGTAGCGATCCGTGCAGGCGATGCTGATGTTTGTCACCGCATCACCTGACGGCAGGTAGCGCACTTCGGGGTCGTTTCCGAGATTCCCGATTCCGATCCACTTATTTACTGACGCCATGTCGATTTCCTTTCAGTCAATGGCTGGTTTGTTGGCGCTTGAAGCGCACGGGGCTGATGGTCTTGCCGGTGATGCCGCACGGTCTTTTGGTGCGCTCCTCGATCAATCCCAACTCAAGAAGCGTGTTGGTGCGACCGCACACGCTGGACAGGCGCATGCCGAGGTCATTGGCTAGCTCGGAGCGTGAATAGTTTTTGCCGCTGTTGTCGCGCAGGTAGCCCAGCACCAGGGATTCCTGGTCGCCAAGCTTCCCGCTGCGCTTGTGCTCGTGGTAGTTCTCGATGCTGGTGGCGCTTGGCATGGCAATCTCAGGCGGCGCGAGCAGACAGGCCGCGCTCGGCAACAGTGCGAACGCCTGGGAAAAGTTGCCCGGGTTTCTTGAAGGCCTTGGCCTGCGCATTGAGAAACTTGTCGTTGGCGGACAGGCATTCGAGCGGCGCCGTGCCAGCGGCAACAGCCTTAACCAGCTCAGTGAAGTCATCCACCTCAGACCGGTAGGTGACGCGACCAGAGATGCCGGAAACGCGAGAGGGCTCAACCACGGCGGGCGTGAAGCTGACCACATCTGCCATCAAGGCAGTAGCTTGGGCTTCTTCTTTCGCAGCGTCTGCAACAGACTGCGCATCCAAGGCCGCAGCGTGCGCCGCTGCCAACGCCCGCGCATCACCCGCCTCGGCAGCCTGCTCTGCAGCCTTGGCGGCAGCCCGAGCCTGCTCTTGCGCAGCCCGAGCCTGCTCTTGCTGCTGACGCTCGATCTCGGCAAGGCGCTGGCGCTCGGCGCGGGCAAGTGCCTCGGCTTCCCGACGGGCTTGCTCAGCTTTGCGCTCCTGCTCAGCGGTGTAGGTGAGCATGGCGCCCTTTAGCGTCTTTTCGGCTTGGTCCAAAAAGTCTGCAGGCTCTTTGAAGAACTTGTTGATGGCGCGCAAGGCCTCATTGATCGGGCCTGTGATGCTGGTGCGTTTTTCTTCCAGGTTCTTTTGGTGGCGCTTAATGCCCTGCAGATCTTCGCCAGCCAAGGTCAGCATGTCGCTTGAGTCGATGACATAGTCCTTGGCGTCCGCCAGGGCGGTTTTGGCGGTAGCCGTCATGGCGACGGCGAAGGTGGCGTCATATTCAACAGCGCCTTTGGGGGTGGTGGCATCGATAGTCATGGATTACTCCTGAGAAAAATTGGGGGTGACGTTGTGCTTGACGCACCAATTGCGTAAGGACAACAGGCTGGCAAAGACAGAGAGATCGGTGGGGCGAATGAACGGCTGCAACTCATAGCTGCCATTGCCCTGCAGGCGAACGGCGTAGCGATTGACAGAGACGATCCCGTTATCTAGGCCAAGGCGTTGGTAGGCCGCAAGCTGCAGCCCCACAGCGGGATAGATTGCGGCGGTAGATTTGATGTCCACCACCGATAGCTGTCCATCCACTATGCCGAAGCGGTCTGCTGTGCCGCAAAACCCCATGCCGCTGTGGAGGGGCTTTTCGATGTGGGACCACTTGACCGCATGATCGGCACTGAAATTCCGCCAGGCCTTTAGGTACGGGACAAGCGCCGGATCCAAGCAGGATTCATCGAGCGTGCCCAAGTCATTCAACTCGCAGCACTTATGAACGGCTGTGCCAAAGGCGCTGGCCGCCGCCAGGACATCCGGCGGCACGGATGAGAAGTCCGTCAGCGGCTTGAGGATTTGCGTGACGCTTGGCGTGACCCGGCCATTCCATCTGTAGGTATGGGTGTCGGCATCGAAGGTGAGGCTCATAACACCGCCTTCAGCGCAGAGAACTCCGCCTTGGTCAGGCCATCGAGCGAATCACGCGCATCGATACCGGCCATCTCGCAGGCGTAGCCCATGTTCCAGTCGTAGCTCTTGAGCTTTTTGCCGATCCATGCCACCTCGCCAGCGGTTGCCAGATCGGCTGCGTCAGGCGCTTGTTGCGCGGGCCTTTGTGCGGCTGGACGATGCGAAACATCGGTGACGCCGGTATCGCCACGAGCGGCTGGTGCTGGCTGTCGCTCTTGCGGCATGGATACGGCTGGCTTGCGACCGGTTTGCTGGCTATCGGCTTCTTGCTCGGCGCGCTCGGCGGCGAAGTCGATGCCTTCTTCCGCCTGGTTGTTGAGGTAGTGAATGGCGCGGTCCAGTCGTTCAACGCGCGGCCAGTATTTGCTGGACTGCTTGACGACCGTTTTTTTGCACATCTCCTCAAAGTCTGTGGCCCATGGGCCTTTGCCAGTCTTGCCGGACTCCGACCGATTCTTGATAGACATCAGCTTGGACAGCGGCATGGTGCCGGTGAGAAAGTCGCCATCCGAAGTCTTGGCCACAACATAGGCACCAACGATGTCGCCACGCTCACCAAACGGGTTGAATACGTGCATTGGCGCGCGACCAAACCCGTTCAACTCAAACTCGTCTGCAGCCCGAACAATCTCAGACTGAACCCAGCGAATGGCGCCACTTGCGACGGCCAAGTCAACCAAGCCCAGGTAGGAAATATCCAGGCAAACCTTGTTCTTGCGAGGCACCAGATAGGCCTGCCGCTTGGCTGGATTCAGGCTAATGCCAATGGCTGAAATGTTGGTGACCGCATCCACCACAGATTGACGGTTGTTCATCGCCGTCTTGAGCAAGAACTCGTTAGAGCCCATGAGTTGTATGGCGAATTCAGCCTCGCGCTTGAAGCTGATGTTGACATCGCACGACACTTCGTTGAAGCGTGGCTCAAGCGCCATGATGTCTTGTTCGATGATGGCTAGTGCGCTCATGTTTATGTTCCTGTGAATCAATAATATACCAAACGGAAAACCGAACGTCAAGCATTCGGCATACAAATGGACGAAAGAAATTAACCGCGAGCAGGGCGCAGACGCCCCCTGGCGAACAGCTCGCCAATGGTGCTGCGATGCGCTTCTTCCCAAGCCTCGATTCGCTCGGCGCGGCTGAGTCGGCGCCCGCTGTCAATTTCGATATGGTGCTCTGGGCAAATCGCGGCAACGCGATAGGGGAATGACTTCAGCCCCATGCCCTTGCCATCGCGACTCTGGTTGCTGTGGGAGACCTGCACGCCATGCTTGCCGCAGCCAGGGTACTGGCACGGAAGCTCGGCAACGGCGTCCCAGAGTAGATCTTTGTCGCCCTTGTGGGGCATGTCGTACTTCATGTGTAGCTCATGATTTGATCAATCGTGTTGCGCAACTGCGCCTCGGTCATATTGCTGTCGTAGACATGCTTGAGTGCAGCATCAATGAAGTCGGAGTACACCTGCTCTCGCTCATCTGGTGGCATTTTTGCAAACGACAGGGACTTAGCCTTTGGCACCGGCATGCCCCTGGCGTTAAACACCACCTCAAAGTGCCCGGCCATGATGGTGAAGTTTTTTCGCCAGGTATCAAAGCATGGCTTGACCAGGTGCCCGCGATGCATCACCCCCGCGCCAACCCGATCCCTGAAGTGTTCGTAGCAAAGATTCAGCAGCGCCATCATCTTGCGATGAAACTGACCGTTCTGCATCAGCTTGAACTCGCCCCGCACCAGATCCCCCGCCTTGAAGCGGCTCAGCGCCTGTGCCTGCTCGGGGTCCGCCGGAACCAGCGCACCGGTTGGTGACTTGAGGAGAATCACTTCCATGGGTTTTGTCCTTTCCGATGCCTGAGCCACGCTTTCTGCCGCGACCAGAAGTTGGGATGTTGTGCTTGACAGCGATGTAGTCCACCAACGAAACATGGATGCCGAAATCCAGTGCGATTGACAGGTGCTTTTCTCCGGCCTTCAGGCGAGCAACAATTGCTTGGTTGCGCTCATAGAGATCAATCTGGTGCTGAATGCGTCGGCAGCTCGCAGCAAGCGAGCGGTTCTTCACCGTGCCCCAGATGCCTTCGTTGATTTCGTAGGTGCTCCAGGTGTTTCCGCAGTGCGCGCAGGATCTTCTGCGTCGGGTGGCGGCCACATTGATGACGCGCGTTTCTTCGACACGAGAGGCGTGTCCACAGGTTGGGCAGATCAATGCTTTGCTCCCAGTCTTTTGATTGCGCCCAGGACGGCATTCAATCGTTTGCTTAACGTGCGTTTGCGGTGCCTGCTAACCTTGAGACCAAGTAGGCAGGGGCGGCAAAATGTTGCCGTCAATTCGCCCCAGTTGGATTCACCTTCTGGGCCGTACAGCAGGCCATCGGCCAATGAGGCAATGCAACCAGACCCTAACGGCATGTCGTCGTGGTAACGAGGTGCTTCGCACAAGTCAAACAACTTGCCGGTGGTTTGCTTGCACTGGTGCATGCGGTGGCGAAGGCGGGCGTATCGACCTGCCAACTTGAGCGCTTTTTGCTCGGAGGTCATTGAGCACCCCCTTGCTTGGCTGCTTCGCTGGTATCCGCATACTCGAAAGACAGCGGCATTGGCAATTTCACCTTAAAAGTCTTTACAGACCAGAGCTGTTTGTCGTGCCGAAGCTCCTTAAGCCATCGTTGGTAATCTCCCTGCTCTTGCAGCCAGTTTGAATTTGCGATGTGGCACTTTTCTCTACCGCTTTCGGATACTGCAACAGAGACATGGACTTCAATTACCGAGTGGTCATAGTTCACTTGGCACCTCTCCGGCAGTGGGCTTCGACCGCCTTAAACATTGCAAGCAGCTTCGGCGGCATCGGAACAATTGAACCCCGGTTGTGCTGCTGCCAGATTCGTTGCGCGTCAGACTCACTCAGCGCTGGCTGTGTGGGTGGTGCTGCGTAGAGGGGTGTGCCGTAAGGTGGCTGACTTTTGAAGTCATAAACATCAAACCCACCGCCACTATTCCAGCCGCTGCCTACTTTGCACACCGGCTCTTGTGCTGGCTGCTCTTGCTGCGCAGTTGTCACCGCAGCCACTACGGCTTGAACCTTTTCATAATGGCCGCTGTCCGTGTTTTCCCACGCTTCAAAAGCAGCACGCAACACCGGATCGGCGATCATGGTTAGATCAACAGGCGTAGAGTCGCTAGTGAAGCAGACAGGCTCTACCAGCCGACCATCGGCAGGTATGTCGCCTTGCGTGGCGTGGTCTACCGCATCTGCAAATTGGTCTTGGCCTTGCGTTGCGTCATTTGCTTGCGCTGAGTTCATAAATTTTGTCCTCAAGTTGATCTGGCAGGCCTGACATCTGGTGATGCCTTATGCCTGCGTAATTGGCGGCAGCCCAACGGGCGTAGCCTGGGTCTGCCTGTGCAAAGCGCACCAGGCTTTGCAAAACTTCATCTGACTGAGCGGCCATGCGTTCGTCTGTTGCGGGCTGCCCTGCTGGCAGCTTGATGCGACCAAGCTCCCTTGCCCTCAGTGCGGCGGCATCATCCAGGGCTTGCGTCCACTCGGCCTGCGTCAGGCAGGTGCCTGCAAATCCCTTGCCTCGATTACGCACGGGCTAACTGCGACTGAGGCAGTTTTGAGAGAGGGATCCATCGCTCTGGGTTGCGGGTTATTTGCGTCTTGCCAGCCGCGCCGCCCTCCAGAAAGACGCGCCTTGCCGCCTGTTGGTTGCCGATAAGCACCGGCTTTGGCGGCTTGATGCCTTTGGACAGGTAGTCGTGATCAGGCGAGCGATCGCCCGTCAATCGCCTGGGGTACTCGAAGTCGCCGCTCCTGGCGTAGGCCTGATATGACTTGCAGAACTGCGTCTGCAAATAACTCAGGTCAGCGGTGCTGGTCCGGCAAAACTTGGGCCACCCGCCAACATCCTCTACCACGGCATGAATGGCTGGATCATCAAAAACGACATCAGCATAAGCGCCAACAGACTGGGCCGCCTCTAGCGCCTTGCCCCAGGCGATGGCCGATCTGTCAGTGTGCGTGCCGTCCATGTGGAACACCAGGTCTGATGGCTGCGGCATAAAGCGCCCGCGCTCGGCATCGAGCCTGTGTTTGCGGAAAGCCTTCTTGATGACCTCAAACTCATGGTCACAAAACGCCTCCCACCAAATCAGCATCGCCCCTTCGCTCAAGGGCTGTTTGCCACGCACCTCCACCTCTGCGGCCAGGAGCTGCATAAAAGCATCGTAATCGCGGTCGATGTTCATTCGACGCCTCCGTGTTGGTCATCTTGTTGTTGCAGCCGCGCCTTGAGAGAGGCGGCGTTGTTAATGGTTTGCTGCCCAGCGCTGGATAGCGTCTGGGTTGATTGGCCGCTGCGCAATATGGCGAAGTCGCCGCTCTTGAGCCATTCCGCCTGCAGGCCTTGCGACCCGCGAAAACACCAGATAGTCAAAAAGTCGTTAAGCGACAGGCCCGCCTTTGCCGCCTCGCTCACAGCGGTATCGATGACGGTTTGCGTGACGGGAGCGCGCTTGGCCTTGCGCAAGGCCATCCATCCATCCCATACCGCATCCTCTACGCCATCCGGGCGAAGTTGAGCGGGTTGTGACCTGGGTTGCAGCTTGACCCTTGCTGGCGGCGTCCCTGCGGGCGGCCCTGGTGGCGCAGATGGCTGCGGCGCATCGCTGCGCATGGATTCATGGAACGGCGGTATCTTGGATCTGCTGGGCTTGTCGATCTTTTGATGGTCAAGCCACTTGCAAATCTGGATAAATGATTCCCCATCCACCTGATAGCGGCAAATGACGGCGTTTCTGTCGAGCTCGCCCAGCCATCCGTCAATCAGGTCTCGTGCGTCATCGTCATACGGAAATAGAAGGCTCGCGAGCATTCGCGAATTCCCGCGAAGTCTCCCTTCATCGTCGGCAAGTGTCCACAGCAAGATGAATGTCAGCCTCGCATCTCGCGAGACCTTGCCCATGCTCTCCGACTGAGGGAGCTCCGGCTTGATGGATCGGATTCGTGCCATGTAACGTGTCCTGAAGTGACCTAATGGGTCACATTCGATTGGTTGACATCCGATCTCTCCATGCCCACAGTGCCATACAGGCTTTGTCGGAGGATGAATCGAATGTATTCAGCAGGTTTTTTGTTCAGGCGGACAGCCGCCCGCATCGTGTCCACGTACTCGCGCTCGGTGAGATTCATGGGTACACGCTCTGTGTGTTTGGTGTCGTCCAACATGACTGCTCCTGTCGGTTGCGCCCGACAGGAGGTGTGTCAGGCGGGTCGTTTGGTGGGGTTCTTGATGACCGAGGCGCGGTCTTCCAGCATCGCGCGCAGCGACAGCTTTCGGCCAGATACACGGTGCACGATCTCCATCCAGTGCGTCGGCATCGGGCGGCGCCCGCATTTGACGTTGCTGATAGAGGACCGACCTACACCCAGTTCTTCGCCCAAAAGCTTGGCCTTGCCTGGGTTATCGCTTAGCCATTTCGAGAAATTTTTCATGTCCTCAAGTTTACTTTAAGGAAAATGGCATGTCTACCAAACAGAAAACTGTCGTGCGATACCATCTAAAGATGCTTGATCCGGGACTTGCCACACTGCGCCGATCCAACCTCCAGACATGGTTGGACGAGCACGCCATGACGCGCTCGGACATGGCGAGCAAGATGGGAACTGGTCGCGCCTATGTTTCCAATCTATTCAAGCCAGACCGCTACTTTGGCGAAAAGGCTGCCCGCAAAATTGAGGAGATGCTTGGCATGCCCAAGCTGCACCTTGATCAGCGCGCCGGACTTCTCAAGCCCATAGAGGTCTGGGGTAAGCCAGAGGATTTGGCGCCAGGCATCTTTGCCTTGGTCCCTCGCGTGGCAGTATCGCTGTCGGCTGGCAATGGCGAATTGGTGCACGAGGAGCAGCCACTTCCTCCGCTTGCATTCCGTGAAGACTGGCTGCGCAACAAGGGCGTCACATCACGCGCCAACCTCCGGGTGTGTGAAGTGACAGGCGAATCCATGGAGCCGTACTTGCACTCCGGTGATGTGGTGCTGATAGATATTGGCCAGACCAGCATCAAGGACGGCGAGGTTTACGCCATTCGATACGGCTCAGAGGTTCGCATCAAGCGCTTGTTCAGGCGCATGGATGGCTCCATCCGCATCACCTCGGACAACCAGCGGTTTCCGGAGGATGTGGCCACACCCGCCGATGCTGACCACTTTTTCATCATTGGCGCGGTACTGTGGCGCGGCGGCTAAGGCAAGTGCGACCGACTTGGGTGCGCCATGCTTGTCGTAGCGTGCCACCGTGCGCACCGATATGCCCATGACTTCTGCGACCTGGGTTTGCGTCAAGCCAATGGCAAGGCGCTGCGCCCGAAACTGCGTGCTCCTTGGTATCATCATGCCTCCCGGTTGGCAATGCCAAGCGTGGTGAGGTGCAACTTGATCACAGGGTCGGTATTCCCGATCATGGAGCGATAGCCGCCCGCCAGGTTGAATACGATCGGGCATTTGATCCGGCTGAAGACCAACTGATCGCGGTGCGCCATCTCTGTGTCGGTCAGCAAGCCACCCAATGGGTCATGAATGCTCATGTCGGCACCAGCCTGATAGATCACAACGTCCGGCTTGAAGCGCTGAATGCGCTCAATGGCACCATATAGCCATGCAAAGAACTCGTGCGACTCATCTGAAAACTTGTCAAAGAAATGCTTGCCGCTGGTGAGGTGCAGCACGGCGTCAGACAAAGCCGGATTGGCCTTGAGCACGCTTCGGGTGCCGTCGCCGTCATGGTAATCAAGATCCAGGATGGCGACCTTCTTGCCAGGATTGGCCTGAATGAACTTCGCGGCCGCCACAGCAAGGCCGTTGAAAGTGCAGAAGCCGCCACCCCAGGCGTGGCCTGCATGATGGAAGCCAGAGGTGGGAGAGCAGGCGATGCGACCATGCTTGCCCGCATCCAGCACAGCAGTGGTGAGGCTGCCGATGGTCCACAGGCAGGACTCAGGGACGCGACGATCGTTGTTCTCAAACCCGTTGTTGACGGTGCCGTCAAAAATGCCATCCACGTAGGAAGCAGCATGCGCCAAAAGCAGATCATTCTTGCTAATTGGGCATACGGGCATTGTGTTGATTGCTATACCTTTTGCAGCAATGCTGGTCATGAATTTGGCGGGCTTGCTGGCTGATGGTGAATAAGAGTTGACATCCGCCACGGATTGGCGCGGGTCGTAATAGACGGGTACTGTCATGGCGTTTGTCCTGTGTGCGTTTTAGATTAACGGTTTTCCGGCGAGGCCGCAGAAGCCTTGGGTTGGGGTGTCTGGCACATCGATGTGAGTGATGCGCTTTTGACCTGGAAAGTCATTGACAATTCGCGCTTCTCGGTGTGTTGTTCCGGTCGGTTCCCAGCGCCACATGGCGCAGCGGTCGGCGATGCAGTGGCAGCCGTATCTTTGGGTAGCGATTTGCCCTGCTTCATGGTTGACTGGATTGCAGTTTGTGCTGGAGCGATTAAACGAACCCGCATCACCCTCATGGCGAACCATGGGGCACCAGACTTGCTCAGCTTGTTTGATGGTCAATAACATAATTTGATCCTGCGATGCGATTGATGGCTTTGATTAAAGATCGAATGCCTCTGCCATTACCTTTGTTGCGAATCTTCCATAGCCCGGTTCCCGGCCAAAAGTCAGCGGTGGCGCTTGGGGTGATGCGAATGATCAGGTGCGCTCCGGCATTTGGGTCGGCGAACGGTATGCCAAGGCTTTTGAGGGTATCGGCGGATTGCTGTCGGTTGCTGGCGCGCTTTTCCTGCTTCAATTTGGTGAAGCTTCGGAAAATGTCGCCCATGTTGTCATCGTCGTCCATGGCCATCACTCATGCGTCGCATTGTCAAACGCGGAAGCCACGCGCTCCAGATCTTTTTGGGTGATAGTGACCTGGTGGCGTACCTGTGGCTCGCTCGGATTCTTGGCGCCATGGTTGAAGCTCTCGATCACGATGTGGCGATGGCCGGGCAGGGCGGCTACTTTGGAGATGGTCAAGCGCTCGGTGTAGCTGGCGGATGAGGTGATGGTGGTTTGCACAGATTTGATGCTCACGATGTTTCCTTGCGGGTAGAGGGTTTGACTTGCCTGACCTTGGACCAGCAGCGGGCGCAGATCCACTTGCCACCCAGCTCGATGCCGCCGCCGGGTTCGGCCTGGCCTTTGTGGCGGGTGCAATGCTGGAGCGGGTGGGTATTGATGGCCGCTCCGGTCAGGCCTAATGGGCGACTAAAGAAGCTCATTTATTTCTCCTGGTCTGCGTAGCTGATGCCGAGGCTTGTCGCTCTTAGCTTGTTGTCGCTATTGAGCGAGTCGCGGAGTGTTGTGCGGCTCACGCTCATTGCATCGCTTGCCATGGCCAGTGTCATGACGCCAAGCGGCGTGTTTACGAGCACGTTGCTTCTGCGGTTATTAGCCTGCTCTTTCGGGGTTGACCATTTGCAATTGCCGTGGTGATAGTCTCCATCTACATCGATTCGATCCAGGGTCATTCCTGGCACATATGTCGGCAGCATGTCCTCTGCAAAGTTGTCAAACTGCAACCACCGATCACAGACGGAAATCCCTCTTCCGCCGTAGCACGAATATGATTTATGCTTGTGGTTTTTGCACCTGGACTTCATGTTCTTCCAGATGATGTAGATGCTTGAGCCTGATAGCCCATGCCTCTTCAGTGGCGGGCCAACAAGGCGAACCACCTCTGAGTGCAGGCAGCCACATGATTGAGTGGTCTTTTTTCTCACTGAGGCCAGGGGTATAACCTTGGTTTTTCCGCAATCACAGATCCAAAGACACATACGTTTCACCCCGGATTTTGGAGCCTCAGACAAGTACCTTAGCCTGCCGTATCGCTCCATTGGAGATAGGTTAATTTTGCGCAATTGATTCACTCAGCATCTTGGTTATTCGGACGATTCTTTCTTTGTGATAGTTCGCCATGTTTTTTGCATACTCGGCCGCAGACTGGGCCGACAGCAGCTCGCGCTTGGCGTCTTCCAGCTCGCGCTGGGCAATAACCTCGGCGCTGGGTCGTCGGAATGTTTCAATAAATTCGCGGATCAATTGGAGTCCTTCCAGTGTTTAAGGGCTTGTTCTTCGATGTGAGCAATCTGGCTGCTGTGCAGCATGGGCAACAGGTCGACATGACCCAGGTAGGCATGCGCCAGGATGGCGCACTCCGGGATGTCAGGCTCGATCTGTACGCCGTCTTCTCGCAGGCCAACCTCTGCCTGCTGATGCTCCAGCTGGCAGGTGATGGGATTGATCAGCCCGACGTCCCATTCCCACACAAACGAGCGGTAAGGCGCTTTTGGTGTTGGCGAGCGTAGGGCGATGTCGAGCTCGTGGGGGAGCGCTCGGCGCATGCTGTCTCCTTGGGTGATCGGCCCTGCTTAAGCAGGGCCAGAAACAAAAAAGCCACCAGGATGGCGGCCATGAGGATGAGGTTGATGAAGCGGATGGGCGTCATGCCGCTGCCGATTCGATGAATTCGGCGTCGTGCTCACCAATGGCTCGTGCCAGGCGGCAAAACAGTTTGGCGTTGCCTTCGGTGTAGGCGTCGTCAATGCGGTCGAGAAATGCGGCCTGGATTCCATTGCGTGCAAGCCACAAGTCGTAGCCCAGGCGGGCTGGGTCAATGTCATGCAAGCCATCAATGGCGGGCTCGCCATCTCGGACATCAATGGCCAGCAGGAAGTTGCGGCAGTCGATCCAGGCCTGCGCCCTGAACAATGGGGTTAAATCTGCATCCGCATCCGGCTGGCCATCGTCCCCGGTGTCGGTGAAGTAAACGGCCTCTAAGTAGGCCTGGGTCATGATGTCCGCCCTCATGGTCGGCGTGGATTTGTTCATACAAGCGCTCCCGTTTTGGTCGGTGTATAGGTGTCGCCGTAGACAACAAGACCGTGCTTGGCGATGCAAGCTTTTGCTTGGTTTGCCCACATAGGCTTCAACGAATCGCAAAAAGCAACAAAATCAGCTTTGGCGGCTTTGACACCCTCTTTGAGATAGACCCGCTGGTACAGCGGAACCTTGTTGTACTCCTCGACAGCAGTCAGTGCGCAAAGCTTGGCGATGTCGATGTTGATCCGCAGGTGCTCAGCAAGGATGGCCAGGCATTCATCTGGTGTTGGTGCGCGGTACTCGCCGCCGTGGTGACCCTTGCTGTTGCCACCATGGAACTCGCCCTGCATGTAAGCGGGCAGGGCACCTTGCAGCCAGTACCACCCGTTTTCTGCGGCATGCATAGGCACACCATTGATGTCGCTGAGGTGCAGTGCAGCAAGATCACCAAGCTCCGGCCACTTGCGCAGCAGCGTCTCGTGAATGCAGCCCGCGCTGTCCTTTGTTTCGCCCGTCAACGAGAAGTAGGGAAGCTGGTTGCCGCGTATGTAATGCAGGCCGCCATAGGCCACGACGCGGCGCTTGGCGTCTGGCGGGGTTTGGCGGAGGATGGGGTCTTTTGGCATCTGAATCTCCAAAGAAAAAGCCCGCATTGAGCGGGCTTGGTTGATCGCAAGTTAGGCCTCAATCCCTACGGCCCACACTGCGGCCGAAGAACCAGCGCCCATCGTTGTGCGCGTACTCCCGGTCGGGCGGCGTGGCGTCGGTGCTGCGGTACAGGTAGGGGCGCTGGCCCTTGTGCCACATGAACACGTACCAGAAGCGGCCCAGCTTCACGTCCAGCCATAGCCACAGCGCATCGTTGTTGCGGCTCATGTAGTTCACCGCAAAGGCATCGCCGAATCTCATCGCATCTCCTCGTAGTCAAGCGCAACATGCGCGCCGCACACCTTGCAGTCGTAGTGCTCGTAACTCATGCTGGTGCAGCCTTCGCGCTCCTTCATGTTTGGGCACTCCGTCTTGAACTTGTGGCCGTTGTGGCATTCGCCGCGAGGCCTAACTTGGCGCTCAAGCGGAGCACCAACGTCCTGGGTAGGTTCACTCATTTCTCGTCCTTTCGTGCGGGCCGCTGGTGCCCGCTTAGCTCTACGTTAGGCGCTTATGGGTGGGCGGGCGTAGAAAGGCGGCTGCGAACCGTTCCACGGCCTTGCGGGTAGTGGCGCCCGCCCGAAAACATCAGACCTCGCGCACCACCAGATACTGGCCGCTGTGCACGTAGGCATCCACCATATCGGTGGGGCCGTTGATGGCGTACTCGTTGGCCATCACATCGGGGGCTTGGTTCGTTCCGCCCATGCCGTCCGGCATGGTGGCGCCCTTCTGCCACACCTGAACCACCAGCTTGTGGTCGCTGGTGTCCGCGTTCTCGATCCGTACTTTCTTGGTCATCATTGGCTTTCAAAAAGTGGCGCGTTTACCGGGGCACGCGCCTAACCCCTCGCTCAACTTGACCGCCTACGGCCCGCCGTTTAGCTTTGCGTTGTGCGTCAAAATCCGCCATGCAGCCGCCACCACTCCTGGAACTTGCCCA
>ERZ650304.653-NODE-653-length-16416-cov-4.724711_pt1 | contig 16416 bp, 13 predicted proteins | sample MGYA00376240_ERZ650304 | MGnify/ENA primary metagenome ERZ650304 (study PRJEB26733, sample SAMN07839271) | wastewater metagenome | biome: small river; feature: stream; material: water | place: USA: North Carolina | collected 2016-03-01 ...
CGGAAGTTTTATTGCTACTGAAGCTAAATTCAAGTCAATTGAAATAATCATAGGGTCAACCACTCAAAAATTCAATCAATTTAAAAGTGCAATTTTTGATATTGGTAAAAATACTGGAAAAACTGGACCCTGAAAGATTGAAAGAGATAGACCAAAATAATCCCGTAAGACTCATAAGGGCAATAGAAATAGCAAAGGTTTTAGGTAAGGTTCCAAAAATAAAAGAGGATATTAAGTATGACCAAGGAGACGACCTTTCCGAAACCATTTCGATCCCAACTAGGTTACACGATCTTTAAGGAAAAGTATAGTCATGAAGGTGCTGAGACGTGGGAGTTGCTATGTGAGAAACTCGTTCGTCGTGTGTGTGATAAGTTACCTAAAAGCGATCAAGACGAACTTATCCAAATCATGTCAAACATGGAGTTCATTCCTGGTGGGCGTTACCTGTATTACGCTAACCGTCCTGTTTCTTTCTTCAATAATTGTTACTTACTAAAAGCAGATGAGGATACCCGTGAAGATTGGGCATACCTTTCTTGGAAAGCTGAGTCTTGTCTTATTACTGGTGGCGGGATCGGTGTTGATTACAGCATCTATCGGCCTAGTGGCTCTCCTATATCTCGTACCGGTGGTGTAGCTTCCGGTCCTATTCCTAAGATGATGATGATCAATGAGATTGGTCGTAACGTAATGCAAGGTGGAGCACGTCGTAGTGCCCTTTATGCTTCGCTACGTCACTCTCATAATGATATCAATGAATTTCTAGAAGTTAAAGATTGGGATAACCAGAAGGTAGCAGGAACAGATGCCACTATTGGGGATTTGGTGCGTGCTAATTTTGCTTATAACGCTCCGCTTAGCTGTACTAATATTTCTGTAAACTACGATACTGCTTGGATTGAGAACTTCAAGAAGACAGGAGATGTAGGTGAGGTATTCAAAAAGAATGTTAGGATGGCACTCCGTAACGGGGAGCCTGGATTCTCTTTCAACTTCTACGACAAAGAAAATGAAACACTTAGAAACGCTTGCACTGAAGTATCGTCATCCGATGACTCAGACGTATGCAACCTCGGATCAATTAATCTTGCTCGAATCAATGATAAAGATCATTTTAGACGAGTAGTAGAACTCTCTACTAAGTTCCTGTTATGTGGTACACTAAAGGCTGACTTACCATATAAGAAGATCTATGAGGTACGAGAAAAGAATCGTCGTCTTGGTCTTGGTCTTATGGGTGTTCATGAATGGTTAATGAAGAAGTCTAAGCGTTATGAAGTTGATGATGAACTACACCAATGGTTATCAATCTACAAGTCTACGTCTGAGGAAACTGGTCGTACTACTGCTGACGCTTTCGGTATTTCTCGTCCTGTTGCCTATCGTGCTATTGCTCCTACCGGTACTATTGGTATTCTTGCTGGTACTAGTACTGGTATCGAACCAATCTTCGCAGTTGCTTATAAACGTAGATACCTCACAGAAGGCAAAAGGTGGAAATACCAATATCACGTAGATCATATTGCAAATGAACTAATCAAGGAATACGGACTTGACCCTACGAAAATCGAGACTGCAAGTGACCTTGCCAGAGACTATGAGCGACGTATTGCTTTCCAAGCCGACATCCAAGACTATGTGGACATGTCTATCTCGTCTACTATCAATCTACCTGCTTGGGACCCTATTGATCCAAGTGTTGATGCTGACACTTTTGGAAACACTTTGGCCCGATATGCTCACCGTCTTAGAGGCTTCACTGTTTACCCTGATGGGGCACGTGGTGGCCAGCCCCTTGTACCTATGGATTACAATGAGGTACGCCACAAACTTGGAGAAGAGTTTGAAGAATCAAGTGAAGTTAACGATGTATGTTCATTAAATGGTGGCGGTGTATGTGGAGTTTAAGTAATTGAAGCAAGTCAAGATTGCTAATCTAATTTATAAGGTATCGCGTAAAGCTGGTCTCACTAGTGATGATGGTCAACTTGCCTATGGTATCATCTCCAATGGTAAACAAACTATCGAACTAGAGACTGAATTCCCTTCTCAAGATAAATATAAAGAAGTTGTACTACACGAGGTTATCCATGGTGTGATTGATCAATATGGTATTGATAATCTAATCACACATGAGAATATGGAACCAATCGTTTCGATTCTAGCTCGTGGTCTAATGCAAGTCTTCCAAGATAACCCTGATCTAGTAAAGGAATTATTTAATGGAAAAGCAACTAAATCTACTAACCGACGATGAATGCACTTGTTCTCAATGCAAGACATCAGTCAAAGTAAAGACTGAAGATGACTTGAATAAGAAGCCTAAGACAAAAGAAAAGCCAACCAAAGATAAATACTCTGGCTGGCGTCCTTAATATAGATAACAAAAACCCCGTCCCGAAGCCTCCTGTCTTAAATGACAGGGGGTTTCTTTGTTTGTAGTGTGTTACTTCTTTTGCTTAGCTCTAGCTGTAGCCATCACTTCTTGTATCGAAGCTGCTGGTATCTTAGCTGTCTCTTGAGCAAACATCTCATTCATTTGTGAAATGAGACCATCTAGTTCCTGAGCTAACTCAGGTGTCGGTTGAGATTTAAATAGCTGAGATGTCTCTAGTATCTGTTGTCTCATACCATCAAACTTATCCTTAGGCCACGAGTAGGTAGATGTACCATCATACTGGTTATTACCTGCTGATAGTGATGAAGGATTATCAGATCTTGCTAGATCAATTCTATCTTGTAGATTAGCATCAGCACCTAATCCTCGTGGAGCACGACCACCAATCTTATCACCATTAGATACAGGTGATAGAGCATCGATGTTTAGTCCTGCTCTACTATAGAGACTACGTACACCAGTACTTAGATCATTAGTCTGTAGCTTTATGATAGGGGCTAGCTGTCGTGTTACTATATTCATCTGTTCGGCTAATAGTGTAGCTTCTTGCATATCACCAGTACGTTGTGTATTGCTAGGTGGTGCAGCCTTATATGCTAATTCACCTACTGGATTAAATGGAGAAGCAGAGAACTCACCGGTACTGGGATTGAAGTCAATCTTAGCGTATCGTACTCTATCAATGAAACCAGACTTAACAGAATCAATTGTAGTCTTGTTGATTGTTAGACCGGTATTCAATGCGAAGGATACATAACCATCTAGTACTCGTGGTTCACGAGAACCAATAGCTTTAACTTGATTGGTCATATCTTGAGTCGTAAGCTTCTGGAAGATCTCCATTTGCTTAGCCTTAGACTCTTCTGGCTTTAAATTACCAGAGCTATCCTTGACTGCGATACGTCCGATCCAACCTACGTTATCAGGTGCGAATAAGAATGAAGCAGCTTTACTTCTAGCTACAGGATCTGTATTCTTGTCTAAGACTAGACGCACCACATCATCAGTTACTGCCTGAGTTACAGATGATGGATTGAGTGAAGCATTACCGTACTCTTTGATGTTTCTAATCTTAGAATCTGCATTAGCTAGTGATGGTGTACGACTAGTAAGAGCATCTGCTAACATCATCTCTCGTGCTGTACGATTAGCAGCATCTGCTAGCCCAGAGATAGAAGGACTATTACGTAAGGTAAGCATTTGAGATGCTACTTGTGGACCGTAGGCTTTATTAGCAATATTGAATGCTCGACTATGTTCGTCATTAAGTAGACGTTGCTGACCATCAGCTAGTACTGTCTCAATCTTCCTAGTGTTAGAATTGAATGCTCCCCAATCTTTATTCAGTAGTGGAGAATAATGAGCATCAAAGCGTTCTGTGTATGTCTTGATCGTATCTTCGATATCCTTACGTTCCATACGACCAGCATTCACTAGTGATACACCACCACTATCATTATGTAATCGATTGGATAGACGAGCTAACCATTGGTTACGTAGTTCACCAATAGAAAGATTCAATTCTTCTTGCATTTTAGGTGTGAACAATGAAGGATCGGCTTGGAACTTAGTAGCCATCTCATTGATCTCTTTAAAGGTAACACCCTTAGAAGTCATACCTTGTTTTACGAAAGCATTAAAGTCTTGACTTAGTGTCTCATTGACACCAGCCATAAAGACTTGCTTGTCTTCAGCAGCAATGCCAGTCTTAGCTGTATGAGCAGCAATAATCTGTGCTGTTCTATTCTTAATCTGGTTCTCACCGGCTAGCATAGACTCCATCTCTGGACGAGGAACAGGAGCACCACGCTTAGCTTCAATACCAGCGATATCAATACCAGCTTTGATTAACTCTTGACGTACAGTTTCGTTACGCTTATCCTCGGCTGGCATGGTGTCGTACACATCTTGCCTTAGGGATTTGATAAGTGCTGAAGCTGGTTTAACACCAGTCATATCCTGGATACGACCATCGATATAGTCCTTATATCCAGAATACTTATACCGTAGCTCACGAGCAATCTGGTCTAACTGTAGATTGTAGTAAGTATCCTTGACTACACCCATACGATTAGCTTGCTGTAGCTTAGCAGCACGATCTAGTTCACTATTGATCTGAGGTGGAATAGCATCAGCAGGAGGTGGATTACCGGCAAACATATAGTTACTGATAGTCTGGTCCTGTACAGCCTGTACCTTGTTACGTACATCCTCTGATGCTTCTCGTTTAATAGAAGAATCAATAGCATCCACACCAGCCTTGATTGTATCTCCTATAGCACCTAGAAGGGAAGCACCACTACTAGCAGTTGTCTTACCTTGGGAGTACTGTAGGAAGGACGGTTCATTACCCGCCCCTCCTGAGATTGTATTTGCAGTAAAGTCAGCCATTACTGTGCATTCCTTTTATCCATTAGGTTATTGAAACGCTGAGCATTTTGTCTAGCGTAGTCATACTGTAGACGATCTGTTACTAGAGTCTGGTGGCGCTTAGCCATCTGTGAGAACCACCGTTGAGATTCATCCGGTTGGATTCCACCGAGAACAAAGAGCGCTCTCATTCGGTTCTCATACTTCTCCTGTAAGGCAATGTCTGAAGTCTGTGTCCAAAGATTGTAGAACTGTTCTGCTTGCTTTAGTACATCCTGCTTAGCCTTCTTCTCTTCTCTAATGGACTTGATAGTGTTGTGGTATTCAGCCACAGCAGCTGGTTCTAATCCAAAGACAGAGTTGATTAATGTCTGAGCAGGAGTAATATTGTTAAGTAGAACATCTTCATTCTTAGTATGGTACTCCATATAGTTGAGACCATAATAAAGTTTACGAGCTTGATTAAATGAGCTAAAGTTCTCTAGTACATCTAGGAAATCCTGAGGTTCAAGAACCCTATTAGGATCTTTACCAGTAGCTAAGGAGACTAACTTCTCTCCTGAAATACCTACTAGTGTTCCTACAGTTGATAGTGCTTGTCTTGTACTCTTGACACCAGCACCACCTAGTAGATCTACTTTACCCCAAAATCCTTTATCATCATTGATCAAGTCATTGATGAAAGGATTACCATTAGGACCGTATGACTCCTTAACATTATACTTCATACCGGTAGCCCATTCAAGTATTGTTGCTGGGATACCTTCATTAAATACTTGAGCTACCTTGTTCTCGTCTGTCTGAATACCACGAGTTCTAAGAGCATTGAAGTACAGCTGCTGGATAGGTCCTAGAGCGCCCGTAGCAGCCCCTACAGCGCCCACTGGCACACCGTAGGCTAGGGACATAGCCGTAACCATCCGAAGCTTCTCAGCGGTCGTTAAACGGCTTCCTAGAAGCTGTTCAGTTAGACGGGTAGCGTACCCGAAGAACTGTGTAGTAGGTCCTAAAGATCCTGTCTGCCACGGGGCAAGAGAAGCTTGGGACATATTGTTGTTGAGTAGATCAGCCCTGGGTAAGATAACATCCTTGGCAATCTGATCTGAGAATGCACGAGTAGGATTGGCTTTACGCCATTCTAGATACGCTGCATTCCAGGCACCATATCGTGTCAGCTTCTCACCTTCGTTGAAGAACACAGCACTGTGGTCCAAGAACTTCTGGACACCAGTATCGATGACTTTAGGTGATAGATAATCAGCTAGGTAAGCATGCTCCTTACCAACATGGAAGAATCCAATCTTCCTAGCTGCTTCATAAGACTCTAGAAAATGATTCCTATCCCAACCCCATGATACCGCTCTAGCTGCTGCATCTCTTATAACACGAGACTCAGCAGTTACTTCTAGACTACGCATCATAGTAGCACCAAACATAGCTTGGGCTGTATTGATAGGACCAGCTACACCAGCCATACTTACATAAGTATTAAGCTGTTTGAAGAACTGGATAGGATTGAACATACTCATGTTAGTAGTGAATGCTACATTCTTGAAGAACTGAGCAGGTGTCTTAACTGCACCTAGTAACAGTGGATCAACAATGTTAGCTGCATTGACTAAACGATTAGTAGCATTATCGCCAATGGTGGAAGCTACTGATTCTAGTACATGATTGACAGTACGAGTAAAGTCATCCTTTAGACCTAGCATATTAGTGATAGCTCTGCGTGAGTTACGTGCTTGAGCTAGTAATTCCTTAGGAGCAGATTTATCGAAGTTACCATTGATAATATGCTGTACTGGATTCTGCATTAGTACATCAAATGGTATCTTATATGCACCGTGGAACTCAGCCATGAACTCAGTAATAGCACGAGCCTTAAGATCACCAATGTACCTACCTCTAGCGAAGTCGGTGGTGATCCTATTCATTACTTCTACTGGATCTAAGATACGTGCCGGACGTAGCTGTAGTAGTGGATTATTTACAGATCCATTATTGACAATAGTATTCAATAGCTCACCACGTTCAGTAGCAAACTTTAGATTGACCTCACCATTATATAGATTGTAAACACTATCCTTGACATCACGGAAACCAGGGAAAGCATCACCAATCTTGTGTGCTTGTTGTACTGTCTGGTTGATCTCAGTTACATAGAATGGTGTGTTATGATCTAATGGACCACCACGTTGAGAGAATTGTCTAATGAAATCATCAAATGTGTATGGTAAATGTTGAGCTAGATAATGACGTAACGCTACATCATCTCCTTGAGCTAGAAGACCACGAGCATTATTAAGGTGCATATTATAAGCTTCTGCTTCTACACGAGACTCAAAGTGTAGGATGTTATTGTCACCATAATAATATGTCATTGGCCTATTACCAGCATATGAGGCTAAATTAGGCTGACGAATAAAGTATCCACGATCTGGATATTGGATATGGAATCCATCCCTATATGGTACTTGTGTCATAGGGATAGGTGAGTTAGCAAACTCTTTGACCATTACGTAATCCACGGTAGGTCCATTACGAATGACGTTTCCTACTGTATCACCTAATGGCATCTTACGTAATGAGTTAGCACCTTGCTCACTAAGTTGGATAATCTTATATCCTTCACTTAACATAGTCTGTACTGTCTGATCACCAAAGCCAATAGTAGCTGTAGATGTACGACGTACTAGATCTGGATTCTGATCCCAAATAAGTACATGTCCTACTTCACGACCACGGTTATCGAAGTGAATGCTAGGTACTACCTTACCTTCAATAACATTCTTCATCTTTGTATTAATTGCTACACCATTCTCTACTACTCTATCTAGAGGAAAAGAGAACATCTCTAAACCAATACGTGCTTTAGAAGTATAGACGGCTAGATTACGTGCCATTAAATCAGCTGAGTGTAGCTGTAGATAAGTGAAGTACGCTTCCGTTTCCTTAGCTGAAGGAAGACGGTTATGATATTGGTTCCAGTCACGTTCAAACTCAGGTAGTGTCCTTGAGGATACTCCTGGTGTCTGTGATCCTGGTGCTAGTGTTACTTGCTGATTACGAAGGAAGGCTGTTAAGTCATTCCTACTCTGACGTGGTAATGAACCAATCTCTTCTGCTCTAGCTTTGATTAAGGCAGTCATATTAGAACTACCATACTGAGCTACCTTAGCTTGACGGATAGTATCCTGAGCTACAGTATCTTCAGATGATCGTAAGAAACCAGCGTATGTATTGATGAGACCACCAGGAGTCTGGTGATTAGTCTCAATCATAATCTGATTGAAGACAGAAGCATTAGCTTCGTCAATGTTCTTCTCTAGTTGGATCTTCCACTTACCACCGTCTGCTTCGACAATCCTATAGTCCTTGAATTTATAAAGATCTTTAGCAGCTAGTTCAGCCTGTGTCTTGAAATCAAATAGGGCACCAGTACGGTCACCTACTTCGAATGTAACTTGCTCTACGTTGGTTAGACGATTAACTGGTGTACTAGGATACACATTCAATACAGCATTATTCATGTTAGGATAACGCATGTTGAACATACGTACCTCTTCATCTAATGCAGTATTGAGGACTTCTGGTCTAGCGATACTACGATCTACGAATGTAGTATCATTGAATACAGTCTTAAGAATAGACTGTGAGTTGAACTCTAGTGATTCTTTTAGACGTAGTGCTTGATTCTGAGATAGGTTACCACTAGCATTGGTACGTAGTGAATTGATATCAAAGAGTGGAGAAGACCAAGCTTTGATTCTATCCCAACCTTGTGTACCAATGGTAGCACTAGCTGCTTTAGTATCTAAACTAGCAACTACATCAGCTAATGCAGCTTGAGTAGTCTGACCTACTGCATTGAGTAGATTACCTTGGGTTACATTACGTGCACTAGTGAACTTAAGTAAGCTCTTCATGCTATTACCTACTGGTAGTGTAGCGATGTCTAGAGCTAGACTTACGTTGCTAAGAGCCTTATCTGTAGAACTATACTGCATAGCACCTTGTAAGAACTCACGAGCTTGATGTAAGTTCTTGCCTGCAAGGTACTCAGTAGCCTTGTCTAACATACTAGCTGCATCATTAGTTGAAGCTAAATATAACTGTGTGTATTGGTCCTCACGGTTAGTACCAGGGATATATGGAGTACCTACCTCTTTGAGTAGGTTGGAGTAACGATAAGTATTAAGGAATGGTACAAAGTTAGCAGCTACATCAGCTGCCTTATCTAGTATACCCTGTTGCTTGATACGTCCTTCTACTTCCTCTAGTTTCTTTTGTACTAGTTCCTTGGTAGTGAGAATAGACTGAGCAGCATTGATTGTATCCATAGACTCTTGCTTACGGTTAGCCATACTCTCAGAGAATGAGGCTACTTTGAAGAGTTCTTCTGTGCTCTTGTTGATTAAGTTACGAGCATACATCTCTTCTAGTACTGTGTCTTGATTCTTTAGTTTAGCTAGTGGCATATTACGCACTAGGTCTAATTCGTCTTGAGTTACATTACCTTTACGAGAAGCAATGTAGTTACGTAGTGCATCTCTACGAACATTAGTCTCTCGTTCGTATTCTGATACTACTGCTTCACTCTGATATCTACCAATGTCCTGAGACGTAATAGCGCTCATCAGGACATCCTTTGCATCTGGACGCTCTAAGGCTAGGGCATACTTATCCGCCCGTGTAGAGGCTACCTGAGGGTCTACAGGCACTATATTCTTAGTGACTACAGTGGTCATATCTACATCAGGTAGATTAGAAGGATCGGAAGTAAAGTCTACTGTTGGTAGATTACTGAAATCTAATACTGTTGCCATTACTTAGCCGCCTTAGGATCGAAGAGGGTAGCACCGATGTTACCAATCTTCTCAGAAGAAGAGAACAATGAACGACCTACATCTACAGTAGCATTAGCTGTATTTAAATCAGCTTTAGCATTAGATGTAGCTTCGTTAGCTGTGAATAGTTGTTCACCAATATTGATATTCTGAGCTAATGCTAAACTATTCTGGCCTAATGATCCTTCAATATTACCAAGGACACCACCTGCTACGCTACCGAAGTTAGCACCAGCAGCAGCTAATGAAGAATTAGCTTGTGCACGAGCACGCATCTCATCCTGGAATAGTTTACGTTGTTCACGTTGAGCCGTGAGTTCAGCTTGTTGACGACGTAGTTCCTCAGCCTTATTTGTAGAATCAGCTAAGGCTTGGCTAGCATCTGCTTGTTTCTTGTAGCCGTAAGCAGACGTGGCTATACCAGCAGCTGCTGTTGATAAAGCGATAACTGTTGCTGTTGCGAATGGCATTATTTAACCTCTATAGAAAAGAACTTCTCTTCTTCTTGAAACCCTAGTTTAGTATAATACCTTTCTAGGGGTGGGTTCTTACGTGATGACACAAGTATCTTGTTAGCTTGATGTTCCTTAGCCCATGAGAAGAACATGTCTAGTAGCATCTTACTGTGTCTACGGTACGGTTTACGTACTGCCCATACTATCTCTTGTGCTGTTCTAGATTTGAATAGTAAGAATGGATTATCAAAGTAAGCACAAGCAATCATTCCTTGTGGAGTTCCTTGTTCATCCCTTAGTACGAAGATATTACGATCTTCTTTGTTAATGTAAGTACGAGCTACCTCTAGTAACTTAATCCTCGGAAGTTGGATATCTACGTTGTCTCCTATGAGTTCTTCGTAGATATCTGCCAGTGTTTCTAGATCGGTATCTCGTACTTCACTAACCCACATTAGATTAGATGTCACTATTAACGCCTTCTCTCATACTCCATCCAATGATATCGAATGGTTTACCTGTTTCACTTTCAAACTTAATCTGCATAGCACGACCTTTACCACGTACCTTTAATCGTCTGAAGTTAATATAACGATTAGTTAGTGCAGGATTGTATACCTGCTGGATAGAAGACCACTTACCTTCAGAACTATCTGATGTGTAGTCATGTCGTGTATGCATATAACAGCTAGAGTTATCTAATTGGTTTAAGAATACAAAGCAGTATCCAGGTTGGAAGAATTTCTGAGTCTCTCCGTGGATTTTAAAACCAGTGATAAAGTAGCTTGAGTAGTCTACTATTGCACTAGGAGAACTGTAGTATGTTCCTAGTATAGTCCAATCCAAGAATATATTATCTTTAGCTTCTGCAAAGAATATAACTTCTTGTGTAGTAGAGAACTCTACAGTTGTAAGATACTTAATCTTCGGTTCATTCAGTCGTTGTGCATCTTGTACATAGATAACAGATCGTAATTTATTAATTACAGGTTCAATAGTCCAAGTATAGAATGCTTTAGTAACTGTGTTTAAACATAAGACTCTGTTATAGACACGATAGTTCTCAGGACTTAAAGAACTAGAATCATTGTACATCCACATAATTACTTCGTTGCGAGTATCGTAAGTACCTGTTATAAACTTACGGTTCAACTGTGGGATATCTACAATGAGTGACTTGATAGTTGATTGGCTAAGATTTACTAACTGGAATGAGTCATAGTTAGGATCATACTGCATAGTATAGATGCCATCTTCTGCCCACCATACTGGCATACCCTTGACATCTATGATGCTATAGGGTGATGTAGTACCTACTCCTGATAGTTTTTTAATAGAGTAGTCAGTAGCTCGTAGTGCACCATTAGTACCACCGATCAGCCATACACCATTACTAGCAAAGATAACTAGTGAACTACGTAATGGGAATAGTCTTAAGATAGTACCGATCTCTAGGATCTTAATAACACCACCATCGTCAGATAGTAGTTCAAAGTAATCTTCTGATGTTGGGTCATTCTTCTGATAGCATCTACCATACTCTTCCTTGTTAACAACAATCTGAGAGAACCAAACTTTATTAGTTTCTCCTTGAATGTCTAAACCAGAGTAGAATACACGACTACCTAGGAATGCTACTGCTGTGGGACGTTGGATATTAACAGAGGAAGCAGAAGCACTAGTACTAGAGTAGATAGTCAACTCAGCAATATAGATAGCTGTAGTAGAGATAGCAGGCTTAACTACGTTAATCCATACTTTATCCCATAGGGATGTAGTATTAGAAGAGTTGATAGTACGTGCAGCTGACTCGTTAGTAGCACTTTGGTTAAATGTAATGAATCCTAGTAGTACCGGTGCAGCTGAACCAGCCTTACCATACAGTTCTAATCGGACGTTAGTAGTAGTACCGGAGTTGATATAACCATGGTCATTACTACCTGAGACTGTGACTCTTGATACGGTTACTGGTGTAGAGAAAGATCTACCGATGAAACCACCAGAGAATAAGGTGGAACCTAGGTTCTTAGTAGCACTAGCAGCCGATGCTTGTATCGTAGTACCATCATTAGCAGCTGAAGTATTAGATGTAAAATCAGTATATACTGTACCTGTAGTAGATGGGATAACTACGTCTGTAGTGGCTAATGAGAAGGTATAACCTTCACCAGCTGCGGCTGCTACTCTATCTGGATTAGCTACACTAAGAATGAAATGTCCCTTAGGAGCAGGTGAGTTACCAGGAGATTTAGCAGTTACTCGTGTAGCATCGAATGCATCCGTATCAGATGCTCTAAATAAAGCTACTTGATCTGCGTTACTTGGTAGTGAAGTTAAAGCTGTATCCCATTGTGATAATGCATCAGCTGAATGCCAACCTTGATTTAAAAGATTGTAGTAGTGTTTAGGATTGTTAGTCTTTAGCGTTGCAATGCTCTCTACAGGGCGTTGGTTGATGGTTAGGCCATCATCGTACCCATCGAAATCCCGAGCCTGTAGCGTAATCGTAGAGACAGTAATCGTATCTAGAGAAGGGCTATATGATACAAAGAATGGGTCACAAGCATAGTTGACTACGAATAGATCACCGTTACCTGTAGCAAATGCACAGTCATATTCACTAGGTAGTAAGTTACTAGTAGCTGGACGACGGGATTCTAAATCAATAAAGAATGATTTCTTGTTATCTGTAACGACAGTGCTTGTTGACTGATCGTAGAAATACAAATACCTACCAGCCTGGACAACTAGTAGTGAGACATTACCTGTCCCAGCTACTGATTCCCAGAGGTAGGTTTTGTAAGATTGTGTATCTGTCTTGCTAGTAAGGGTGTAGGTAGAATTCTCTACATCAATACCTTCACGTCGAGTGACGTTGCCTTTGTTATTGAAGATACAGTTTTCAGTTTCGAAACAAGCATTCTCTGGAAACGTAAGCGCTGTCTTTTCTGTAATCAATCCTTGAATAAAGTTGTTTTCAATTGCAGTAGCAGTCTTACGTGCCATTTACTTATTCCTTGCTATCCATTTCCTGCTTCAATTTAAGGTACTCTTCATGGCGCTTAGCAGCAGCTAGTGCCTTAGATTCCTTCTTTCCAGGTACTGTCTCGTTATAAATACGAGTGGCTTCAGTCTTAGCTGAATGATAACGTACTACAGCTTTCTCTGCTTCACTAATACTAGTATAGTTTCCTTTAAGCCAGTCAGCTGTGCTTCCGCTCTTAGAGCGAATAGTCCATAGACCATAGGGGTCTGAAGCAGATAGAATATAAGTTACATCATTGTAAACTAATTCTTTAGTGCGCATTGGAGTATGGTCTTCAAAGTCTTCCATCATTTAAGTTGGTCCTTAAAAGTTATCGTCTTCCGTATTTAGGAATCTTGTCAAATTCCGTACCTTCGAATACTCGACGTTTGCGTTTCTGAATCTTAATCTTTTGTTCCCTAGCTTCATTAGCTGCCTCAGCATTGTTAGTTTGCTTTAGCTCAATGAAAGCTCGTACCTTTGCTTTGTTAATCAGGTATGGAAACTGTGATGGGGCGATTTCTGGTACGAAGGTATCCACCATTTGGAATGTTGGGTATACCAGACCCTTACACATAGTCTTTTCTTTTTGTAATGTAGAGTCTACAGTTGAATTATAGGAATCAAATAGGATAGAATAGTTAGATACTGTAGTGTAGTACTGTGGGAATTTATCATTTGAGTATAGAATAGGAAAGGATTCTCCATTAGAAGAGAATATCATCTGTCCTACGTTATCATTCTCAGCTAATGAGTTCTGACGAGAAAGAAATTCATCGAATGGTAGGTACTTTACTTCTTCGTACCTATCGAATGTATCGGTATCTTCTTTAAAATTGTACTTGATAGAGGTTACATTAGTAACATCTGTAGGTACTGTCATTAGAGTGGGTTGTAGTAGATCACCACTAGCATTCAATTCGAATAGTTTCTCGTGTTCTCGTAGATTTAGATCAACAGCACTATCATAATACACGCTTTTGATGATTAATGCAACTTGATTCGACTCTACTGTGTCACTAATACTGTTTACTTCATCACTATCCATTGAGGATAGGATTAGTTGAACCATCTCTAGCAATGTTTGCTGCATCTTAGACCTTTATAAACTTAAGTAGTACTTCAAAGATGAAGATAAATCCAGCTATGACACCAAGACCATAGTTGAATTTAGTTTCTATAGCTGAGACTCGACTATTAGCTTTCTCTAATTCATTACGAAAGCAATGTTCTAGCTTTGTAATCTTTAGATCCATCTTCTCTTCGGTCTCAGCATGCTTATCTAGTCGTCGTAGGATTTCATCTAGCGTTGCTTGTATCTTTCCTAAGTCTCTGTGGATATCAGAGTCAATGATTGGTGCCATCGATTAACCCCTGCGATAAGAAGATGTCTTAGTCGCGGGTTTACACTTGTTAGCTTCCTTCTTGAGTTGGCTAATCTGTGCTTCGTATTTATTAATGATTGCTTGGTTGTCCCAAGTCTTGAATTGCCAACCACCATATACGATAGCAGCTACGATGACAGTGAGAGTGGAGAGGTTCGCAAAGCAAACCCCTACACCTTCAAAGAATTTCTTTACTACCCATACTACGCCTTCTACAGTGGCTTTAAGAGCAGGTGTGATTACATCACTAATGTTTGAGACTACATTACTTACTGATTTTAGAGTGACCATGAGTGCTATGATTCCTGCTAGTGCTAGCCCTGACCAATGAAGGGGATTAAGATAGGTAAGAAAGTTTAGTGGATTAAAGAGATCAAACATCTTCATCTTCCTTTGATGGAGTGTAACGACCTTCCTTATAATCCTGAACTGTTAGATGTTCTATGTACTTCAAGACTGTAAAGATACCGATAGCTAGACCACCAGCAATAACAAACTTATAGTTCCATAGGAAATCTTTGAATGGATCAATGATGCGTTTAGCATTCTCGAAGTTATCCATTGTAAAGAGACCAGTAACAGTAGCTGTTAACCAACCAATGAACTGTCTAAACCTTTGGATGATAGTTAGTTTGCGAGAAGTAGGAGCTAGATCAGCAACCTTAACTACAGAAATCTCTCGTACTCGCATGAGTAGTGGAATGCAACCCACTTGCTTAGAGACATGGTTCCTTTCGTACGATCCATCTTCTACGAATTTACCTTTGACATAGTGATTAGTACCACTCCAAAGATATGGTGAATTGACACCAGTATTACGAGTACGATAACCTAGACCATTATACTTCTCTAGTTCAAAGCAGATAGATTCATCAGACCAGTCACTTACTTTATCTAGACCATCATACTTTATAGCATCGATGGCAGATTCATTCCAAGTAAAAGGTGGTTCTCCTAGTGGACGACCACGAGGAACATTCCTAGTACGCTTCTGTAGTGAGTCACCATTATGTAGGTGAGTAGTGAAGTCACCATTACCTTCTAGAATATGGATAACACCAATGACATCCCAAGGAACGCCAGTGGCTTTACTTACTGCCATATAGACATCTTTGTTCTTAAGGACTTGGGCAGCTTGTTTATTTACCCGATCCTTCCAAGACTCTTTTACTTCCATGGTCTCTAGAAGTTTTGTGTATTCGTTTTTTAATTTACCGAATGTGATCATTGTTGAATCCTATTAAGTAGCTGTAGTTACTGCTGTCCAACCTGTAGTACCATCTGTATTAACATACATACGAGTACTAGTAGAAGAACCATCAGATCTAAGGTATAGAGAACCCTTAGCAGCAGAAAGTGTTGGAGCACCTGAACCGAAGAAGATACCAAAGTTACTGGTTGAAGATACCTTTAAACCAGAACCAGTAGTACCACCAGCTGGTATTGCAGTATTAGCATTTGATGTAATAGATCCACCAAAGTACCCTGGTCCAGCATTACCTAGACCACCGCTATTAACTAATGAACCTGTAGTAGTGCTAGTAGAAGTAGTTGTGTAACCTACAGTGATTGTTTGTAAGAATGATGATGCTGAAACAGCAATGACACCAGCTACGAAATCGAATAGGTAGAAATTGTGGAATGCGTCTTTGTATAGGTTCCACTTAGTTGTGCCATTGTCTTGGAAAGTAAAGCCTACTGCTTCACCTGAAGCATCCGTATCGAAAATTACAGCAGCAATATCACCACCAGCACGGGCTTTGAAGTTAGAATTATTTTTAGAAATAATGCCATTATTAAAGGTGGATGTATCTGCGAAGGTAGGGAATCCTGTGAATGCAGGTGATACACTAAGTACGTTGGAACCAGTACCTGTACTAGTAGTAGTACCAGTACCACCCATAGTGAAGTTTAATGGTAGGTTGATAGTATA